>Ga0070699_100000660_pt1 | contig 32273 bp, 29 predicted proteins | sample KBSK1503metaG_FD_65473 | JGI IMG/M metagenome (GOLD analysis project Ga0070699, IMG submission 65473) | Corn, switchgrass and miscanthus rhizosphere microbial communities from Kellogg Biological Station, Michigan, USA - KBS K1-50-3 metaG | ecosystem: Host-associated > Plants > Roots >...
TGGAGGATCTTCGGGTGGACGGGGATCTCGAGCGCGGGCTTCCCGACGAGGACGAGCGTCGGCGCCTCCGGCCACTCGGCGTGCACGCGCTTGTAATAGGAGAACAGGCGATCGGCGCCCTTGTTGCGGTCGATGCGCCCGACATAGAGCACGTAGCGGCGCGGCAGCCCGAAGCGCGCGTTCACGTCCACCGCCTCCCAGCCCGCGGCGACGTTGATGCCGCTGCCCACCACCACGCCGGGGACCTCGGAGTTGCCGCTCACGCCCTGGACGAGCGACCGCTCCTCCGGCGTGAGGTACAAGAGCCCGCGCGGGGCGCGGAAGAGCCCCGCGAAGACCGGCAGCTCGATGGCCGGGTCCTCCTCCGCCGTCGGGACGAGCACCGCCCGAGAGGCCACCGGGGGCAGGCCGAAGAACGTCTGGTAGTAGCGGTAGGAATAGAAGACGAACAGGTCCACGTCGCGCCGCCGCGGCAGGGAGCGCACCAGCTCCGGGCTGAAAGGCCCGTTCTCGACGACCCACTCCCGCTCGTCGGCGAGCGAGTGCTCCTCGTGGAAGACCAGGTCGGAAACGAGGGCGAAGCGCCGCTCGGAGCGGGGGCGCGCCACCGGGTAACGGGTGACCGGGATGTCCTCCACGCGGTCGGGGCCCGGCGGGTAGTGGTCGCGCCACTCGAGGTAGTCGAGGGCGCACGTGGTCACGACCTCCACCTGGTGGCGGCGGGCCAGCCGGCCGGCGAGCCAGCGGCAGTGCAGCTCGGAGCCGCCGGCCACCTCCAGGCCGTAGCGCTGGATCACGAAGCAGAGACGCATGCCAGGAGCCGCTCGTACTTCTCCATGATCACCGGCCACGAGTAATGGCGCTCGAAGTAGGCGCGGCCGGAGCGCCCGAGGGTGTCGGCCTCGTTCCCGTGGGACAGCAGCCAGGTCAGGGCCTCGGCGAACTCCTCGTAGGGCCCGTAATAGAGGCCGCCGCCCGCCCGCTGGACCTGTCCCCTCAGCACCGTGCAGCGGCCGTTGACGAGGGCGGGTCGCCCCATCTTCCACGCCTCGAGCAGCGCCATGCTCAGGCTCTCGTAGGGGCTGGGATGCACGAGCAGCCGGCTCGCGCCGATGACCGACAGCTTCTCCGTCTCCGAGAGCACGCCGAGGTGCGTGAAGTTCACGTGCACCGGGACCGGCAGCACGGCCTTGCCCACGAGCACCAGGTTCAGGTGGGGCGCCTGCTCGCGCACGTAGCGCGCGAACTCGTCGAACAGGCGCGCGCAGCCCTTCTCCCGCTCGATGCGTCCCACGTAGACGACGTAGTCGCCGAGGACGTCGAGCCGGCGGCGGATCTCGTCGGGCGGCACGACGGGCGCATCCTCGATGCCGACCCCCACCACCTCGCCGGGAAGCCCCGGGGCGCCGCTCACCTCCATCAGCAGCTCGCGCTCCTCCGGGGAATTGAAGGCGAGCGCGGCGGGGAGAAGGAAGAGATCGCGGAAGATCCGGAGGCGGACCGCGTTGTCCTGCTCCGCGGTGGGGACCAGGATGCTCTTGCCCGGATGGACGCGCAGCCCGTGGAAGGTCGTCCAGTAGCGGTACGAGAAGAAGATGAGGACGTCGTAGTCGTCCCCGCGCGTCTCCAGGTGCCGGATCAGGCCGGGCGTGACCGGGCCGTGCTCCTCCATCCAGCGCCGCTCCTCCTCGTCGCTGTGATCGAAGAAGTGGACCTTGGAGGAGAGCTCGTCGAAGCCCTCGGGAGTGCGGCGACGCGCCACCGGAAAGCGCCGCACCGGCAGGCCGGCCACCCTCGTCTCGCCCGGCTCGTAGGCGTTCTCCCAGGTGAGGTAGTCCACGGCACAAGTGGTGAGCACCTCCACCCGGTGGCGCTCGGCGAGGTGCTGCGCGATCCAGCGCGCGTGGAGCTCGGCCCCGCCGATCACCTCCTCGCCGAAGCGCTGGACGACGAGCCCGATCCTCATCGGGCCGGGCGGGCTCCCCTTTCGCGCTCGAGCGCGTCGCACCGGTGGCGCAGGGCCTGCAGCTCGACCTGCAGCCGGGCGGTCTCGCGGACGTTGTTGTGAAGGAGGTGGGCGAAGTAGAGGTTGATCTGGGCCTGGCGGTTGAGCAGGTGGTCGGTGTAGAGCCGCACGAACGGGCGCACCAGCTTCTTGGTGAAGATCAGGGCGCGCCCGGCCAGGCCGGGCCGCGTCGTGCGGATCAGGTAGTCCACGGAGATGTTCCAGTCGTGGGTCGGCCCCAGGAGCCGCTCGAGGAGCTTGCCGTCGATCCGGGCTTCCTCGCCGTAGGCGCGCAGCCGCATCCCGGCGAGCGACTCGACCTCCTCGTCGGTGTAGAGTCCCTGCTCCCGCTTCTTCTGGATCGACTCGCGGATCTCCTTCATGATCCGCACGACGTCCACCGGCGGGCCTTCGGGACCGGTCGGCTCTGGCATCGCGCTCCTCCCCACCGTGAACGGCGATTCTAACGCCTGGCACACGCCTTGCTACTGTGTCGCCCTATGAAGACTATTCAGCGCTCCCTCTCCCTCATCTTATTTTTGGGCGTTCCGGCGCTCTCGGCGGCAGGCGGAACCGAGGCGGCCCGGACGTTCGTCCAGGCCACGATCCTCGGCGCCAACCCGGCCAAGGCGACCTTGACCTTCCTCGACGCGAGCGGCCGACAGCGCGTCGAACGGGCAACGGGCGAGGCCGTGCCGGCACTGGCGGCGGTGCGACCCGGCGACCAGGCGATCCTGTCGCTCTCGACCGAAGCCGGCGGTTCGGTCGTGACCAGGGTGCGCGTGCATCGGGCGCCGCCGCCGGCCGCGGCCTTCGGAGCCTCGGCGAACGCACCGGCGCCGGGCGGGTCGTGGCCACCGCGGCGGAGCTGGCCCAACCCGTACGCGAAGGGCGCCCGGCCCCAGCCCGAGCGGCCCTAGTGAGACCGGATCCTCAGCCGGCGGCGCACAGCCCCGAGGGGTTCTTGTGGATGACCCCCCAGGTGGCGTCACTGAGGACGCAGCCGCCGCAAGTGCCGGGCGAGCCGCGGCCGCCGCACGCGACGTAGGTACCGGGGGCAAAGACGTCGAGCAGGTACTGGTTCTCCGGCTTCAGCTTGCAATGCGTGCCCTCGTCGCCGCACTTCACCAGATGGCCGTTGTCGTCCACGTCCTCGAACCAGTTCGGGCCCGGTTGCCCGGTGTCCGCGATACCCGAGAGATAGTGGTCGCACGACGCGCGCTGCGGCGCGTCCTCCCTTCGCGTGTTGCAGATGCTGCGGCCCGGCATGCCCGCCGCCGTGCAGTAGGCCGCGTTCCTCACCAGGGGGCTGGCGTTCAAGATCTTCTTGTTGACGGTGGGCTCGAGCTGGACCTTCACGCCGAAGCCGTACGAATCGTCGAACGATGGCAGCGGCACGCCGCACGCCGTCGCATAAGGGTTCGGCGTGGGCGTGGGGACGGGCGTCGGCGTGGGGGCGGGCGCGGGGCCGGGCTGGGTGGGCGCCGAGCTGCCGCCCCCGCAGGCGGCGAGCCCGACGATCAGGGCCAGGGCAATGAAATGACGCATCAGCACCTCAGGGCACGGTGGCTTGCCGATACTCCACACCGGCCTGTGGGATTGTGCGGGTGGTGACGGTCAGAACAGGTCCGGGCTCAGGCGGCGGCGAGGATCAGGCTCGAGTCGCCGAACTCGTGGCCGCGATACCCCTCGGCCTCGGCATGGGAATACGCCGCATCCAGGAGCGACGGGGGGACGAAGGCGCGAAGCAACCCGAGGTGGCTGGAGCCGGCCTCGTGGAAACCGGTGAGCAGGCCATCGACGATCTGCGGCACGAAGCCGGGCCCGATGACCAGGTCGGTGATGCCCCGGCCGGCCACCAGCCTCCCGCGGTGGCGGAGCGAGCAGCCCTCGAGAGCCCTCACGACCGACGTCCCTACCGCCACCACGCGGCCGCCCGACGCCCGGGCGCCGGCCACGGCCGCCACCGTCGCCTCGGGAATCTCGTAGCGCTCGGGCAGCGGCAGGGCGCGGTCCAGGACGGGATCGCCGGTCGAAGAGAGGCCGGCCCCGTGGGTGAGGGCGCTCAGGGCGATCCCCCGTCGCTTCAGGCCGAGCAGCAGCTCCCAGCTCAGGGGCCGTCCGGCCGAAGGCAGCTCCGCCGCCCACGGCCGCGACGCGTACACGGTCTGGACGTCCGACAGCGCGAGGCCGGCGTCGAGGTGCGCGTACTGGATCGGCCGTCCGAGGCGGTAGAGCGCCGACCACAACGCGTCTCCCTCGGCGTCGAAGCGCAGATCGACGAGGCGGGGCGACGGGTACCAGACGGAGACGATGCTCGCCCGCAGCCCATCGAGCTCGAGCGTGTCCCCCGGACGGAGGACGGGCGGCGCCGGCCGCTCCTCGGTGCGCGTGCGCCAGTCTCCCTCGCCGAAGAGGACCGCTCGCCATCGGCCCTCCCCCGCCTCGCCGAGGAGCCGAACCTCCACTCGCGCGCCTGCCGGCGCCACGGCGGCGAGCGAAGCGGGCAGGGTCGCGGCGTCGTTGACCACCAACAGGTCGCCGGAACGCAGCAGCACGGGCAGCTCGGCCAGGCTCGTGTCGCGGAAGCGGCCGGCGCGCGGGTCGAGATGAAGGAGGCGCCCGTTGCGTCCGACGGGCCACGTGGCGGCGATCACGACACCACCATCGCGGACGCTTCGAGGCGGGCGCCGCTGGCGAACGTGTCCGATCCGCGGATGAGGGCCACGATGCGCTCGGCCACGAGCGCGGGATCCGCGAGGCTCGCGGGGTCGGCTTCGGGCACGGCCTCGGCGTGCATGCGGGTGTCCATCTCCCCCGGGTCCACGCTCACGAAGCGCACGCCCGTGCCGTCCAGCTCGGCCGCCCAGACGCGGGCCAACTGGTCGAACGCGGCCTTCGAGACGCCGTAGGCGCCCCAGCGCGGATAGGCCACGACGGACGCGTCGGAGGTGACGTGGACGACGAGTCCCCGGCCGCGCAACACCATCCCCCCGGCCACGGCCCGGGTCAGCCGGAACGGTCCCACCAGGTTCACCGCGAGGGCGCGCTCGAGCTCCGCGGCGTCGGTGTCGAGGAGCAGGCGCAAGGGCACCGGCCCCAGGGTGCTCGCGCCGTGGACGAGGAGGTCGATCGGGCCGACGAGCGCCGCCGCCGCGCCCGCCAGCGCCGACGCGGCGCGGGGGTCCCCGACATCGCCGGCCAGGGCATGAGCCTCTCCTCCCGCGGCTCGGATACCCTGGGCGACCGCCTCCAGCTCCGCGGCTCCTCTCGCGACGAGCACGACCCGCGCTCCCTCCCGGGCGAGCGCGCGGCCGAGGGCGGCCCCCAGCCCTCGGCTCCCTCCCGTGACCAGCGCCGCTGCTCCCTGCATCCGCATCCTTCGACCTCCCCCACCAACCTACGCCCCTCCCTCCAAGATGCCAACATCCTTGCCAATGGATTGGCGGAGAGCTAATGTGTGGGCATGAGCAACGAGCTTGCCGGCCGTCTCGCGGCCAACTTGCGCCAGCTCCGGGAGTCCCGCGGGCTCACCCAGGAGCAGATCGCGAAGCTGGCGGAGTTGCCGAGGGCGACCTGGAGCCACCTGGAGTCCGGTGAGGCCAACCCGACCCTGTCCGTCCTGCATCGGGCCGCCCTCGCCCTCCAGGTCCCGATGGAGGAGCTGACGTCCACCCCTCGAGCCTCCGGCCGGCTCTACCGCCGCGACTCCCTGCCCACGCGCAAGCAGGGCGACGTCCTGCTCCGCAAGCTGCTCCCCGACCGGATCCCCGGCGTCCTCATCGACCGCATGGAGCTGCCCCCGCGGGGCCGCATGACCGGCGTTCCCCACATGCCGGGGACGCGGGAGTATCTGACGTGCGAGACGGGGGAGATCGTCCTCGCCGTCGGGGGCGAGCAGTGGCGGCTCGCTCCCGGCGACGTGATGACCTTCCGCGGCGACCAGCGCCACTCGTACGCCAACCCCGCCTCCCGCCCCGCGGTCGGCTACTCGGTGGTGCTGTTGGCGCCGGTGGAATGAGCAACAAGCAGCGAGCGGCGGATTCACTCCGCCGCGAGCGACAGGGGGGGAGCGCGAATGCGCGTGGGGGGGTGCTGTAGTTCTTCGTACCTCCCCGAGTCACAAAAGCCCCCGGATCTCCTCCGTCTTCTTGAAGAGCCCCATGCGGTGGAACGCGAAGTCGTACTTCACCGGGTCGGAGGGGTCGAGCCGCCGCAGCCGCCGCGTGATGTCCACCGCCATGGGCCAGCCGGGAGACCGGTACCGCGTCAGCCTCACCCGGCGCGCGATCGCGTAGATGTGGGCGTCGAGCGGGATCACGAGCCGGGCGGGATCGACGGTGTGCCACACCCCGAGGTCCACGCCGTCGCGGCGCGCCATCCAGCGCAGATACAGGTTGAGGCGCTTGCAGGCGCTGCCGTCGCTCGGGGACGGGAAGAAGAAACGCACGCCGGCGCGGGCGGGCAGGCGCTGGCGCCCGTAGAGCCCGCCGTGGTCGAGGGCGAGCGCACGCGCCGAGAAGGACACCAGGGCCGGGCCCACGTCGGCGGCCCCGGGCTCGAGGCCGCGCGCGAAGAACCCCTCGATCGAGCCGTCCCGCTCCAGCATCTGCCGCAGCAAGAAGAGCAGGCAGGCCACATCGCGGCCGTCGTTGAAGCGGTGGCGGAAGGGCTGCAGCAGCTTCGCGGCCGCGCGGGGATCGAGGCGGCGCACGGCTCGGGCCGGCCGCTTCCCCAGCGCCGCCAGGACGGCGGTGATGCTGCGCTTGATCTGGAGCACGTTGCCGTAGGCGAGTGCGGACGCGATCACGCCCACCACCTCGCGGTCCTCGTCCGCTTCCTGGGCGCGCACGAGCTGGAGGGGGTCGGGATCGACGAAGCGGTGGTCGTAGCGGAGGTAGAGCTCCTCGAGGCGGCGGCGCAACTGGTCCCGGCGCACGAAAGATCTTAATCGAGCACGGGGGGGTACGAGCAACGCCAGCACCCCCCGCGCGCATTCGCGCTCCCCCCCAAGTCGCTCGCTCGCGAATGAATCGCTCGCTCGCTGCTCGATGGTTGTTGCTGAGTGCCGCTGCGGCGGCGATGGTAGGATTCACCGGGGGTGCGCATGGGCAAGCGGCGCGAATTCCACGACGGGCGGAAGGACGGACTGGTCCCCCTCGAGAGCCTCGACCTCGACGAGACGACCTCGTTCGCCTCCCTCCTCCGCGGCATGTCGCGCACGGCCTTCAGCGGCCGGAGCCTCGGCGAGGCGCTCGACGTGACCGTCGCCATGGTCAAGGACCCCGGCTGCAAGGTCGTCCTCACGCTCTCGGGGGCGATGACGATCGCCAAGATGGGCAAGGTCATCTGCAAGATGATCGACACCGGCATGGTCCACGCGGTGGTGTCCACCGGCGCCCTGATGGCCCACGGGCTCTCGGAGGCGGTGGGGATGGTCCACTACCGCCACGACCCCCGCATGTCGGACGAGGAGCTGTTCGAGAAGGGCTACAACCGGGTCTACGACACGCTGGAGATGGAGGCGAACCTCAACTACGTCGAGGAGTTCACCTCGCGCGCCCTCGACACGCTCACCGGCGAGCTGTCGAGCGAGATCATCTGCCGCACGCTCGGCCGCCTGCTCGCCGAAGACGACCAGGGCACGGGTGTCCTGCGTAGCGCGTACGAGAAGGGCGTGCCCGTTTACGTGCCCGCATTCACCGACTCCGAGCTGGGGCTCGACCTCTCGACGTGGGCGATGCGGAAGGCCCAGCGCGAGGGAACCCGGGATCCGGAATCGCTCTTCGCCGCGCTTCCGCAGTACAACCCCTTCCTCGACCTCAACAGCTTCGCCCGGTTCAGCCTCGGGGCCGCGCGCATGGGAATCTTCACGATCGGGGGCGGAGTGCCGCGGAACTGGGCCCAGGAGGTGGGGCCGTACATCGACATCATCAACCACCGCCTCGGCCTCGAGCTGAAGGCACCCCGATACCACTACGGCGTGCGCATCTGCCCGGAGCCGACGCACTGGGGCGGGCTCTCGGGCTGCACGTACTCGGAGGGCGTGTCGTGGGGCAAGTTCGTGCCCCCCGACGAGGGCGGCCGCTTCGCCGAGGTCTACGCCGACGCGACGACCGTGTGGCCGCTCCTCATCCTGGGCGTGCTCGAAGAGCTGGGCGAGACCCGCAACGCCAGGAAGGCCGAGAACCGCGCGCAGCACCGTCCCGTCCGCGCCCGACGCTAGCCCGCTGCTTGTCGATCCGTGGCTGTTTGTCTCGGGCGCGGGGCGCGCGGGCTTGCTCCGGGGCGCGCATTTCATTAATGAAGCAGAAACGATGCACGCGGAGCGGGGATTCCGCCCGAGAAAGACCGACGGAGGGCGGAACACCCACCCGCCGCAGAGGAGCCTCGCGCGCCCCTCCGCGGCGCCCGCGCTATCCCCGCGCCCTCTGGTTACTGTCTGCTCTTACTCCGTGTCCGTTCTCTGCGGCCTCTGCGCGTTCCTCTGCGGCCTCTGCGTTTCAAAGTAACGCTAGCGTCGTAGCAGCTGAGCCAGGCCGCGCGTCGTGTGGACGTCCGCCAGGGCGAGCGCGACGCGGGGCAAGCTGCGGTCGCCCGGGAAGGCGAGGTGCCGCGACTCCCATCGTGGACCGAACGCGTCCTTGAGGGCGAAGAGCTCGTTGTACCCGTAGGTCGTGCCCAGCCGGTCCAGCAGCCGCGCCAGCCGTCGCTTGCCTCTGGCCGGCTCGTCCGTGGCCATGGGCCGGGCCACGGAGATGATCCCGAAGCTCGCCTCCTCCCGCCCGGCGGCGGCGTGCGCGGCGAGGCTCTCGGCCAGCAGCAGCTCGCGGCATCCGTCCGGGGCGCCGGGCCGCTTGCGAAGCAGGTCGAGGACGACGGCCCGCCCGGCCGCGTAGCCGAGCCACGAGCAGAACGCCTCCACCCGCCCCGCCGACTCGCACACGAAGACCGGGTTGCCGTCGAGGTCCTCGAGCGAGAAGGAGCCGAGGCTGAAACGCAGCTCGCCGAGCCGCCGCTCCTTCAGCCACGCCTCCGACACCTCTTCCAGCTGCTCGTCGAGGAGGGGCTCGGGCGACAGCGCGCGGTCGTAGCGGCGCACGCTGAGGCCAGCGGCACGGGCTTCCCCCAGCCGTGCCGCGAGCGTTTCGGGCCAGGCCGCGAGGGCGCCGCCTTCGGGCAGCGAGATCACCGCCTCCTGCGCGATGGGAAGGAGCTTCAGCCCGGCCTTTTCGTAGAACGGCAGGTGCTCGTCCGGGACCCCGTAGACGGCGGGCGTCCATCCGTTGCGCCGGCAGCGCTGGACGAAATCGCGGATGCTCTCCTCGAGCGCGTCGGGAGGCGCCAGCGGATCGCCGCAGGCGATGGCCGCGGAATGGCGCACGGCGAAAGCCACCAGCCCCCGCTCTCCGGCCACGAGCAGGTGGTGCTTGTCGGCACGGGCGGCGAAAGCCGACAGCGAGCGGCGCCCGTAGCTCCGCCGCAGATCGGCCACGATCTCCGGCGGCGCCTCCTGGCGCCCCCGCACGACCACCGGCCGCAGGAGGAGGACGAGCAGGTAGAGCCGCGCGAGCCAGCCGGCCGCGGCGAGCGAGTTCAGGAAGCGCGCGCCCTCGCCGTCGCCGGGCTGGACGAGGGGCGCCTGGATGAGGATCCCGTCCCGCACGGCCTCCATCAGCGGCGTCGTGCCCGGCGGCCACCCGAAGTGCAGCCCGAACTCGGTGAAGCCGAGCCATCCGTAGGCCACGACGACACCACCGAGGATGGGGACCATGATCAGGGCCCGCCGCAGCGTCGCCGGGTCGGAAAGCGCGTGAAAGCGCCGCCGGAAGGCCAGCAGGTAGGCGAGCAGCAGCCCGGAGACGAGCGTGTGCAGCACGTCCAGCTCCGGGCCGAGGTGCGACACGAAGGAGAGCGAGAGCGCCAGCACCGCCACCCACCAGGCCGCCTCCTTGCGGCGGGCCAGGTTTCGCGTCACCTGCAGGAGGGCGAGGCCGGCGAAGAGCATCACCATACGCGAGCCGTGGCTCACCTCGAGCGGGAGGTGGCGGCTGATGGCCTGGGTGGCCGGGGCATGCGGCCAGAGGGCGGAGGCGATGTTCACCACCGCGAGCAGCGACATCACGAACGGCATGACCGCATGCACGTCGGCCATGCCCAGCTCCTTCAAGCGGGCCTCGCGGGTCATGCGGCGGAAGGAGATGACCGCGGCCAGGCACAGCATCAAAGCCACCCCGAGCCACACGACGAGATGCCTGAAGTCGTGAAGGTAGCGGGCCACCGCCGCCCCGCCGTAGTAACCGAGGGCGCCGGTGAGCAGCGCCCATACGGCCACCGCCACGAAGTCCACGAACGTGAAGAGCCCCGCCGGCATCCCGACCGCGCCGCAAGCCGCGGGGATGACGATGCGGAAGCCGAAGGTGTAGCGGCTGACGAGGAGCAGCCACGGGCCGCGGCGGGCGGTCATGTCGATGATGCGCGTGTAACGCGCCCGCACGCCCTTGCGGCGCTCCAGCCACCTCCGTCCGCGGGCGCGCGCCGCCTGGTAGTAGACCTGGTCGCCGAGCATGGTGGCGGCGATCGCCACCGCCACCACGGCCGGCAGGTGGAAGATGCCCCGGTGGGCGAGGAACGCGGCCGTGAGGAGAAAGGCCTCGCCCTCGACGATCACGCCGCCGAAGAGCAGGACGTAACCGTACTTGACCAGCAGAGCTTCCATATCGAGCAGGGGGGCGCTGCGGCGCGCCCCCCTGACCCCCCGCGCGCTACGGCGAAGTGACTTCGCCTACGCGCGCAGCCTGTGGCTCCGTGACGTTCTAGCGGCGCACCCCTTGAATTCGCGCGGCGCCGCGCGGCCTATTTCTGCTTGGCGATGACCCGCTCGCGGATCTTCGCGTAGGTCGCCCGGGGGATGATCTTGCGGGTCACCAGGTCATGGGTGGCCGCGGGCTTGGCTGCTTTCGCCTGAGGAGAAGCGGTGACCGGCAGCGCGGCGAGACCGGCGGCGGCGAGGGCCAGGACGCGACCCGTACGGAGCCGGGAACGAACCATGGGCTCTCCTTTCGATGAAAGCCGGATGGGCCGCGCAGAACGCGCGGCCTCAGGTCGAGTGTACACTTGCTGGTGATGCCCCGGGCCCGCCGATACCTCGTCTTCGTCGCGGGCGCCCTGATCCTCGCACCGCTGCCCGCGCTCGCCCAGACCGTGCACATCTGCGCGATCCAGGGCTCCGGCTTCATCCCGCCGATGCTCGGCACGCGCGTCTCGGCGAGCGGGGTGGTGACGGCCGACTTCCAGGCCCGCCTGGGCGGGTTCTTCATGCAGGAGCCGGGCTGCGACGGTGACGCCACCACGAGTGACGGCATCTTCGTGAGCACCGGGAGCCGCCCCAGCGCGGTCACGGTGGGCAACCGGGTCACCGTCACCGGCCGCGTGACCAACGACCTCGGCCTCACCGCGCTCGAGATGGAGAGCCTCTCCGACAACGGCCCCTATGCGGGAAGCCTCGAGGCAGTGCGGCTTTCCCCTCCGGCCGACGCCGCCGCGGCCGCGATCTACTTCGAGGCGTACGAAGGCATGCTCGTCTCGCTGCCGCCGTCGAGGGTGGTCGCGGCCACCGACCATCTCGGGGACTCCTACGTGATGCCGGACTCGAGCGGGGTGACCCGGCTCTATCGGGGCGATGCCGACGGGCGCAAGCTCGGACTGGCCGCTCCCGCGAGCTGGCTGATGCTCAGCCAGGGCGACCTGGTGAGCGACGCCGCCGGGGTCCTGGCCGAGGTCTCCGGACAATACAAGCTGTACGTCCTCCCGACGCGGTCGCTGACGGTGGAGCGCTCCGGCCTGAGGCCCCCCGATTCGGCGGCGCTCTCCTCGTCCACGCTCAGCGTCGCGACCTACGACCTCCAGGGGCTGTTCGACGCGGTCGACGACCCGGGAAAGGACGACGAGGTCCCTACCCCCGAACAGTACGCGGCGGGGCTCGCGCGCCGGGCCGCCTCCATCGCCCGCTATCTCGGCCTGCCCGACGTCATCGGCGTCCAGGAAGCCGAGAAGATCGAGGTCCTCCAGGACCTCTCCGCCCAGCCCGCCCTGCTCCCCGCGAGCTACCGGGCCGTGCTGGTCGAAGGGAGCGATCCCCGGGGACTCGACGTGGGAGTGCTCTATAACTCGCAGCGGCTGTGGCTGCGCTCGTCGGAGGCGCGGCCGGGTCCGATGTTCACCCGCCCGCCGCTCGTCGTGCGGCTGGAGGCGCTCGACAACCACGAGCGGCTCACCGTGATCGTCAACCATTTCCAGTCGCTGACGAGCGATCCCGCGGCCGACGAGCAGGTCCGCATCGCGCAGGCCGACGCCGTCCGGGCCCTCACCGACGAGATCAAGGCCGCCGAGCCGGACGTGCCCGTCATCGTGCTCGGCAACCTCAACGCGTTCGAGGACAGCACCCCGCTTCAGCATCTGACGGCCGGGGGCCGTCTCGTGCAGGCGATGACGCTTGCCGCCGGCGAGAGGACCTATACGTACGCTTCGCAGGGGCTGTGCGAGATCGTCGACCACATTCTCGTGGACGCCGCCCTGGCGCCGCGGGTCGTGCAACTGCGGCCCCAGCACATCAACGTCGATTTCGGCGACGCCGGCCCGGGCGGCTCGCCCGAGGCCAGCCCCCGCGCCTCCGACCACGACCCCGTCCGCCTCCTGCTCGCGAGGCGATAGCGCGAGAGGCCCTCAGCGCGGGCCGAGACCTCGGTCCCGAAACGGTTGTAGACCGTCACCTGGTCGCCGCTGCGCCCGACGATCACCTCGAGCGTCCCGTCACCGGTCAGGTCGGGACCGCGATGCCGGGCCACACGCGGTCGGGGTTGGCCGCACGCCACTTCAGCGTGCCGTTGGCGCCGTTCAAGGCCACGACGTCGTACGAGCCCCAGATCACGTCCGGCTGGCGCTCAGGCGTGAGCACAGTCACTGGAGTAGAATCCCCCTTTTCATGAAGGCACCTTACGACGCGGTCATCATCGGCGCGGGGCACAACGGCCTCGTGACCGCCGCCTACCTCGCGCGGGCGGGAAAGAAGGTGCTCGTCCTCGAGCGCCGGCCGGTGCTGGGCGGCGCGGCGGTGACCGAGGAGGTCTTCCCCGGCTTCCGCTTCTCGGTGTGCTCGTACGTGGTGTCGCTGCTCCGGCCGGAGATCATCCGCGAGCTGGACCTGCCCCGCCACGGCCTGGAGATCCTGCCGCTGGACGGCACCTTCACGCCCATGCCGAACGGGGACCACCTGTGGCGGATGAGCGATCACGCCCGCACGCGGCGCGAGATCTACCGGCATTCCCCGGTGGACGCCGAGGCCTACGACGAGTACTCGAAGGCGATGGTGGACATGGCGCGCTTCGTCAAGCCCATCCTCGCCATGGTCCCGCCCGACCCGCTCTCGCTGGATCCGCGTGGGCTGCGCCAGCTCCTGGGCCTGCTGCGCCGCTTCCAGTCGCTCGGTCCGGCATCGCGCCACCGCCTGCTCCAGCTCATGACCATGAGCGCCGCCGACCTGCTCGACCAGTGGTTCGAGACCGACGTGCTCAAGGCCACGATGTCCGCCAGCGGGATCATCGGCACCTTCCTCGGCGTCCGCTCCCCCGGCACCGCGTACGTGCTCCTCCACCACTACATGGGCGAGATCGACGGCGCCTTCCGCTCCTGGGGATTCTCGCGGGGCGGCACGGGCGCGATCAGCCTCGCCATCGCCGCCGCCGCGAAGGAGGCGGGGGTGGAGGTCGTCACCGATGCCGCCATCGAGCGCATCAAGGTGAAGGATGGCCGGACGGCGGGCGTGGTGATGAAAGGCGGGTCCGAGGTGGAGGCCAGGGTCGTGGTCTCCAGCGTCGACCCCCACCGGACCTTCCTGAAGATGATCGAGCCGGGTGTCCTCGACGACGAGTTCCTGGGCGAGGTGCGCCGGTACAAGCTCCGCGGCTCCTCGGGGAAGGTGAACCTCGCCCTCGACGCCCTTCCCGACTTCACGTGCCTGCCGGGCCCCGGGGCCCACCTACGGGGAGCGATCTCGATCTCGCCCGGTGTCGAGTACATGGAGCGGGCCTACGACGACGCGAAGTACGGCCGGTTCTCCCGTCGGCCCTACATCGACATGGTGATCCCCTCCCTCACCGATCCTTCGGTGTCGCCTCCCGGCAAGCACGTGCTCTCCTGCTTCGTCCAATACGCCCCCTACAAGCTGCGGGAAGGGACGTGGGACGAGCAGCGCGAGGCCTTCGGCGACACGGTGGTGGACACCGTGGCCGAGTACGCGCCGAACCTGAAGAAGATCATCCTTCACCGCCAGGTGCTGACTCCCCTCGACCTCGAGCGCGAATGGGGTCTCACCGAGGGAAACATCTTCCAGGGCGAGCTGAGCCTCGAGCAGCTCTTCTTCCTGCGCCCGGTGCCCGGCTGGGCTCGCTACCGCACGCCGGTGGGCAACCTCTATATGTGCGGCTCGGCGACCCATCCCGGAGGCGGAATCATGGGCGCGCCGGGGCGGCTGGCCGCGCTCGAGATCCTGAAGGACTGGAAGCGGGGGCGGGTGCGGTGAGCCGCGACGTCGTGATCATCGGGGGCGGTCACAACGGCCTGGTAGCGGCGGCCCTGCTCGCCAAGAACGGGCTCAAGCCCCTCGTCCTGGAGCGGCGCGACGTGGTCGGGGGCGCCGCCGTCACCGAGGAGTTCCACCGCGGGTTCCGCGCCTCCACCGTGGCCCATCTCGCCGGCCCTCTCCGCGCCTCGGTCGCGGAGGAGCTGGGCCTGGCCGCGCGCGGCCTCGAAATGGTCGAGCCCGAGCCGCGCGTCCTGGCTCCCCTGCCCGACGGACGCAGCGTGCGGCTGTGGGGCAACCCCGAGCGATCGGCCGCCGACATCCACCGGATCTCGCCGAGGGACGCCGAGAGCTACCCGCGATTCCATCGCTCGCTCTCCGCCGTCTCGGCCTTCCTGTCGCGGCTCCTGGCCCTCACGCCTCCCGACATCGACCGACCCGCCCCGAGGGAGCTCGTGTCCATGGCCGGCCTGGGGCTCGGCTTCCGCGGCCTCGGCCGTGAAGAGGCGCAGAGGCTGCTGCGCTGGGGGCCGATGGCGGTGGCCGACTTCGCCTCCGAATGGTTCGAGGCCGAGATCCTCCGCGCGCTCGTGTGCGGGCGCGGCATCGCGGGGACGTTCGCGGGCCCCTGGTCGGCGGGAACGACCGCCAACCTGCTCCTGCAGGCGGCGGCCCACGGCGGCAACGGCGCGGGAACGGCCGTGCACGTGAAGGGGGGTCTCGGCGCGCTCACGCGGGCGCTGGCGGACGCGGCCTGCGGCTTCGGGGCCGAGATCCGCACCGGCACGGACGTGGAGCGCATCACGACGAAGGACGGACGGGTGACGGGCGTGGCGCTGGCGGGAGGAGAGGAGATCCCGGCCCGGGCGGTGGCCTCCGCGGCGGATCCCAAGCACACGTTCCTGCGCCTGCTCGATCCCGCCGTGCTGGATCCCGACGACCTCCTCCGTTTGCGCCACTACCGGCAGGAGGGGATGGCCTCCAAGGTGAACCTGGCCCTGTCGGGCCTGCCCGCGTTCACGGCCGTGCGCGGTGAGGATGCCGTCGGGCTCCTGGCCGGCCGAATCCACATCGGCCCCGAGGTCGACGACCTCGAGCGTGCCTTCGACGACGCGAAGTACGGCGGCATCTCGCGCCGGCCCTGGCTCGACGTCACGATCCCGACCCTCGTCGATCCCTCGCTCGCTCCCGAGGGCTCGCACGTGATGTCGGTCTACGCCCAGTACACACCCTATCGTCTCAAGCAGGGGGACTGGTCCTCGCGGCGGGCGGAGGTCGGCGACGCCGTCCTCCGCCTTCTCGAGGCGTACGCGCCCGGGATCGGCCGCCTCGTCGTCCACCGGCAGGTGCTGACGCCCCTCGACCTCGAACGGACCTACGGCCTGACGGGGGGCCATCCCTTTCACGGTGAGCCGGCCTTGGATCAGCTCTTCGTGGCCCGGCCGCTGCTGGGCTGGGGACGCTACCGCGCCCCCGTCGCCGGCCTCTATCTCTGTGGAGCGGGGGCCCACCCGGGGGGTGGCGTGACCGGGGGCCCGGGGGCCAACGCCGCCCGGGAGATACGGAAAGACCTGGTGTAACGCCGCTCCTTGACACCCCCGGGGCAATACGCCTTTAATGCCGGGGGCCCTCCCGAGCCGATTCCTTGAGCGAAAATCCCGTATCGCCGCCGGATCGTCCCGCCAGCGCCGAAGTCCCCGAGCGCATCGGCAAGTACGACATCGTGCGCCCCCTGGGCAAGGGAGCCATGGGGGTGGTGTACCACGCCCACGACTCGCTCCTCGACCGGGACGTCGCGCTCAAGGTCATGCACCGGCAGTTCGCCGCCGATCCCGAGCAGAAACACCGCTTCGAGCGGGAGGCGCGGGCGGTGGCCAAGCTCATGCACCCCAACGTGGTCCTCGTCTTCGACCTGGGGTATCACACCGACCGCTCGCCATACATCGCCATGGAGCTGCTCAAGGGGCAGGACCTCCTCCAGGCGCTGCGCCTGGGGATCCCCCTGCCCCTGGACCGCAAGGTGTCGATCATCCTGCAGGTGCTGGACGGGCTGGCCCACGCCCACCAGACCGGCATCGTGCACCGTGACGTCAAGCCCGCCAACATCTTCATCTGCGAGGACGGCACGGTGAAGATCATGGACTTCGGCGTCGCCCGCTTCACCGCGGCCTCCGTCACCGCCACCGGCATCGTCCTCGGCACCGCCAACTACATGTCGCCCGAGCAGGTCGAGGGGATGAAGGTCGACGGCCGCAGCGACCTGTTCAGCGTGGCGTCCGTGCTCTTCGAGCTCGTGGTCGGACGCAAGCCCTTCCAGGCCGACAGCCTGATGAAGACCCTCTTCAAGATCGCCCACGACGAGCCGAGCTATACGCTGCCCGAGGGCGCCGAGAACGAGGCGCTGCTGCCCATCCTCCAGAAGGCGATGGCGAAGAAGGTAGAGGAGCGGTACCAGAGCGCGGCCGACTTCGCCTTCGCGTTGCGGGAGTACCTCATGACCGCGGGCGCCAGCGCCGCCACCGCGCCCGTCGCCACCCCGCCCGCGCAACCGGTGGCCACCGACTCGCACATGCGGGAGCCCACGATCGACCTCAGCCTGCGCGAGGCGCCCATGGTGGCTCCGGAGCCGGGCGCACCGAGCCAGCCCCCGGCCGACCCCACCGCGCTCTTCAAGCTGATGCGGGAGATCTATCTCGGCCGCAAGTCCGGGCATCTCCATTTCTCGCACGGCAAGGAGCGGCGCAGCCTGCTCATCCACGGCGGCCACATCCTGCACGGCACGAGCGACGTGCTCGGGGAGCACCTCGGCGACGTGCTCGTGCGCTACGGCCTGCTCGAGCAGCCGGAGCTGAACCAGGCCACGAGGATCGTCCTCAAGGAGCGCAAGCGCCTCGGCATCGTGCTCGCCGAGCAGGGGCTCATGGACACCGAGCGCCTCTCGAGCGCCGTCAGCCTCCACGTGCGCGAGATCCTCTTCAACGTCGCGGAGCGTGGCGACGGCAGCTACGCCTTCGAGGAGACGGCCACCGACGAGGGCGACAGCGCCGCGTCCAAGCTCTCGACGGTCGAGATGATCCTGGAGACCGCGCGGCGGGTCCAGGATCCGACGGTGGTCAGCCACGTGCTGGGAGACCTGGACCGCGTGCTCGTCGCCTCCGACAACCCGCAGCTGCGCTTCCAGAAGATCGCGCTCACGCCGAAGGAGGGCTTCGTGATGTCCCGCATCGACGGGACGCTCACGGCGCGCGAGGTGTTCACCATCATCCCGCTGCCGCCCGAGGACACCGAGCGGAGCCTCTTCGTGCTGCTGTGCACCGGCGCCGTCGAGTACCGCACGGCGGGTGCGCGCGAGGCGCCCGGCAGCGGGGTTCGGGCGGCCCGCGCCGCGGCGGCCGCCGCGGCCGCCGCCGCTTCGCCCGTACGTCCGGCCGCGCCGGCGGCTCCGACCGTGCCCGCCCAAGCCGCCGCGGCTCCCCCGCCGGCGCCGCCACCCACCGCTCCGACGGCCCCCGCGCGGAGCGCGGCGGACGCGATCCAGGGCCGCCAGCTCCTCGAGGCCCGCCGCCAGCTCATCGTGAACGCCCACGAGGCGATGGCCACGAAGAACCACTTCGAGTTCCTGGGCGTGCCCCGCACGGCGACGGAGGCCGAGGTGAAGGAGGCCTACTTCCGGCTCGCGCGCCCGTTGCATCCCGATTCCAACCGCGACCCCGGGCTGGCCGACCTGCAGGGCAAGCGTGAGGCCGCCTTCCACCGCCTGAGCCAGGCGTACGAGACGCTGCGCGATCCGCAGAAGCGAGGGCGCTACGAGGCCGACCTGGACGCGCGGGCGCCTCGCCGCCGGCCCGAGCCGACCCCTCCTCCGCCCCCGGAGCCGAGCCCGCCCGTCCGGACCGAGGCCAACCGGATGACGGAGGCGGCGCTCGCCATGGAGTCGGTCCGCCAGGCCGAGAAGGCCTTCAAGGAAGAGAAGTACTGGGACGCCATCCAGCTCCTCGAGCCGGTCATTCCGCGGCTGGAGCGCAACTCGAAGGTCCGGGCCCAGGTGCTGCTCGCCCGCGCCTACATGAAGAACCCGAACTGGGGCCGGCGGGCCGAAGAGCTGCTCCAGCGCGTCGTTCAGGAGAGCCCCGACCACGCCGACGCGTACGTGGCCCTCGGCAACCTGTATCGCGCCAGCCAGCTCAAGAGCCGCGCCCAGGCCATGTACCGCAAGGCCGTGCAGGCGCAGCCGGGCCACGCGGAGGCTCTCGCGGAGCTGGCTTCGCTCGACGGCGAGGGACCCGAGGGCGGCACCCGTCTTAAAAAGTTCTTTAGCAAGAGCTAGCCTCGGACATTGAGCTGGGGGGCGCTAGCGGCGCGCCCCCCAGACCCCCCCTCGCTCCGCGGGAGTGAATCCCGCTACGCTCGCGGCTGTGACTGCGGGCCAGAGCCCAGTCCTTTTCTCTTCGCTATACTCCCCAGGTTCGCCGGAGGTCCTTTGAATAAATCCATCCTGCCGGTCGTTGTGCTCGTCGGCGCCGGCCTCGTCTCGGCGGCGCCGCGGGCCGCGAAACCCGCCGCCTCTCCCGCCAAGAAGAAGGACCCCGCGGCCGACATCAACGCGCCGCGGTCCGACGCCCGGGTCGTGGAGTTCGAGGCGCGCGAAGGAACGTGGATGTCCGTTGACGTCTCGCCCGACGGGAAGACGCTCGTCTTCGACCTCCTCGGCGACATCTATTCGCTGCCGATTGCTGGAGGCCAGGCCCACGCGCTCACCTCGGGGCCGGCCTGGGACGCGCAGCCCCGCTTCTCGCCCGACGGGACCACGATCGCTTTCTCGTCGGACCGCGGCGGCATCGAGAACGTGTGGCTGATGGACGCCGACGGCGCGCATCCGCGTCCCCTCACCTCCGAGAAGGACGCCTACGTCCGCAGCCCGGCCTGGACACCCGACGGAGCCTACGTCGTCGCCCGGAAGGAGGACGCCAAGCGGGCGGGCATCCCCCCCGTCGAGCTGTGGCTGTACCACCGCGAGGGCGGCGGAGGGATCAAGCTCGTCTCCTCCGACGAGATGAACAACTCCTCCGGGCCGGTCTTCTCGAAGGACGGCCGTTACCTCTATTTCTCGGCCCGCCAGCCGCGCTTCAGCTACACGCCCGACCTCTCCCAGGGCCTGTGGCAGGTCGTGCGCTACGACCGCGCCACCGGCGAGACCCTCCCGCTCACCGGCGGCTACGGCGGCGCGGCGCGGCCGGCGCTCTCTCCCGACGGGCGCACGCTGACGTTCATCTCCCGCCGAGACACCGACCCGGTCCTGGTGCGCCGCGACCTCGCCTCGGGGGCCGAGAAGGTCATCGCCACCGGGCTCAGCCGCGACGAGCAGGAAGGCTTCGCCCAGATGGACCTCTGGCCGGCCTACGCCTTCACCCCCGACGGCGCGGCCATCGTCTTCTCGAGCCACGGCCGGCTGCGCCGCCTCGAGCTGGCCGGCGGCCAGACCGCCGACATCCCGTTCACGGCGAAGGTGAAGCAGTGGCTGGCGCCGCGGGTGGCGTGGCAGGAGAAGGTCGACAGCGGGCCGGTGCGGGCCCGCATCCTGCGTTGGACGAGCCAGTCGCCCGACGGGAAGTGGATCGCCTTCGACGCCTTCGGTCGGGTGTGGCTGCAGGAGCTGGCGAGCGGCCGTCCCGCCGGCTCCCCCCGGCGGCTCACCACCGATGACGCCGGCCTTCCGTCGCGCGAGTACGCGCCGAGCATCTCGCCCGACGGCAAGTGGATCGCCTACGTGACGTGGAGCGACGCCGACGGCGGCCACGTGTGGAAGGCGCCGCTGGGCGGCGCGCCGCAGCGGCTCACCCGCACGCCCGGCCACTATGCCAACCCGGCGTGGTCGCCGCAGGGCGATCGCCTGTCCGTCATCCGGGGCTCGGGGCTGGAGTTCCGCGGCCGGCAGCCCGAGGACGAGGACTTCTTCGAGCTGGGCTGGATGGACGCGGGCGGGGGCGACGTGCACCTCGTGAGCGCGGTGAAGCTCGGCAACGGGATGCGCTTCCACCCGCAGGCGTTCTGGAGCCCGGACGGGACGCGTCTCTACTTCCGCGACCCCATCGAGGTGAAGAAGCCCACCGACGATCCGAAGAACGACCTCGTCTCGGTGCGCCTCGACGGGACGGACAAGCGCCGCCACCTGCGGCTCCCTCCCATCGACGACCTCGTCCCCTCTCCCGACGCGCGGTGGATCGTCTTTACCTCGCGGGACAACGTCTACGTCGCCGCGGTGCCCGACATCGCCACGAAGGAGCCGCCCGAGGTGTCGCTGAAGGAGGGCGCGGTGCCGGTCTGGCGCGTCTCCGACGCGGCGGGCGCTTATGCCGGTTGGGCCGACGGCGGCAAGACCATCACCTGGAGCCTCGGCCCGACCTTCTACCGCCTGGGCCTGGACGCGGCCGTCCGCTTCGCCCAGGAGGAGCGGCGCAAGGCGGAAGAGAAGGAGAAGGCCGGCGCCGCCGACGCGAAGGACAAGGGCAAGAAGGAGGCGGAGAAGAAGGAAGACGACGAGCTGAAGCTGCCGCCCGCGGAGGCGATCGAGATCCAGCTCACGCTGCCCCGCGCCCAGCCGCAAGGCTCGTTCGTGCTCAAGAACGCCCGCGTCGTCACGATGAAGGGCGACGCCGTCCTCGACGACGCCGACGTGGTGGTGACGGGCAACCGCATCGCCGCCGTCGGGCCGTCGGGACAGGTCACGGTGCCGACCGGCGCGAAGGCGTGGGACGCCCGGGGCAAGACCGTGATCCCGGGGCTCATCGACACCCACGCCCACCTGCATTACTCCGGCTTCGAGATCTTCCCGGACACGAAGTGGGAGTACGCCGCCAACCTGGCCTACGGCGTCACCACCGTCTACGACCCTTCGGCGCCATCGCTGGACGTCTTCGCCCAGGGCGAGATGGTCGAGGCGGGCCTCATGCTGGGGCCGCGCGTGTATTCCTCGGGCGACGTGCTCTACGGTGGCCAGCAGGCCGACATCTGGGCCGAGGTGAACAACCTGGCCGACGCCCGCCGCCAGGTCCGGCGCATGAAGGCGTACGGGGCGCGGATGATAAAGGTCTACCAGCAGCCGAAGCGCTCGCAGCGGATCTGGTTCGCGGAGGCGTCGCGCGACCAGCACATGCTGCTGACCGCGGAGGGCGCGGGCGAGCTCAACACCGACCTCACGATGGCGCTCGACGGCTTCACGTCGTTCGAGCACTCGCTGCCGATCGGGCTGCAGCAGGACGTCGTCGAGCTGCTGGCGAAGTCCCGGACCTACTACACGCCGACGCTCATCGTCTCGTACGGCGGCCCGTGGGGCGAGCAGTACTTCTGGCAGACCATGAACCCGCACGACGACCCCAAGCTCAACCGCTTCGTGCCCCACCGATCACTGGACGTCCTCGGCCGGCGCCACGTCTGGATCTGGCCCGACGAGTATCACTTCCCCACCGTCGCCCACGGGGCGGCCGAGGTGGCCCGCGCCGGCGGCAACGTCTCTCTCGGCGCCCACGGCCAGCTCCAGGGGCTGGGCGCCCACTGGGAGCTGTGGATGATGGCCGGGGAGGGCGGCGGCACGACGCGCAAGGCGATGACGCCCTTCGAGGCGCTGCGCGCGGCGACGATCGCCGCCGCGGACAAGATCGGCTTCGCCCCGGACCTGGGCTCGGTGGAGCCGGGCAAGCTCGCCGACCTCGTGGTCCTCGACGCCGATCCCCTCGCCGACATCCACAACAGCGTGAAGGTCCGCTGGGTGGTCAAGAACGGCGAGCTGTTCGACGCGGACACGATGCGCGAGCTGTGGCCGGTCGAGAGGCCCCTGCCCCCGTTCTTCTGGCAGCGCTGAACGACCGCTTGACGCGCTCCCTGCTCCCGGGATATCGTCTGCCTCTAAGTTGAAATTGAAATTCACTTTCATTTTCATCTTTGGGGGGAGTGGGCATTAGACCCATGAATCTAAAGCGAATAAGCGTCCTGCTGGCGGCTCTCGTTCCGGTCGCTGCGCAGGCCCAGGAGCGGCCCTCGTTCGTGACCTACAACCATCACATGGAGGAGCCGGGCAACCTGGAGGTGGGCGTCAATCCGGTCTTCGGAACGCAGCGCGGCGGCCGGAGCTTCCTCGGCTCGTGGCTGGAGCTGGAGTACGGGCTGAAGGGGTGGTGGACGATGGAGTTCTACCTGGACGGCCAGACCACGCGCGGCCAGGGCTCGGCCTTCACCGGCTTCCGCTGGGAGAACCGTTGGCGTCCGCTGATGCTCGAGCACAAGGTCAACCCGGTCCTGTACCTCGAATACGCGAGCATCACCGAGGCCGACAAGACGCTTCGAGAGATCGTCGGGCACGACGTCGAGGCGTCGCAGGCCGAGCCCCTCGACGTCACGCGCCACGAGCACGAGCACGAGCTGGAGGCCAAGCTGATCCTCTCGAGCAACGTCAAGGGCTGGAACCTCGCGCACAACTGGATCGCGGAGAAGAACCTCGCGCACGGCGCCTGGGAGTTCGGCTACGCGGTGGCGGCGACCCGCCCCTTCACGCTCGCCGCGACGTCCCGGGACTGCAGCTTCTGCGCCGAGAATTTCGCCGGCGGCGTCGAGGTCTACGGGGGGCTCGGCGACACGGACTCGTTCGGCTTCAAGGACACCTCCCACTACGTGGCGCCTTTCGTGGCCTGGAACCTGCCCGGGGGGACGACGCTCCGGCTCTCCCCCACCTTCGGACTGAACGGGAACAGCCACCGCTTCCTGCTCCGCTTCGGCATCGCGCACGAGATCGCGTTGGGGCGAGGCGGCCGGTGAGTCGCCGGCGGACGACGAAGACCGTCGGGGCCGCGGCGTGGGCGGTCCTCGCCTGCGCCCAGGTCATCAGCGGCGAGGCCAGGGAGCGCCCGTCCGGCGTCGCCGGGGCGCCCGCCGCGGCCTCCGCGCTACGCAATCCCTACGACGGCGACCCGGAGGCGATCGGGGCGGGGCGCAAGCTGTACGCCATGCAATGCGCCAAGTGCCACGGCGAGCGCGGCGAGGGATGGGGCAATGCTCCGTCCCTCGGGGCGAACGAGGTGCGGCGGGCCTCGCCGGGCGCGCTCTTCTGGTTCCTGACCAACGGCGACCTGCGCCGGGGAATGCCCGCCTGGTCGCGGCTCAGCGAGCCGCGGCGCTGGCAGCTGGTGGCCTTCCTGAAGAACCTCGATTCCGCGACGAAGTAGGCCCGCTCAGCGCCGGTCGAGGTGCTGGCGGATGCGGGCGGCCATGGCCGCGCCCACCGCGGTGGCCAGGTCGGCGAGGCTCGCCCCCCGCACGCCGCGCAGCGAGCCGAAGCGTGAGAGGAGCTTGCGCCGCTTGGCCGGGCCCACCCCGGGGATGTCGTCCAGCTCGGAGCGGAGCGTGCGCTGGGCGCGGACCTTCCGGTGGAAGCCGACCGCGAAGCGATGCGCCTCGTCGCGCACGCGTTGCACGAGCTGCAACACCGGCGACGAGTGCGGGAGCACGATCGGCTCCGCGCGGCCGGGGACGAAGATCACCTCTTCCTTCTTCGCGATGCTGGCCACGGGCTGATGGCCGATCCCCAGCTCGGCCAGCGCCTCCGTCGCCGCGGAGAGCTGGCCGGGACCCCCGTCGACGAGGATCAGGTCCGGCAGCTCCTTGCCCTCCTCGAGCCGCCGGCGGTAGCGTCGCCCCACCACCTCGCGCATGGCCGCGAAGTCGTCGGGCGCGGGCCCGAGGCCACGCACGCGGAACTTGCGGTAGTCCGATTTCTTGGGCAGGCCTTCCTCGAAGCACACCATGGAGGCCACGATGTCGGAGCCCTGGATGTTCGAGATGTCGAAGCACTCGATCCGCCTGGGCTCGACCTCGAGGTCGAGCAGGTCGCGCAGCGCGCGCAGGATCTCCTGCGACTGCTTGCGGGGGTGGCGCCACTCCAGGTCGTAGGCGAGGCGCGCGTTGCGGGCCACCATCTCCAGCAGCCGCACCTTCTCCCCGCGCTGCGGCACGCGGATGCGGACCTGCGTCGAGCGCCTCTGCCCCAGCCACTCCTCGAGCAGGCCCTGGTCGCGAAGGGCGGCGGGCACCAGCACCTCGCGCGGGACGTACCGGCCCTGGGCGTAGAACTGCTGGATCGCCGAGGCGAGCAGCCCCTCGGGCTCGGCCACGTGGTCGAGCAGATAACCCTCGCGGCCCACGATCTTGCCCTCCCGCACGGAGAACACCTGCAGGGCGGCGCGGCCCCACTCGACGTGGGCCGCGAAAACGTCTCGCTCCTCGATGTCGGTGGTGGTGACCTTCTGCGGCGTGTCCAGCCGCTCCAGCGTGCGGATCTGGTCACGGAGGCTGGCCGCCTCCTCGAAGCGGTCCGCCCCCGCCGCCTCATCCATCGCCGCCCGCAGGCGGCGCACCACCTCTTCCGTCCGCCCCTCCAGGAACAGCCGCGCGTCCTCGCAGGCCTGCCGGTAGCGGTCGAGCGAGCACAGCTCGGCCACGCACGGCGCGATGCACCGCCCGATCTGGTACTGCAGGCAGGGCCGCGGGCGCCGTCCGTTCAGCACCTCCTTGCACGAGCGCACGCCGAAGATCTTGTGCGTGAGGGAGGCCGTGCGTCGGCCGAGGCTCGCGGGAATGTACGGCCCGCCGTAGGCGTTCTCGTCCTCCGCCACCTTCCTCACCACGTACAGCCGCGGGTATTCCTCGCCCAGGGTCAGCTTGAGGTACGGATGGTTCTTGTCGTCGCGGAGGAGCACGTTGAACCGCGGCTGGTGCCGCTTGATGAAGTTGTTCTCGAGGGCGAGGGCCTCCATCTCCGAATCGGTGAGGACCATGTCGAGGTCGGCGATCTCGGCGATGAGCGCGTCGCGCCAGACGTCGGCGGGACGGCCGGGCTGGAAGTACTGCCGCACGCGGTCGCGCAGCACGCGCGCCTTGCCCACGTAGAGCACGCCCCCGTCCCGATCCTTGAACAGGTAGACCCCGGGCTGGGTGGGAAGCGTGTCGAGTTTCTCCTTCAGCGCCAACGATTGCATTATAAGAGTCTCGGTTTCATGCTCACGGAAAGGATCGGCGATGCCTTCGCCCGGCCGGTGGACCGGCTCGTCCGGAGCTTCGCCCACGTCAGCCCCGACGTCCTCACGATCACCGGCCTCGCGTTGAACGGCGTCGCCTGCGCCTTCTTCGCGTTCGCGGGAGGCAAGGACTACCGCAGTCCCGTCTTCCTCCGGATCGGGGGCCTGGTCGCCCTGGCGGCCAGCATCTTCGACATGCTCGACGGGCGGGTGGCGCGGCTGCGCGGGCGGGAGACGAAGTTCGGCGCCTTCTTGGATTCTACCATGGACCGTTATTCCGACATGCTGCTCTACATGGGCCTGTTGATCCTCTACGCGCGCGTCGACCGGACGCCGCAGATGGTGCTGGTGTGGGTGGCCGCCTTCGGCAGCTTCATGACGTCGTACGCCCGGGCGCGGGCGGAGATCCTGATCCCTCGCTGCACGGTGGGCCTGCTCGAGCGGCCCGAGCGCATCGTGCTCCTCGTCGTGGGCGCGCTCGCCAACCGGATGGTCGCGGTCCTGTGGATCATCGCCGTGCTCTCCAACGTCACCGCGGTGCAGCGGGTCGTCTACACGTACGGGGAGCTGAAGAAGGGCTGGCGGTCATGATCCTCACCCCCGCGGCCGAGCGCCTCCGCCGGCGGATGCTCGACCCGTGGCTCTTCCGCGCGTACCTGATCCGCCGGCTTCCCCTCGCCGCGTTCGCGGGCCTGCGGCTGCGCCGGCTCGACGACGCGGGGTGCGACGTGTGGCTCCCCGGGGGCTGGCGGACGCGCAATCCGTTCGCTTCGACCTATTTCGCCGCCCAGGCCATGGCCGCGGAGATGTCGACGGGAGCGCCGGCCTCCATAATCGTCAGCTCCGCTCCCGCTTCGGTGGCCTTCATCCTGCGCGGCATCCGGGCCGTCTTCACCAAGCGGATCGTGGGGGGCTCGCTCTTCACCTTCGAGGACGTGGCGGGGCTGCGGGCGGCGGTGGAGCGCGCGGCGGCCGGCCCGGAGGAGCAGGCCTACACCGGGCGCTCGACGGGGCGGACGGCCGAGGGCGAGCCGGCCGCCGAGTTCGACGTCACCTGGTCGTTCCGACGACGGCGCTGAACCTGATGGGCCAACCGGGGACGGCGGCCACCGGCTTCGTGGTCGCGGGCGGCCGCAGCGAGCGCATGGGCCGCGACAAGGCGCTGCTGCCGTGGGCGGGGGGCACCCTGCTCGAGCACGCCCTGCTCCGCCTGCGCGCCGTCTGCGCCGACGTACGCATCCTCTCCGGCGCGCAGCCGCGTTATGCCGGTCTCGGCGTGCCCGTGCTCACGGACGTGGTCGGTGAAGCCGGCCCTCTCGGCGGCGTCCATGCCGGCCTCCTGAGCCTCGGCGCTCCGCTCGGCCTGTTCCTGGGCGTGGACACGCCGTTCATCCCTGCCGCGCTGCTCGGCGCGCTGGTGGCGGCGGCCGGCGGCTTCGATGCGGTCGTTCCGGTGGTGGAAGGCCGGCCCGAGCCCCTCTGCGCCGTCTATCGACGAACCTGCCTCGAGCCCGTCCAGCGGCGCCTGGAAACCGGTGAGCGGAAGATGACGAGCTTCTGGCCCGACGTCCGGGTGCGGACCGTGGCGGAGGAGGAGCTGGCGGCCTTCGGCGACGCCGCCGAGATGTTCCGCAACCTCAACACGCCTGAGGAGTACCTCCGGCTGCGCGGATGAGGAGACACCCCTTCGACCTGCGCACGCTGCGCGGGCTGCTCCTCTGCGGCCTCGTCTCGGGAGCGACCCTGGCCACGGTCATGACCGCGTGGGAGCTGGGCCAGCGCGTGCCCGGCGCCATCGCCGAGGCGCCCCCCGAAGACCTGCGCCGCCGCGGGCTCGAGTTTCCGGTCGCCGGCACCCCCCGGACGATGACGGACAGCTTCGACGATCCCCGCGGCCTCACCCGGCGCCACCACGCCGTCGACATCATGGCCCCCCGCGGCAGCCCGGTGCGCGCGGTCGACGACGGGACGATCGTGAAGCTCGCCTCGGGCAGATCGGGCGGCACGACGATCTACCAGTTCGATGGGACCGAGCTCTACTGCTACTACTACGCCCACCTTCAGGGCTACGCGCCGGGACTGCACGAGGGGCAGAAGGTGGCCCGGGGAGAGGTGATCGGTTACGTCGGCACGACCGGCAACGCGCCGGCGAACGCGCCCCACCTCCACTTCGCCATCTCCCGCATCGACGAGCGGAAGGAATGGTGGAACGGGACGCCCGTCAATCCCTACCCGCTCCTGCGGTGACCGCTCTCAACCCTGCGCGCCCCCGGGGGCCGGCGGCTTCACGGCCGGATCGAGACGCCGTCCGGGCGACCTCGTCTCCGCGTTCCTCTTCAGCGAGGACGGAATGTCCACCATGCGGTTCTCGTTCGCGTCCCAGTACTCGGCCTTGTCGATCGTCACCTTCAGGAGCGCGAGGTCCGGGTCCTTCTTTCCCTCGGGGAACCACTCCTTCAGCCCGCCGCGCCACAGCTCCTTGACCTTCTCCGGGTCGCGGACGAGGGCGGCCGTACCGGAGACCGAGACGTACCGCTCGCTCTTGGGCGAGGCATAGGTCACGTTGACCTTCTGGTTCTCCTGGATCTCCCCGCTCTTCGGCGAGCTGTAGTGGGTGAAGAACCACAGCTCGCCATCGAAGGCCGCGTCCGGGGTCGCCATGGGACGGCTGCGCAGCGAGCCGTCGGAGGCCACCGTGGTCAGCATGGCCACCCGCGCCTTCTTGATGATCTTGCGCAGCTTCTTGGCCGGGTCCTTGGGCTTGGGGGTGTCGTCGTTGTCCTTTGCCATCCCTCTCTCCTTTCCCTCCATCCTACGTCTTTTCCCCCCGGACTCACCCCCGGTTGGTATCTTCCTTGCAACGGGTTTCTCTTTTCTGAGGGGAGGCCGCCCATGCACGACCGCTATCAGATCGAGGTCAGCCGGGTCACTGCCCACGAGGTGGAAGCGCGGATCGACCGGGAGGAGCCCATCGTGTTCATCGACGCACGGAACGAGAAGGAATGGACCGAGTCGAACCTCAAGCTGCCGGGGGCCGTCCGGGTGGAGGCGGATCGTGTGCGGGACCACCTGCACGAGATCCCCCGCGGCCGCGGCATCGTCCCCTATTGCGCCTCCCCGAACGAGGAAGCCAGCGTCCGCGTGGCAGAGGAGTTGATGCGGCGGGGCTTCGCCGACGTGCACGCTCTGGTCGGAGGCTTCGAGGCCTGGAGGCGGGCCGGGTGCACGCTCGAACACAAGCCCGCCTGAAGTGAAGCTGACCGCGGAGCAACGGGAGGCCCTGCTCGAGGATGGATACGCCACGGTGCCGGGGGTCGTGCCCGCCGCGCCCCTCGCGGCGGCGCTGAGGGCGATCAACCATTCGCTAGGGCAGGGCCTGCCTCCCGCGGATCTGCCGGTCTTCCGTTCCCGCTCCTTCTGTCCGGAGCTGCAGCGCGCGCCGGTGATCCTCGACCTGCTGCGCGCGACGCCGGCCTGGCCCCTCGCCGAGTCCCTCCTCGGGGAAGGGCGCGTCGAGGCGGCCCGGTCGGGTCAGATCGCACTCGCATTCCCCCGGACGGAGCCGGCCGCCCCTCCCTACCCGCACCTCGACGGCCTGCACACGCCGACCAACGGTGTGCCGGCGGGCGAGGTCCGCAGCTTCACGCTGCTCGTCGGCGTCATCCTGAGCGACGTCACCGCGCCGGGCGCGGGGAGCCTGACGGTCTGGCCCGGCAGCCATCGTCTTTACGAGTCCTACTTCCAGGACAACGGGCCGAGGTCGCTGCTCGGGGGGATGCCGCCGGTCGCGCTGCCGGATCCGGTGGAGGTGACCGGAAGCGTCGGCGACCTCGTGCTGTGCCACTACCAGCTCGCCCACGCCGTGGGGGCGAACACGTCGCCCCATGTCCGCTACGCGGTCTACTTCCGGCTCAAGAGCCGGGGCCACGACCGCCGCCGGTGGGAGTGCTTGACCGACCTGTGGAAGGAATGGCCCGGTCTCAGGGCACGTTGACGACGAACGTCACCTCGGAGGTCCCCTTGCGGCACCAACCCTCGCGCTTCGAGCAGTAGAAATACGTCACGCTGCCCTTCACCGGCTGCTCTCCTTTCGGCGCCTTGGGGTTGAGGGCGACCGGAAACGACACCGGGAGGCTCGTGTCGAGGTACTTCGGCTCGCCGCCGCTCTCTCCCCGGCGCGGGGCCGGGGGCTGGCGGTCGACGAGGACCACCTGATCCGGATCGAGCTTGAGACGCGGAGCCGGCTCCTGATTGATCTTGACGTCGGGATCGGCGGGGATGAACGTCACGGCCACCGCGGCCGTGGCCCGCGGCCTGGCCGAGGGCACGTAGGCGGCCGAGACCGTGTAGTGCTCGCCCACGGCCATGGCGGCGGCGGGTACGAGCGCAAGCAGGGCCGTGGCCAGCCGCTTCATTCAATGACCCCCCACCCTGTCATCGTAGCAGAACCGCGGGCCGACCTATAATCCGTGGTTTGGTGCCATGATCCTCCCCCTGCAGGCCCGACTCGCCGACGCCGTCCGGGCCGCCGCCCGCTCGGCCTTCGGGGCCGAGCTCGGTGAGCTTTCTTTTCAGTACCCGCCGCGCCTCGAGCTGGGGGACCTCGCGCTCACGGCGCCGTTCGACCTCGCCCGCACGCTGCGCCGCAAGCCGCGGGAGATCGCCGAACGGCTGGCGGCGGAGCTCGCCCACGCGCCCGGCGTGCGCCGGACGGAGGTGGCCGGCGGTGGCTACGTCAACCTGTTCCTCGACCGGGCCGCGTTCGCGCGCGACCTCCACGCCTCGCTGCGCCGCCCGGCGCTTCCCGCCCGCGTCCCCGGCCACGTCATCGTCGAGCACACGAGCATCAACCCCAACAAGTCCGCCCACATCGGCCACCTGCGCAACGCCACGCTCGGCGACACGTTCATGCGGGTGCTGCGGCACCGCGGGCGCGAGGTGGGCATCCAGAACTACATCGACGACACCGGCGTCCAGGTCGCGGACGTGGTGGTGGGCTTCCTCCACATGGAGAAGAAGGGCCTGGCGGAGGTCGAGCGCATCGGGGGGAAATTCGACGACTACTGCTGGGATCTGTACGCCCGGGTCGGCGACTTCTACGCGCAGGACCCGGCGCGACGCAAGCTGCAGGCCGAGACCCTCCATGCCGTCGAGACGGGAGGCAACGAGACGGCCCGGCTGGCCGCGCACGTCGCCGCGCGCATCGTGGACTGCCACCTGGCCACCATGGAGCGCCTCGCGATCCGCTACGACCTGCTGGCCCGGGAGAGCGACATCCTGCGCCTGCACTTCTGGGAGCGGGCCTTCGCGCTGCTCCAGCAGGCGGGCGCCCTGCGCCTGGAGACCGAGGGCAAGAGCGCCGGGTGCTGGGTCCTCACGATGGCGAGCGAAGGCAGCGACGACGACAAGATCATTGTTCGATCCAACGGCACGGTGACGTACACCGGGAAGGACATCGCCTACCAGCTCTGGAAGCTGGGGAAGCTCGACCGCGACTTCCACTACCGCCGCCACCGCGTGTATCCCGACGGCCACGTCCTCTGGACCACCACCAGCCACGAGGGCGAGCCCCGCGCGCCCGTCTTCGGCCACGCCACCGCCGTGTACAACGTCATCGACGTCGGCCAGTCCTATCCGCAGCGGGTCGTGAAAGCGGGAGTGGCCGCGCTCGCGGGCCCCCCGGCGGCGGCGGCGAGCCACCATCTCGCCTACGAGAAGGTCGTGCTGTCGCCCGCCACCGCGCGGGCCCTCGGCTACGCGGTCGCCGACGACGAAGGCTCGGTCAAGGTCTCCGGCCGCAAGGGCCTGGGCGTGAAGGCCAACGACCTCCTCGACGCTCTCGTGGCCAAGGCGAAGGCGGAGATCGACGCCCGCGACCCCGAGCGCGACGCGCCCGCGAAGGAAGGCGCGGCGAAGGCCATCGCCGTCGGCGCCCTCCGCTATTTCCTCCTGAAGTTCGGCCGGACGAAGATCATCACCTTCGACATGGAGGAAGCGCTGGCGTTCACCGGCGAGACCGGGCCCTACGTCCAGAACGGCGTCGTGCGCGCGCGCAACATCTTTGCGAAACTGGAAGCGGAGGGCCACCGCCCGGAGGAGCTGGCCGCGCGCGGCGCGCAGCTCGACCTGGGAGCGATGCTGGAGGGTGCGGAGGGCGACGAGGCATGGTCGCTGCTCGTGCTCATGGCGCGCAGCGACGAGGTGGCGGAGCAGGCGGTGAAGGCGGAGGAGGTTTCGCTCCTGGCCAAGCATGCGTTCGCGGTGGCGCAGGCCTTCCACGGCTATTACCAGAACCCGCGCTACTCGGTGCTCCACGCGGAGAACGAGGACCGGAGGGCCTTCCGCGCCATGCTCGTGGACGCTTTCTTGCGCCAGATGGAGGTCCTCACGGCCCTGCTCGGCATCCCCGTCCCGGACAAGATGTGACGCGTCCCCTCATCGGCATCACGATCGGCTACTCCTCGCAGGACCACGAGATCTTCTCGCTGCGCGACGACTACGTGCGCGCGGTCGAGAGGGCGGGCGGCCTGCCCCTGGTCCTGGCCCCCGGTACCCCGGAGGACGCGCCCGCGCTGCTGGATCACCTCGACGGCCTGCTCCTGACCGGGGGCGCCGATCTCGACCC
>Ga0070699_100000662_pt1 | contig 32198 bp, 35 predicted proteins | sample KBSK1503metaG_FD_65473 | JGI IMG/M metagenome (GOLD analysis project Ga0070699, IMG submission 65473) | Corn, switchgrass and miscanthus rhizosphere microbial communities from Kellogg Biological Station, Michigan, USA - KBS K1-50-3 metaG | ecosystem: Host-associated > Plants > Roots >...
CACTGCGCACGTGACGAACGGCAACCGGAACAAGGTAACCCATTGTAACCAAAGCGCCGGAACGATCACGTCACAATACGCGGCCTGAAGATCTCTCACCGTGAAACCGCGACTGTACTATAAGGGAAAGGGGGCACCCGTGCGATACCTGATCGTGGCCGAGGCCTACCGGGACCTGGAGCAGGCCGCCGGGCGGCTGGTGCTGATCGAGCGGATGGCGGAGCTGGTGACGCAGACTCCGGCCGAGCTGCTGCCCACCGTGTGTTACCTGTGCCAGGGGCAGATCGCGCCGGAGTTCGCCGGGATCGACCTGGGGCTGGCGGAGAAGATGGCCATCCGGGCGCTCGCCGCCGCCACCGGCACCGAGGCCGTGCAGGTCGCGGCGTTTGTCCGGGAGGCCGGCGACCTGGGGCAGGCCGCCGAGCAACTGCTGGCCGAAACCGCGGCTGGGCGGCCGGCCAGCCTGGAGGTCACCGCCGTGGTGCGCACCCTGCGCCAGATCGCCGCGGCTGAGGGGCAGGGCTCGCAGGGCCGCAAGCTGGAGCTGCTGGCCGGGCTGCTCGGCCAGGCCACCCCGCTGGAGGCCAGGTACCTGCTGCGCCTGGTCACCGGGAACCTGCGGCTGGGCATCGGCACGCCCACCATCCTGGACGCGCTGGCCCAGGTCTACGCGGGCGGGCGGGCCCAGCGGAAGGTGCTGGAGCGGGGCTACAACATCTGCTGCGACATCGGCCTGGTCGCCGCCACCCTGGTGAGCGGCGGGCTGGCCGCGGTGGAGAAGCTGCACGTCCAGGCGGGCAACCCGGTGCGGGCCATGCTGGCCCAGCGGCTGTCCGACGCCGCCGAGATCCTGGCCAAGCTGGGCGGGCGGTGCTCGGCGGAGTACAAGTACGACGGGGTCCGGGTCCAGGCGCACCGCACCGCCGACGGCCAGATCGAGCTGTGGACCCGGCGGCTGGAGGAGATCAGCACTCAGTTCCCGGACGTCGTCAACGTGCTTAAGGAGGGGCTGGGGCCCCGCGAGGCCATCCTCGAAGGGGAGGTCGTGGCGTACGACGCGGCCGCGGATGAGCTCAGGCCGTTCGGCGAAGTCATGCTGCGGCGCCGTAAGCATGGCATCGACCAGGCCATGCAGGACGTACCGGTGGGCCTGTTCTGCTTCGAGCTGCTGTACGCGGACGGCGAGGACCTGACCATGCTGCCGTACCCCGAACGGCGGGCCAGGCTGGCCGCGGCCATCACCGCCGGTCCCCGGCTGCGGCTGACCACGGCCACCGAGGTCGACGACCCGGCCGCGCTGGACGCGGCGTTCTCCCAGGCGGTCACCGACGGCTGCGAGGGGCTGGTGTGCAAGTCGACCGGGCCGGAGTCGGTATACCAGGCCGGCGCCCGCGGCTGGCAGTGGATCAAGCTCAAGCGCGACTACCGGACCGAACTGTCCGACACCGTCGACCTGGTCGTCATCGGCGCGTTCGCCGGGCGCGGCCGGCGCACCGGCGTGTACGGCGCGGTGCTGCTGGCCGCCTACGACGCGGACGCCGACATGTTCCGGGCCGTGTCCAAGTGCGGCGCCGGGTTCACCGACGCCGACCTGGTCACGCTGCACACCAGGCTGGCGCCGCTGGTCCGCCCGGACAAGCCCGCCCGGGTCGACGCGCGGCAGGTACCCGACGTGTGGTGCGAGCCCGGGCTGGTGCTGGAGATCCTGAGCGCCGAGCTCACCCTGTCCCCGAACAACACCGCCGCCTGGGGCCAGATCGAGCCCGACAACGGGCTGGCCATGCGGTTCCCCCGGTTCACCGGGCGCTGGCGCGACGACAAGTCCCCCGAGGACGCCACCACCACGCGTGAGCTGATCGAGCTGTTCCTCGGCGCCCGGCACACTCCTACCGGCGGTTAGCTAGCCCCGCGGCGCCAGCCGCCTCAGCTAGCCCCGCGGCGCCAGCCGCCTCAGCTAGCCCCGCGGCGCCAGCCGCCTCAGCTAGCAGAGCGGACGATCCTGGCCTGGCCGGACTCCAGCGGCTCGCCGCAGGCCTGGCAGGTCAGCTGGGCCACCAGCTGGTGCCCGCAGCTGTGCTCCAGGACCAGCGGCGGGCCGTCGTCGCCGGCCAGGTACTTGTCGCCCCAGCGCATCAGCGTGGCGATGACCGGGTACAGGTCGCGGCCGGCTTCGGTCAGGTGGTATTCGAAACGGGCCGGGTGCTCGCTGTACTGCCGCCGCTCCAGGATCCCGGCGGCGACCAGGGTGCGGAGCCGGGCCGCGAGCGTGTCCCGCGGCGCGCCGGTGCGGCGCACCATCTCGTCGAACCTGCGGTCGCCGAGGAAGACCTCGCGGATCGCCAGCAGCGCCCACTTCTCCCCCACGACGTCCAGGGTGCGGGCGATCGAGCAGGTACGGGGTTCGGCACTAACCATGATGACGAGGATACCTCGTAAGTTGGATTTCTGGACGCACTCCTCGTCGATGGGTTATGGTGGGTCCAGATTCCGGACTTACCCCCTAGGAGGGCTGGTGGGCACTGCTCCCCCGACGACAGACGCTCGCAGGGTCACCGCCGTGGTCGGCGTCCTGTCCTTGGCCGTGTTCATGTCCAGCCTGGACCTGTTCATCGTCAACCTGGCGTTCCCGTACATCAGCCGGCAGTACCCGGGCACCAGCCTGAGCTCGCTGTCCTGGGTGCTGAACGCGTACACGATCGTGTTCGCGGCGGTGCTCGTGCCGGCCGGCCGGTGGGCCGACCGGATCGGCCGGCGGCGGCTGTTCGCGGCCGGGCTGGCCCTGTTCAGCTTCGGCTCCGTGCTCTGCGGGCTGGCGCCGGGGGTGGCCGCGCTGATCGCGGCCCGGGTCATCCAGGCGGCGGGGGCCGGGGCGATGGTGCCCGCGTCGCTGTCGCTGTTGCTGGCGGCGGTACCTGCCCCCGTTCGGCCCAAAGCTCTTGGTACCTGGTCCGCGCTCGGCGCCCTGGGGGCGGCGCTCGGCCCGGTGATCGGCGGCGCCCTGGTGCAGGTCGACTGGCGCTGGGTCTTCTGGATCAACGTGCCGGTGGGCGTGGCCGCCGTGGTGCTGGCAGTACGCGTGGTGCCGGAGAGCAAGGACCCGAACGTCTCGGGCCGGCCCGACATCCTCGGCGCGGGGCTGCTCGCCGCATCGGTCGGGCTTGTCGCGCTCGCGCTGGTGAAGGCGCCCGAATGGGGCTGGGGCTCGGCGTCGTTCCTGGGCCTGCTGGCCGCCTCGCTGGCCTGCGGCTGGGCCATGGTGTACCGCTCGCGGCGGCACCACTCTCCGGTCATCGAGCTCGAGTTGCTCCGCTCGCGCACGTTCAGTGGCGCGTTCGCCGCGTCGATCCTGTACTACGCCGGGTTCGGCGCGTTCGTGCTCAGCGCGGTGGAGTTCCTCACCGGCGTGTGGCACTACTCCGCCGTGGAGGCCGGGCTGGCCATCGCGCCGGGGCCGCTCATGGTGCTGCCGTTCGCCCGGCTGGTCGCGCCGCGGCTGACCGCCCGGCTCGGCGGGCCCGGCCGGGTCGCGGTGATCGGGTGCTTCGTCAACGCCGCGGCGCAGGCGCTGTGGCTGTGGCAGATCCAGGCCCAGCCCGACTACGTGAGCCATCTGCTGCCCGCCCAGCTGCTGGGCGGCGCCGGGGTGGGGCTGGCGATCCCGTCTCTGCTGGGCGCGGGGAGCGCATCGCTGACGCCAGCGCGCTTCGGGACCGGCAGCGGCATCTTGAACACGGCACGGCAGGTGGGGACGGTACTCGGGGTGGCCGGCCTGGTGGCGATCCTGGCCCGGGTGTCGCGGGTGGACCCGGTCGCGGCGTTTCGCGGCGGCCTGGTGCTGGTCATCGCGTTCTTCGCGGCCGCAGGCGTGGTGTCCGCTGTGCTGCTCGGCGGCCGGGCGGGCGAGGTGCCGTCAGGTCGCGGCGCGGATGATGCCGATGGTGCGGTCGCGACCGCGGGTGTTCCGGCGCGGGCGCCGACGCACGGGTAGCCGGCCGTCAGAGGTCAACGCTGGTGCCGGGTTCGAGCCTGGTGACCTGGGCGCCGCTGGGAGCGGCGGCGACGGACAGCATGCGGGTCATCAGGCCGAGGCCGTTGTCGTTGAGGATCGCGTCATGGATGGCGTAGCCGCGGGCGGGCGCGACGGCGCGGAAATAGTCGATCATGTCGCCGGCCTTCAGCCACGGGGCGCTGATCGGGACCAGCAGGGTGCCGACCGGGTCCTCGGGGACGGTGAACGAGTCGCCGGGGTGGAACAGCTCGCCGTCGACCAGGAAGCCGGTGTTCACCACCAGCGGGATGTCCGGGTGGATGAGCGCGTGGTCCACGCCGTATACGTGCACGTCGAAGCCGGCCACCTCGAGCGCGTCGCCGTGCTTGACCTCGTGCACCCGGTCGCCGAACTCGGCGAACTGCGCGCAGATCGACTGGTTGGCCCACAGGGTCACGCCGGGGTCGCTGGACAGCGCGGCGCGGATCGCGTCGGCGTCCAGGTGATCCGGGTGCTCGTGAGTGACCAGGACCGCGGCCGCCCCGTCCAGGGCCGCGGCCGCGTCGGTGAAAGTCCCTGGGTCGATGACCAGGGTGGTGCCGTCCTTGTCCAGCCTGACGCAGGAATGCCCGAGCTTGGTGAGCCGCATCAGGCCACGATACTCAGGCTGTTACCGTGCCGGCATGAGCATCCAGCTAAGCGAATCGGCGCTGCGCCTGGTCGACGGCGCGAACTACGCGGTCCTGGCCACGGTGAACCCCGACGGCAGCCCGCAGACCTCGGTGGTGTGGGTCGGCCGCGACGGCGGCGACCTGCTGTTCTCCACGGTGGAGGGGCGCGTCAAGCACCGGAACATGGTGCGGGACCAGCGGGTCAGCGTCAGCATCATCGATTCGGCCGACCCGGAGAACTATGTCGAGTTGCGCGGCCGGGTGTCGATGACGCCGGACGTGGGCCGGGCGGTGGACACCCAGCTCTCCTGGAAGTACGACGGCAGGGATCCCGGCGAAGACCGGCCCGGCGCGGTCCGCGTGGTAGTGCGGATGGAGGTGCAGAAGGCCACCGGGTACGGGGCCTGAGCATGCCTGAGCAGTCGGGCGGGCGTGCCAGTATGTGAGACATGTACGTGCTCGGCGGAGCGCGGTCAAGCGGCGGCAAGCGGGCCGGGCCGACGATCTACGAGCTGAACGCGCATGGCGAGCAGCGTTCGGCCCGGGAGATACCGCGCCTGGTCGCGGCCGGGGTGGGGATCACCTGGCGAGCGGGGCGGCGCGAGCTGATCACGATTGCGGCGCTCGAGGTGCTCTCCGGGGTCGGCGTGGCGGCCGAGGTGGTGGTGGGCCGGCACGTGGCCGAGGCGCTGCTGGTCACCACCCAGCACGCTGGATCCGGATCTAGTGCCGGGCTGGCCAGCGCCGGGCTGAGCAGCGTCTGGCCGAGTGCGGTGCTGTTCGGCGTGATCACGGCGGTGCTCGGCCTGGCCGGGGTCATCCTGCGCGAGCAGCAGCGGATCCTGACCGAACTCACCACGCGTTACGCCCAGGACCGGATCCTGGACGTGACCTGCGCGGTCGACCTGGCTTCCTTCGACGAGCCTGAGTTCCACGACCGGACTGCCCGGGCGCAGGCCGGGGTGATGCGGGCGCCGCAGATGGTGTTCGGGCTGCAGGGGCTCGGGCGGTCGATGGCCGGCGCGATCGGCGCTTCGGTCGCGCTGCTGGCGGTGGCGCCGCTGCTGGTGCCGGTGGCGCTGCTGGCGCTCATCCCGGGCTGGCTGGCCAGCGGGCGCCGGGGGCGCGCGTTCTACGTGTTCGGCGCCGTCATGACCCCGCGCGACCGGGAGCGCGGCTACCTGGCCAGCCTGCTGACCAGCCGCGACCCGGCGAAGGAGGTCAGGGCGTTCGGCCTGGCGGGGTTCCTGCGGGCCCGGCACGACCGGCTCTACGACGAGCGGATCGCCGAGATGCGCCGGGTCTCGTCCCGGCAGCTGAGCACCATGGCCGCCGCCGACCTGGCCAGCGCCCTGACCATCGCCGGCGCGATCGCCATCGTCCTGTGGCTGGCCGTCTCCCACCGCCTGGCCCTGTCCGCCGCTGCGGCGGGCATGGGGGCGCTCGTCGTGCTGGGCGGGCGGCTGGCGTTCGCCGGGCAGAGCGCCGGGATGCTGCAGGAATCGGCGATGTTCATCGACGACTTCATCGCGTTTTCACGGCTTGCCCCGCCCGCGCGGGAGGTGGGGACGCTGGGGCACGAGCCGGGTTCGTTCGGTCCCATTACGGCGGATGAGGTTACGTTCAGTTACCCGGGGTCCGAACGGGTCGCCTTGCACGACATCTCCCTCCGGATCGAGCCGGGCGAGGTGGTCGCGCTGGTGGGGGCCAACGGGTCGGGCAAGACGACGCTGGCCAAGCTGCTGGCCGGGCTGTACCTGCCTAGTTCTGGGCGCATCTGCTGGGACGGGAGGGACACGCGGGACGTGGACCGGCGCTCGCTGCTCGGCGGCACGGCGGTGGTGTTCCAGGACTTCATCCGGTACATGCTGTCCGCCGGGGACAACATCGCGCTCGGGCGGCACGAGCGGGCGGCCGATACCGCGGGGATCGTGCGGGCGGCCGAGCAGGCCGGGGCGGACGGGGATATTTCCTCGCTGCCCAACGGGTACGAGACGCTGCTGGGGCCGGCGTTCATCGACGGGACCGACCTGTCGACCGGGCAGTGGCAGCGGCTGGCGCTGGCGCGGACGTTCTTCCGGGACGCGCCGCTGGTGATCCTGGACGAGCCGACGGCCGCGCTGGACGCCAAGGCCGAGCACGAGCTGTTCGCGAAGATCGGGGAGCTGTTCGCGGACCGTTCGGTGCTGCTGATCTCGCACCGGTTCTCTACGGTGCGTTCGGCCGACCGGATCTACGTGCTGAGCGAGGGGCGCGTGGTGGAGGACGGGACGCATGAGGAACTGATGGCCCGGGCCGGGACGTACGCGGAGCTGTTCACGCTGCAGGCGTCGCCGTACCAGTAGCGGCAAAATTGTGCGGCGCTGTCCCCGGACGAGGCTCCTGCTCGTCTCTAGGGCAAGAACCAGCTTCGTTAGGAGATAGTGATGAGCCGTGTCATGGTCATCGAGTTCGTATCCCTGGACGGTGTCGTGCAGGATCCGGACGGGAGAGAGGGATCCAGTCAGGCGGGATGGGCATTCCGGTACGGTCCGGAGCCGGTCACGGGCGACCCGTTCGGCATCGGCGAGTTTCTGGATACTGGCACGCTGCTGCTCGGCCGCCGTACCTGGCAGATGTTCAGCAAGATCTGGCCGGGTCGTGACGACGAGTTCTCGGCCAAGATGAACGCCATGCCCAAGCTCGTGGCGTCGCGTTCGCTGGCGCTGGCCACTGAGTGGCAGAACTCGAGCGTGCTGGACGGCGACCTGGTGCCTACGGTGCGGGAACGCAAGCGGGCCGGAGACATCATCGTCATGGGCAGCACGAGCGTCGTCCGCACGCTGACGGCTCATGACCTGGTGGATGAGTACCGGCTCATGATGTTCCCTGTGGTGCTCGGCGCCGGGGAGCGCCTGTTCCCCGACGGCACTGTGCCTGTCGATCTGACCCTCGAGTCGGCCCGGACCAAGGGGCAGGCCGTCCGCATCATCTACACCCGTACGGGTGGTCAGTAAGGACCTCGCGCCACCGGGCGGCCCGCTGAACCTTGTTTTTGAACGGTCGTTCGCGTATTGTCCTGGGTATGCCACGGCCACGGGAGTTCGAGCCTGAACAGGTCCTGGACTCGGCCATGCGGCAGTTCTGGGAGCGGGGGTACCGGGCGACCTCGGTAGACGACCTGGTCCGGGCGACCGGGGTGAAGCCGGGCAGCCTGTACGCGGCGTTTCCGGGCGGCAAGCACGCGCTGCTGATGGGATCCCTGGACCGCTACTCCAAGCTCGTCGTGCCGGAGAAGCTCGGCGAGCTGGAGCAGCCCGGGGCTTCGGTCGCGCAGGTCCGGGCGTACTTCGACGGCTTGGTCCGGGATCTGCTCAGCCCGGAGGGACGGCAGGGCTGCCTCCTGGTCAACAGCGCGATCGAGAACGCGGCCGCCGACCCGGAGGTCGCCGCGGTGGTGCGCGGGCACCTGGCCCGGCTGGAGCACTGCTTTACTGCTGCGCTGCGGACCGCGATCCGCCTCGGCGAGGTGCCGGATTCGGTGGATCCGGTTTCCCGGGCCAAGGGCCTGGTGGCCGTCAGCCAGGGCCTCATGGTCGTCGGCAAGGCCAATCCGGATGAGGAGGTGCTGCGGGCGATCGTCGATAGTGCCTTCGCGGGTCTCAGCTAGCGTCTTTACCAACTGCTCCTACTAGCGCGTACCAACCTGCTCCTAACAGCGCGTACCAACCTGCTCCTAACAGCGCGCTCCCCGGCCGTCGCCTGGCGGCCTTCTTTTCGCACCTATAGATGAACGATCGTTCAAGAAAGGTTTTCCTGGTTATGAAGGCCATCGTCATCACCGCCTATGGCGACCCCGAAGTGCTGTCCGTCACCGAGCTTCCCGACCCGGTCCCGGCGGCCGGAGAGGTGCTGATCCGGGTCCGGGCGTTCGGCCTGAACCATGCCGAGACCTACATGCGCAGCGGAGCCTGGGGCGAAGTCGCCCAGGTTCCGGGGATCGAGTGCGCCGGGACGGTGGAGGCCGACCCGAGCGGGCGGCTGGCGCCCGGCACGCCGGTGATCGCCATCCTCGGCGGCATGGGCCGGACCCGCAACGGCAGCTACGCCGAGCTGGTGACCGTGCCGGCCAGCAACGTGGTCCCGGTGAGTACCTCGTTGTCGTGGACCGACCTGGTGGCGCTGCCCGAGGTCTACGCGACCGCGTGGGCCGGGCTGCACCAGAACCTCGGGCTGCGCCCCGGGCAGACCGTGCTGGTCCGGGGCGCTACTTCCGCGCTGGGACAGGCCGCGGTGAACGTCGCGGCCGAGGGCGGCGCGACGGTGATCGCGACGACACGTTCGGCTGCCCGGGCGGACCTGCTGCGTGGTATTGGCGCCGCGTCCGTACTGATCGACGATGAGGCGCTGGCGGGCCAGGTGCATGGGCTCGGCATGACGGTGGATGGCGTCTTCGACCTGGTGGGGAACAGCGTGCTGCGCGACTCGCTGCGGATCGTCCGGCCCGGCGGGCGGGTGTGCCAGCTGGGCTTCCTCGGCGGCCTGAAGCCGGTGGCCGGGTTCGACCCGATCGCCGACCTGCCGACCGGGGTGCAGCTTAGCTTCTACGGCAGCGCGTTCGTGCTGGGCACCGAGGGGTTTCCGCTGGCCGACATCCCGCTGCAGGAGATGATCGGCAAGGCGGAGGCTGGGCGGTACCAGGCGAAGCCGGTGAAGGTGTTCGGCTTCGAGGAGATCGTGGAGGCGCACCGGACGATGGAACGGGGCCTGGCGGGCGGAAAGATGGTCGTGGCGGTGAATTAGCGGCTGACTGGGCTGCTCTTAGCTGGGCTGTTATTGGCTGGCTGCGTGGGCTGGCCTTCGCCGGTATCCGGCCAGCCGAGACCTGGGGCGGTATGTGCCCCGTCGACGAAGAGGAGGCGGCGGTCCAGGGCTGCCTGCCTTACCGCCAGCGCTTCGGCGTAGTCGGCGGATTCGTACCAGGCCTGCAGGCGCTTCATGGTGGGAAATTCCACGATGACGAGACGGCAGTTGGCCGGCCAGTCGCCTTCAGCCACGACGGGGGCGGCGCCGCGGGCGAGGTAGCGGCCGCCATGCCGGGCGATCGAAGCCGCCGCCAGGTCGCGGTAGCGGCCTCCTTGCGTTTCGTCCAGCACCTCGACTTCGGAAATCACGTAAGCGGCCATGATGCGATGATCTCAAGGCCGCGCCGACGGCTCCGATAGCGGGCGTGGATGCATTAGGCCGACCGCGGTTAGCGTGCCTCGATGTAGCCATAGCGCATGCGGCCTACCAGGTGGATGCGGAGGCGAACCGGCGTGTTGGGCTCGGTGGGCGGGTGGATGCTGACGTCGGTGTAGCGCGTCGCCAGGGAATCAGCATCCACGACGATATCCGGGCCGACCACCAGGATCAGGGACCCGCCACGCATCTTCATGTCGATGTGCAACGTGTCGTGCCTGATCACCGCGTCGGTGAAATTCAGGTTTACGTCACACCAGGACGGGTGCATTTCCAGCCGCTGCGGGACCGTCCAGCGGCCGGTGCGCTGGACCGAACCTCCGCGCTGGTCGATGCGGATCACGTCCTCGGCTTGCGCGGATTCCGGGGCCCGGCTGGCCGGGGTGGTGGCCAGGTCGGCGGTTAGCGGGGCGAGTTCACGGAAGGTTCGGGAGGACAGGGCGGCTTCCATGCGCTCGTTGAACTCGTCAGCGGTCAGGCGGCCGTCCTCCGTGGCGGCGCGCAGTACGTCAATGACCCGGTCCCGGTCGGCGTCTGAGGCCCTCAGGTCGGGTGCGGGGACGGGTTCCGGAGGCTCACCTGTCGGCGGAGTGTCAGCGGGCACGTCCCTCCATCCCGCTCGGGTCCTCGGGTTGAGCGGCGGTTCACGCCAGCGAGCTAACGGTACATCGCCAGCTGGGACGAGCACTCGAGCGGGTGAAGGTAGCCCGACAAGGTCAGCCGTTGCTCGCGCCGGTTACCTCGGCGCGGATGCGCACAACGATCTGATTCGCCTCGTCCTCAGTGATCTCGATGAACTCGTATTGAAGGTCGCCGCGTTCGGCGGCAATCAGTTCCGGGCTGAATTCCCATATGAGATCTCGGCTGAATACTTCATCAGATCGGCCGCCATCGTCAGTGTAAGTGCGCCGGAACACTCCCGCCGGCTCCTCACGGCTGCTCAGATCATCCACTACGGCATAGTACGTAACCTTATCTGGCATCTGCGCCTCTCTATGGGTAGTTAGGAATGTCGGTGGCACCAGGCGGTACTGGTACATCGGCACTTACTTTTTTCTGGAAAGCTTCCAGCACCATCTGCTCGAACTTATCGGGCTGATGGGTTCGAAGTCTCTGGTAAGCGCTATGTGTCAGTTGCTTCGCCTCGTAGCTTATAAGGGTGTGGAACTGTACTTCGAACCGCTGGCCACTATCTGGCTCGACCCATTGGCTGTTGACGCCCTTGTATTGGTCATTGGACCAAGAATTCCGGAGTGTGCACAGCTCAAAGCCTTGATCTTTCAGACGCCCGATATCCGCCCAGACGCCCTGAGTGTAGTGGGCCTCTCGATACTGAAAGGTGTACCGGATCGTATCGGGCACACGGGAAACAGCCTGCTCCGGAGAACGGCCAAAGTTCTTGATACTTCTATAGACCTTCTCCTTGATACGGTCATGGTCTTTCAGCCGGTCATCGAAACCGATTAGATGGCGGTCTGCGTCTTGGCTTTCCACGGCACGCAACGCTGGCGAGATCTTCTGTCGCTCCCGTTCGGCGATACTGTCACATGCTGCTTCAACTCGGCCGTTGACAGCGGGATCCAGGACTCTGTTGCCTTCTCCGCGCCAAGTACCCGGCGGATCATCAGGCTTGTCGGATGACGCGCGTTCACTCTGAGGCCACTTCCGCTGGTACTCCGTCCATAGCCAGCGGGATTCCGTTACCTTCTCGTTCCACGTGTCTGCCGCAGCCTGCTCCTCTGCCGCGATCCACTGCGCCGCAACGGATTTTTCGGCGGCCTCGGCTACGCGTAGGTCGTTGTAGCACTCCTGGCGGCTGCGCGTCTCGGCTTCGGTGCCGCCGGGGCGGGCGGTCCGGCCGCTTCCGGTTTGATCGTCTCGGCGATCCGCGTGACCATCTGGTGGCACGTCCGCTTCCTCGGGCAGGTCGGCTTCCACTGGACCTCACCGCAGGCCTGGAGCGCCTGATGTGACATGACGGGAGCAAAACATCACAATGAGTAGCATATCGGGTGCGAAATAGGGACCAGGAATCCGGCGCCACTCTCTGGAACGATTTCAGCCTGGGGCCGGTTCAGGTCCGTTTGCCCGCGGCTTGGTACCTCATGCCCCGAGCGTCCCGAGGCGCTCATGTTTCCCACGTCGGCCGGGCCCGGCAACGCCGCCGCCCCCGCCCGTAACCGTCACGATGTGACATCGTCGTGGTCAGGTGCACGACGATGTGACATCGTCGTGGTTGCGCTCGATAACGCCCGGTGACCGGTGAGGCTCGGGGAGGCCAGTGCGCCAGATGAGGACCGCGGCGCCCCGGGCCCGGCTCGCGGCCGGTCCCGCGCCGTCCGCTTCCCGGTCCGCCCCCCGGTCCGCCCCCCGGTCCGCGCCCGGTCCGCGCCCGGTCCGGGCCCGGCTCGCGCCCTGTCCGCGCCCTGTCCGCGCCCGGTCCGGGTCCGCCCCCGGTCCGCGACCGGGCATGCGGGTGGGATGGGCTGGCTGCGTGGCGGGAAGCTGGTTCTCGCTTGGCGGTCGCGGAGACTGAGATATCTGGGACAATCGTGCGATGAGTCCGAAGAGTCGCGGGCGGCCGCCCGGCCGTGGGCGGAGCCGCAAGCCGGGCCGGCGTCCGACGTCGGGGCGCCCGCCGATCAGCGGCGTGCCCGCGTGGCAGGACGAGGAGACGACGGACTGCTGGTTCGACGAGCCGCTCCCTGGCGACCGGCGGTCTTGGGCGGTGCCGCCGGGCCACGGCACCTATCAGGGGCTCGACCTGGAGCGGCTTGATCCGGACGATGAGCACGAGCGCACCTTCCTGCTCGAGGCACAGCACCTCGAGATGCAAGCGGCGCTCCAGGCGCACGAAGAGATCATCACCGAGACCGGCGAGACGATAAACCCGACGCTGCACGTCGCTCTGCACGGAGTGATCGCGAATCAGTTGCTGAACAACGACCCGCCCGAGACGTGGCAGACGGTTCAGCGGCTGGCCGGGCTCGGCTACGACTGGCACAACGTGATGCACATGATCATGGGCCCGGTCAGCGCGTTCCTGCACCAGGCCATGACCGGGAAGCAGCCGTTTGATCGTGAGGTTTACCGGCGGCAGCTCAATGAGCTTCCCGGGGACTGGCCGTCGCCGGAGAAAATCGACGGCAGCTGACGTCAACCCCCGAACGGGTCGCCGGCGGGCGGTGACGCTGATCGACCTCACCCAGATAGGCATCGGCACGCCGGGCCTGGGGCAGGTCAGCCCGCAGGACCTGCTGGGCCTGTCAATAAAAGCTGACACGCGTTTACCTGGCTTTTTGCGGTGGAGCGGGCTCGCGGCTTGGTGCGATAGTGGACGGCATGACAAACGCGGACCCTCGCGGCCGGGCGGGACGGGACACCGCTCGGCGGGTGATACCGCTGTTCCGGCCGTACCGGGGCCGGGTGGCAGTGGTGGTCGGCCTCATCGTGCTGACCTCGACGATCGGGATCATCAACCCGCTGCTCATCCGGGCGGTGTTCAACAAGGCGCTGTTCGTCCCGGGCGGCCCCAATCTGGAGCTGCTGTACATCCTGGTCGGCATCATGGCGGCCGTCCCGATCATCAACGGCGCCATCGGGATCCTGCAGACCTACGAGACGACCAAGGTCGGGCAGTTGGTCATGCAGGACCTGCGGGACCGGCTCTACTCGCACCTGGAGACGCTGTCGCTGGCCTTCTTCACCGGCACTAAGACCGGCGAGATCCAGTCCCGGCTGGCCAACGACGTCGGCGGGGTCCAGACGGTAGTCACCACGACCGCCTCCAGCATCCTGGCCAACGTCGTCATCTTCGTCTCGACCATCGTCGCGATGATCATTCTCAGCTGGCAGCTGACGATCGTGGCGGTGATCACCGTGCCGGCGTTCTTCTGGCTGACCAAGACGGTCGGCGACCGGCGCCGCCAAGTGTCGCGGTCGACGCAGGAGGCGCTGGCGGCGATGAGCGCCATCAGCGAGGAGACGCTGTCGGTGTCGGGGGTGCTGCTGGCCAAGGTGTTCGGGAACCAGGGGCGGGATATCGGCCGGTACCGGCGGGAGAACCAGCGGCTGGCCGACCTGGAGGTCCGGCAGCAGATGATCGGCCAGGGCTTCTACGCCGTGGTGCAGGCGTTCCTGTCGATCACCCCGGCGGCGGTCTACCTGATCGCCGGCCTGCTGCTGGCGAACGGGCAGCCGATCTCGGCCGGCACCATCGTGGCCTTCACCACGCTCCAGACGCGGCTGTACTTCCCGATCGGGCAGCTGCTCCAGGTCTCGGTCGAGCTCCGCTCGTCGCTGGCGCTGTTCGACCGGATATTTGAATACCTGGACCTGAGGCCGGACATCGTCGACGCGCCCGACGCGGTGGACCTGCCGTCGGTGGCCACCGGCGGGCGGGTGGCGCTGCGCGACGTGCACTTCCGGTACACGGGGGTTCCGGACGACGCGCTGCGCGGGGTCAGCTTCGAGGCCGACCCGGGGCAGCTCGTGGCGCTGGTCGGGCCGAGCGGGGCGGGAAAGACCACGATCAGCTACCTGATCCCGAGGCTGTACGACGTCACCGGTGGGGCAATCGAGATCGACGGGATCGACGTGCGGCGGGTCCGGCAGGCCTCGCTGGCCACCGCGATCGGGTTCGTGACCCAGGAGAGCTACCTGTTCCACGACAGCATCCTGGCCAACCTGGAGTACGGCCGGCCGGGCGCCTCGCTCGGGGAGATCGAGGAGGCGGCCCGGGGGGCGTACATACACGACCGGATCATGCAGTTCCCCGACGGCTACGACACCCTCGTGGGCGAACGCGGCTACCGGCTGTCCGGCGGGGAGAAGCAGCGGCTGGCCATCGCCCGGGTCCTGCTGCACGACCCGCGCATCCTAATCCTGGACGAGGCCACGTCGGCGCTGGATACAGCCAGCGAGCGCGAGGTGCAGAAGGCCCTGGACGCGCTGATGGGGTCGCGGACCACGATCGCGATCGCGCACCGGCTGTCCACCATCGTCAACGCCGACGTGATCAACGTCATCGACGGCGGCCACTTGGTGGAGTCCGGGTCGCACCGTGACCTGCTCCGCCAGCGCGGGCTGTACGCCGAGCTCTACAACGAGCAGTTCGAGGGCGGGCGGGTGCAGTGGTGCTGCGAGGGAGGCGACGTCATGAGCGACGGCAGCGTGCGGAAGCGGGAGACGCTGCCGGCCTAGCCTCGGAGCCGGGCGCCGGCTAAGGAAAGGGGGCCCGGCCCGGCTTCCACGCGGCCCACCGCTCGGCGATCTTGCCGTCGGCGATCCGGAAGATCACGATGGCGGCGAGCTCGACCGGCTGGCCGGTCGGCGGCCGGCCGAGCATGGGGCCGGTGTTGGTGCCGCGTAGCGTCCACCGGATCGTCACCCGGTCGTCCTCCGCGATCAGGTCGTCGATGGTGAAGCACAGGTCGGGGTGGGCGCCGTGCATCGTGGACACGACGTATTCGGCGCCCGCGGGGCCGGCCGGCTGTCCGGGTAGCGGGTCGTGGTCGATCCAGTCCGGGGCGACCAGGTCCCGCAGGCCGGCCGGGTCGCCGGCCGGGATCACCTTCTCGAACACCTCGCGGATGAGGGCCTTGTTGGCGTCGGGCGTCACGGGGCCTACCTCCTAGCGGATCGCGGCGGCGGGGACGAACAGGTGCGCGTGGTCGCGCGCGAAGGCGGCGAAATCGCGCGGGGCGCTTCCGGTCAGCGCCTGGACCGTCGGCGTTACCCGCCGGTCCGCCCCCCGCCGCAGCTAGGCGAAGATCTTGACGATCTGCCCGGCGGCGAACGCGGGCATGCCGCTGCCGATCATGGCCTGCTCCGCGGCTTCGCCGGGGATGTCGGTGAACTCGATGCTGCGGCCCGTGGCCGCGGACAAGGCGGCGGACACCTCGGCGAAGGTGATCGCCTCGGGGCCGGTGACGAGGTAGGTCCGCCCCTCGTGGCCGGGGCCGGACAGCCCTGGGCTAGTCAGCAGGGCCACAGGAAGAGCGTGTCGGCGCCGTCCAGCGCGGCGCGCACGGACCGCGGGTCCGCCAGGTCACCGACGGCCAGTTCGACGCCCTCGCCGAGCTTGCCCCCGGCCGCGCCGGGATCGCGCACGAAGGCACGCACGCGGTCGCCGCGCGCGGCCAGCGCTCGCACCACCTCGGACCCGGCCTGCCCGGTCGCTCCCGTGACTACGATCATGTCTGCTCCACCCCGTTCCCATAAACTATGGATGATAGTTTAAAGCTATGGATCATACCTTTGTCAACCCCGAGCTGAGCCTGTTCTCCTACGAGGTCCTCGGCCTCGTCGGGCCGAACGGGGCCGGCGCGCACGACCTCCTGCGGATGGCGCGGCACGGGCGGATCCTCGACTGGGCGGGTGAGAGCCAGTACTACGTCGAGCCCAAGCGGCTCGCCAAGCTCGGTTACCTGACCGCGCGCACGGAGCCGGGCAAGACCCGCCCGCGCACCGTCTACACGCTGACGGACAAGGGGCACGAGGCCCTCGACCAGTGGGCCAGGACCCCGGTCCGCTTCACCCCCGTCAAGAGCGAACTGCTGCTCCGCCTGCTGATCGCCGACCTGGTGGGAGAGGCGGCCACGCGGGAGAGCATCAGCACGATCCGCGACGACATCGGCGACCTGTTCACCCGGCTCGGCGAGTCCGAGGAGTTCGCGGCGACGCAGCCCTCGCGGACCAAGTACCTGCTGCTCGTCTTCGGCTACCTGCGCCGCCTGCTGGAGCTTCACCTCGAGTTCGTCGACGATCTCGAACGTGAGCTGGGGGAATGACCGAAGGGCTGGACCTGCATCTCGGCGTGGACAAGGCGGCCGGGTTCGTCGGGCGGGCGCTGGAGACGGCGCTGCGGGAGGCGATCAGGTCGGGGCGGCTGCACCCAGGCGCGCGGCTGCCGGGGAGCCGCAGCCTGGCCGCTGACCTGGGGATCTCCCGGGGGACGGTGGTGCAGGCCTACGCGCAGCTGATCGCGGAGGGGTGGCTGACCGGGACGACGGGTTCGGGCACGCGGGTGGCGGACCTGCCGGGCGCCGGGTCCGTGGCGGGCCCCGGTGAGGACCTCTCGCCGGCGGCGGCGCGGCTCGCGGTCGACCTGCGTCCGGGACGGCCAGACCTCAGTTCATTCCCCCGAACGGACTGGGCTACCAGCGTCCGCAGCGCCCTGTCCGCCGCGCCCTACGAGGACCTGGACTACACCGAGCCCGCCGGGCTGCCGGTGCTGCGCGTCGCGGTCGCCGACTACGTGACCCGGGCGCGGGGCGTCCGGGCGGACGCCTCGGCGGTGGTGATCACGGCCGGGTTCACGCCGGGGCTGGCGTGGCTCGCCCGGGTGCTGCACCGGTACGGAGTGCGGGCCGTGGCCACGGAGAATCCCGGTCTGGGCAGGCACCGCGATGTGCTGCACGCGGCGGGGCTGGCCACCGTGCCGCTGGAGGTCGGGCCGGCCGGGGCGGATCCCGGCGGGCTGGCCCCGGGCTGGCTGGCAGGGCGGGCGCCAGTGCGGGCAGTGGTGCTCAGCCCGGCGCACCAGTACCCGCGGGGGGTGGTGCTGGGGGCTGGGAACCGTTCGGCCTTCGTGGACTGGGCGCGGCGGGAGGACGGGTTCCTCGTCGAGGACGACTACGACGGGGAGTTCCGGTACGACCAGCAGCCCGTGGGCGCGATGCAGGCGCTGGCGCCGGACCGGGTGGTGTTCGCGGGCAGCACGAGCAAGACGCTGGCGCCGGGGATGCGGCTCGGCTGGCTGGTCGTGCCCGCGGCCCTGCGCGGGGCCTTGCTGGAGGTCATCGCCGAGCTCGGGGCCGCGGTGCCGGTGATCGAGCAGCTCGCGATGGCGGACCTGATCGGGCGGGGCGGGTATGACCGGCACATCAGGCGGATGCGGCTGGTCTACCGCCGCCGCCGGGCCGAACTGGCCCAGCGGCTGGCCATGCCCCTGGAGGGGGTGGCGGCGGGGCTGCATGCGCTGCTGCCGGTGGAGTCGGCGGAGCAGGAGCGGGTCCTGATCGGCCGGGGGCGGCGCGCCGGTGTCGGCCTGCATGGGCTGCACGTCAACGGCTACTGGCGGGAACCCGGCGGGGACAGGCCCGCCGCGCTGATCCTCGGGTACGCCACTCCCCCGCCGCACGCCTGGTCCCGGGCCCTGGAGGCATTGGCTGAAGTGGTACAGGGAATTTGAGCTTGAGTGGTCTAGGTTGTTAGACCGGTTGGCGCCTAGCGTGGTTGCATGACCGTCACGAAATCGAGCAACACGGTCCTGACGATGTTGCTCACGCAGGAGCCCCCGTTCGTTCCCGAGGGCGCGGAAGCCATGACCGTTCGGATCGATTTGCCACCTGGGGATCCGGGCAGCCCCCCGCACCGTCATTCCGGGCCCGTCTTCGGCTACATGCTGGAAGGCGAGATGATCTTCGAGCTCGAGGGCGAGCCGGAGCGGGTCATCCGGGCGGGGGAAGCCTTCTGGGAGCCGGGCGGGGACGTCATCCACTACCAGGCCGCCAACAACGTGGCGGACCAGTGGAGCCGGTTCGTCGTGGTGATGCTGTGCGCGCCGGGTCAGGAGATGCTCGTGTACGTGGACGACGAGGAGCTGGAGGAGCGGCGCGACCGGCGGGCGCCGCGGCCTGTGTCTTAGGAGGGCGGACGGGGACCTGAGCAGCTTCGTGCACGTCGACGACGCGGCGGGCGCGGCGGCCGACGCGCTGTCGTGGCCTACCGGGTTCGTGAACGTGTGCGACGACGTGCCCGCGCCGGGGTGTGAGTGGGTGCCAGCGTTCTGCCGGGCTGCGGGGGTGGCTCCGGTTCCCGAGGCTGACGGTGGGCGGCACGGGTGGGCGCGGGGCGCCTCGAACGAGTACGCGCGCAAGGAGCTGAACTGGACGCCCGCATGGCCGTCCTGGCGGGAGGGGTTCGCGTCGCTGTAAGAAGTAGCTACGAAACGGCCGCCGGCCGGTCGGGCGGAACGCACACCATTCCTTCGCTGAAGCCCGCCGAGCCGATCCCGAACGCGGCGTTGAAGCGGTCGAGGTTCACCAGCGTCAGCAGGGCGGTGATCTCCACCAGCTGGCGATCGTCGAAGTACGGCCGCACGCGCGCGAACAGCTCGTCCGTGACCTCGACCGGGGTGCGCATCACCGCGACCGCGTAGTCGAGCGCCGCCTTCTCGCGATCGGTGAACAGGTCGCTGGACTGGTAGCGCGGCAGGGCAAGCAGTTCGGCATCGGAGAGGCCGGAGTTGCGGCATATCTGCGAGCCGAGGTCGACGCAGTACTCACACCCGATCATCTGCGCGCCCTTCAGCTCGACCAGGTTCTTGATCCGCTCATCGACGGTCTTGCCCTTGCGGACCGCCTGGTTGAACCGGCCCATGCCCACCAGCATCTTCGGCTGGTGCGCCCAGATCTCGATCGGCTCGATACCGTTGCCGGCCTGCGGATCGCGGCCGGTCATCTTCCTCATCATCCTGGGACCGAACCTGTACACGAGCCTGACGATCGGACCGGCCTGGGACTTTGATACGCCCTCGATGCGTGCCACCGGGCACCCTCCTGTCACGTCGGCTGGGATATGGCCTCATCGGCATGACGCCGGTCGGCCGGGAAATGTGACGTGGACCGATGAGCTTGGCTCGCTCTGGTCGTCCAAGTCCTCGACCAGACATTGCCGCCGCATGCCAGGAGGACCGATGGCTTCATCTTCCCTCGCACCCACCGCCCGGACACTAGAGGTGCCGGGCGCGCGCTTGTATTACGAGGTGCGCGGCACGGGCCCGCTCCTGGTGATGGTCGGTGCGCCGATGGACGCCAGGTCGTTCGGTCCGCTGGCCGAACTGCTCACCGACGACTACACCGTGCTCACCACCGACCCCCGGGGCATCAACCGCAGCCCGGTCGACGACCCCGGCCAGGACTCGACCCCGGAGATGCGCGCCGGCGATCTTTCCCGGCTGGTGGCCCACCTCGATCTCGGCCCGGCCGTGGTCCTCGGGTCCAGCGGGGGCGCGGTGAGCGCGCTGGCCCTGGTCCAGGCTCATCCCGGGCTGGTCCGGGGGGTTATCGCGCATGAGCCGCCGCTGATCGAACTGCTCCCGGATCGTGTTGAGCGTCACGCCGGGAATGAGGAGGTCATCGCGCGGTGGCTCGCGGGTGATTACGCCGGATCGTGGCGGGCGTTCCTGGAGAACGCGAACATCCAGCTGCCCGAGGGCGTGTTCGAGGCGGTGTTCGGCGGGGAGCCGGAGGCGCAGGCGGTCGCGGACACGACATACCAGAACACGCACATGCTGCGGCCGACCACGCACTTCGTGCCGGATATCGCCGCGCTGCGCGCGGCGGGCGCGCGGGTCGTGGTGGGCATCGGTGAGACCTCTGCGGGGCAGGTCTGCGACCGGACGTCGCGGGCGCTGGCCGCGGCGCTGGGTACTGAGCCGACGATGTTCCCGGGTGGGCATACGGGGTTCGCCGAGGATCCCGAGGGGTTTGCCGTCCGGCTGCGTTCGGTCCTGCGGGCTGACTAGGGGCCGATGACCGCGATCGCGTCGACCTCGATCAGGTACTCGGGCCGGGCTAGCGTCTCCACTCCCACCACCGTGTCGGCCGGCTTGTGATCGCCGAACACGCCTGCCCGGGCCTGCTCGATCACCGGCAGGTGCTCGCGCCGGTAGTGAACGACGTAGATCGTGATCTTGGCGACCTGTCCGGGGCTGGCGCCGGCGGCGGCCAGGGCGCGGCCGAGGTTGGCGAATACCTGGCGGGCCTGGGCAGCCAGGGCACCGGGACCGACGAGGTTGCCGTGAGCATCCTCGGGTTCCTGGCCGGCGATGACCCGCAGGAGTACTGGGACCCGCAGGCCAGCGCGCCGCCGCCGGGCCAGGACGAGCTGACCGCCGGGGAACTCGCCGGGGTCCGCGAGGCGGCCGCCGATGAGATGCTCGCGCTGGATGCCGCCAGCACGGGGCGGCGGGGGCCGGGCCAGGTCGGCTCGGCCCGGGTGTTCCCGGGGGTGTCGGCGAGCCGGGCCCGAAATGCCGGCACGACCACCGGCTCAAGCAGCAGCCCGGATGGACCGTCGATCAGCTCCCCGACGGCACCTTCCGCTGGACCACGCCGGCCGGACGCAGCTACGACACCGAACCCACCGTCTATCCCATCTAGTGAGCCGCGAACTCGGTCGCGACGATGCGCTGATCGGTGACGCCATCCGAGGTCCGGGAGGCGAGCCAGACGACCGGCGGGCCCATGATCGCCGGGTCGAGCCAGGTCGCCTGCACGTCCTCCGGCGCCGAATCCGGCGTCATGCCGCTCCGGGTGGCGCCGCCGGGAAGCAGCAGGTTGACGTCGATGCCGGTGCCGGCCAGGTCGGCGGCCATGATGTGGGAGAGCGCGTCGGTCGCCGCGCGGGACGGCCCGTACGGCGTGAAGCCGCGGCGCCGCATCGTGGTATCGCTGACGGAGATGTTGACGATCTTGCCGTGTCCGGCTTCGAGCATGTGCGGCACGACGGCCCGCGCGACCAGGAAATAGCCGACGACGTTGGTGGTGAGCAGGTCGCGGAAGCCGTCCGGGCTGACCTGCCAGAAGCCGATGGGTTCGGTCATGAAGTGCGGGTTCACGGTGCGCATGCCGATTCCGGCGTTGTTGACCAGTACGTCGATGCCGCCGAGGCTTGTTAGCGCGTGGTCGACGCCGGCGGAGACGGACGGCTCGTCGCGGACGTCCATGACCAGGCCGGTCACCCGGTCACCGCGAGCGATCCGGGTGGCGGCGTCCTGGACGCGCTGCTCGGTCCGGCCGGTGAGGATGACGCGGGCACCGGCATCGGCCAGCGCCTGGCTCATGGCGAAGCCAAGGCCGCTGGTACCGCCGGTGACGATCGCGCGGACTCCTTCGAGATCTGGCGACGGCTCGGTCATGTCGTCGACGTTACCGTGGTAGACATGGCGTCCCAGCAGGATGGTTCTCCCGAGGTCAGCTACGATCCGATGGCGCAGTTCGCCGAGTTCGCCGGGGACGTACGCGATCCCTATCCGATGCGGGAAAAGGCCGCGAGCCCGGCGCGGGCCGGGCTCGCGGTCTCCGGGCGGTCACGCCTTGGCGTAGGTGCTATGCACGACGCCGCTCTGGAACGTCGCGGAGTCGAGGAGCTTCAGCGGCAGCTGAGCACCGGAGGCGCCGAACAGCCGCTTGCCGGAGCCGGCCACCAGCGGGAAGACGAACAGGTGCAGCTCGTCCAGCAGCCCCTCGCGCAGCAGCGAGCCGACCAGGGTCCCGCTCCCGGTCATGCCGATGTTCTGGCCGGGCTGCTGCTTGAGCTCGGCGATCTCGGCGAACGCCTTGGCCGCCGGGATCAGGGTCGAGTTCTGCCAGTCCGCGGACTCCAGCGTGCCGGAGACGACATACTTGGCGGTGCCGTTCATGGTGTCCGCCATCTCACCGGTCTGCTGCGGCCAGTGCCCGGCGAACTCCTGGTAGGTGACCCGGCCGAGCAGCATCGCGTCCTGGGCTCCCATCAGCGACCCGATGGTCTGCCCGAGCTCCGGGTTGAACCAGGGCCCCATCCACTGGTCGGCCGCCTCGACGACGCCATCCAGCGAGATGAACAGGCCCGCTACGATCTTCCTCATGGTGGTCTCCTCTTACAGATCCGTCTGGGTCGGCCGGCTCTGTGGTCCGGCCTGCTGCTGACGCTTCGAACGGGGACCGGCCGGATGGACACGGCGGCGGAGAAAATTTGCGGAGGTCTCGCGATGCGCTTCCTGATGACGCTCAACGGCGGGGGCCGCCCGCCGGATGAGCAGCTCTACGCCGAGATGGGGCGCTTCGTCGAGGAGCTGACCCGGGCCGGGGTGCTGCTGGCCACGGGCGGCCTGGACCGCGGCACGCACGTGGTCGCGTCCGGCGGGAACATCACGCTGACCGACGGGCCGTTCACCGAATCCAAAGAGGTGATCGTCAGCTTCGCGCTGCTCGAGGTGCGGTCGAAGGACGAGGCGCTGGAGCTGGCCAGGCGGTTCTGGAAGGTGGTCGGGGACGGCGAGGGCGACATCCGCCAGGTGTTCGGCCCCGGGGATTAGTGACCGCGGAAACCGCGGCGGCGCACCGCGCGATCGAGGCGGTATGGCGGCTGGAGTCGGCCCGGATCATCGCGGGCCTGACCGGGCTGCTCCGTGACGTCGGACTGGCCGAGGAACTGGCGCAGGACGCCCTGGTCGCCGCCTTGGAGCAGTGGCCCGCCGAAGGCATCCCGGCCAATCCCGGGGCCTGGCTCATGCTGACCGCCCGGCACCGGGCCATCGACCGGATCCGCCGGAACGAACGGCTGGCCGGCAAGCTGAACCTGCTCGGCCGCGAGCTGGAAACCGCGCAGTCCGGCGCCCCCGCCGAGTTCGACGACGTCCTGGACGAAGACAGGATCGACGACGACCTGCTGCGGCTGATGTTCATCTCCTGCCATCCGGTGCTGTCCACCGAGGCGAGGATCGCGCTGACCCTCCGCCTGCTCGGCGGCCTGACCACCGAGGAGATCGCCCGCGCGTTCCTGGCGGCGGAGCCGACGATCGCCAAGCGGATCGTGCGGGCCAAGCAGACGCTGGCCAGCAGGCAGGTGCCCTTCGAGGTTCCGTCGCCGGCCGAACGCCCCGCCCGGCTCGCCTCGGTGCTCGAGGTGCTCTACCTGGTGTTCAACGAGGGGTATTCGGCGATGGCCGGGGACGACTGGATGCGCCCGGCGCTATGCACCGAAGCGCTCCGCCTCGGCCGCGTGCTGGCCGGGCTGATGCCGGCCGAACCCGAGGTGCACGGCCTGGTCGCGCTGATGGAGATCCAGGCGTCGCGGCTGGCGGCCCGGCTGAGCCCGGACGGGCTGCCGGTGCCGCTGCCCGAGCAGAACCGCGGCCGCTGGGACCAGCTGCTGATCAGGCGGGGTTTCACCGCCCTGCTCCGGGCTCAGGAATCGGCCGGGCCGCCGGGCCCGTACGTGCTGCAGGCGGCGATCGCGGCCTGCCACGCCCGGGCCGGGGATGCGGCGGAAACGGACTGGGAGCAGATCGCGCTGCTGTACCAGGGCCTCGCGGCGCTGACGCCGTCCCCGGTGGTGGAGCTGAACCGGGCCGTGGCGGAGGCCATGGCGTTCGGCCCCGAACGAGGGCTGGAGATCGTCGACCGGCTGGTGGCCGAACCGGCGCTGGCCGGGTACCACCACCTGCCCAGCGTCCGCGGTGACCTGCTGGCGCGGCTCGGCCGCGATGGCGAGGCGGCCGCCGAGTTCCGCCGCGCGGCCGCGCTGACCAGGAACATCCCCGAACGCACCGTGCTGCTGCGGCGCGCCGCCGAGTGCCGCCGTCGCCGCCGGCCAGGACGTATCAGCTAACGCCCTTGCTGGGCCGTTGATCAGGCAAATCGGGCGCGTTCGGTGGCTGCGATGAGGGCTTCGGCGAGGACCAGGTCGATGCTGGTCAGGCGGGGGGCCTGCTGGGCGAGGTCGGTCCAGCGGCTCCGCCAGGCACGCTCAAAGGAGCGGCAGGCCTCGTCACCGCGCGCCGAGATGCGGGCCACCAGGGCTAGTGAGATGGACATGGCGGGCAGCTCGCGCCGGGCCGCGATCCGGGCCGCCGCGCGGCGGTACGGGGAGGCGGCCACCAGGCGCTCGGCGGAGCGGACGACGGAGGGGGCGTCCTGCGCGGCCCGGACCAGTTCGGGTCTGCTCCGCGCGTCGGACATCTGCCTGGCCGCGACCGCGATCGTGCCCGTGTCAAGGAGGGGCTGCGGGACTACGGCCGCGGCTGGCCCGGTCGCTTCGAGCTGAGCCTGGACACACGGGTCGTCGCCGCGGAGCAGGGCAGCCAGATTCGGGCCGCACTGGGCCAGCGCGGCCTCCATGATGGCCGCCGCGGGATCCTCGTCCAGGTAGGCCTGTCCGGCGAGGAGCCGGCTGCACAGCACCGCCGCGGCCGCCGGGGCGATGGCCCAGAGGCGTTCGGCCGCCCGGATGTCGTCCATCATGACCGGCCGGGCGGTGGCCAGCCCGGCGCCGATCAGGCCGGCGATGCACGCCGCGGCATCGAGCCTGGCGTCGAGGAGGCCGGTCATCGCCAGCGCGGGCTGGTCACGGAGGACGGCCGAGCAGCGCTCGCGGAGATCAGCCGGCGCGCCCGCGGCGATCAGGTCGCCGGCCAGGTGGATGAGCCGCCACAGGCGTTCCACCCGGCGGGGCCGCAGGGGCAATTCCCTCTCCCCGGCCAGGAACCGGGACAGTGCGTTTTCTTCCAGGTCGGCGCCGGCTGGGATGCCCGGCGCGGTGGCCGCATAGGAATCGCGGGCGGGCCAGTCCGGCCAGGTCGTGACGGTCCCTGGGGCCTCGGCGCGGAGCAGGACCCGGAGCGGGCCCGCCTCGGACAGGCTGGGCGGAAGCTTGACCACTCCGTCGGCCGGGACCGGCACGACGACCGGCGCGCGCCAGGGGGCGCGGGCCAGGTACAGGGCGGCGGTCAGGCCGTCGGCCGGCTCGTAGTCGCGGAAGGTCAGCTGGCCGGAGCTGACGTCGGCGCCGCTGGCCAACTGGTGTGGCTGGAGTGATGGCTGGGGCTGAAGCGGTTGGGAGGGCTGGGGAGGCTGAGGAGGTTCAGGAGGCTGGAGGGGCTGGGAGGGCGTGAGGAGGAGCGGGCTGACGTTGGGGGCTTCGGCGACGCAGATCTCGGCGACGCCGATCGTGGTGCGCATCCAGCGGCCTAGGGGACCGCGCGCCGTGATGTCGAACGCGCCCAGGATGGGCCTGGGCACGCCGTCCCAGATGTCGGCGGGGCCGGCCCGGTCGATTTCCGTGGAGACCAGGCTGCTGCCTCCCCCGGCGGGCCGGATGCCGACATGCCAGCGGAGCGCATCGGGGAGCCATAGCTGCGGCGGCTTGGCGTACACGGGTGAGCCGTCGGGCGCGGTCACGCCGGGGAGCGGCTCGCCGAGCAGGAGGCGCGGGCGCGGGTGACGCTGTACGGCGTGCGCCGGGCCGCCTTCCAGCGTCAGGGAGCTGACCGTCTCCAGGGAGGCGAGCTGCAGGTGCCAGCCCGCCCACCCGGGCGGCAGCGGGCCTTCGGTGATCGCGCGGAGCTCGCCGGCCGTGGTGAGCTCGCGGTCGGCGGGGCGCAGGATCCACACGTTTTCCGTGGGCAGGGGGAACTGCGCCGGGAGCCACCTGCCGTCCGCGGAGAAGAACAGGATAGGGTCCGTGGACGGCACGACTTCCAGCTCGGTCACGTGATCCCGGCCGGCCGGCGAGACGTGGACGGTACGCACCGGCCGGGGAAGCGGGTGCATGGTCTGCGCGCGGGTCCGCACCGTGACGGGATCGCCGTCGGCGGTCACCTGCCAGGTGGCGATCTCACCGACCGGCGGCAGGATTACCTGCACGCCTGCCCCGCCGGGATCAAGGCCGATGCGCGGGCGCGGCGGCCGGCTGCGCGTGGTGGTCGCGGTTCGCCTTACTACGGGCTGGCCGAGGCGCTGCGCGCTGATTTCCTTGCGCGCCGCGTCGGCGAAGCGGTCCGGGAGGCGGACGCCGTCCAGGTCCGGCTTGGGGCCGGCCAGGCGGTCGAGCAGGTCCAGGCAGCGGTCGACCAGGTCGAGGGCGCATTCTCCGCCCTCGGCGAGGTACCGTCTCGCGGGGGCGTCAAGCTCCGCTAGGCGCAGGCGACGGCCCGGCGCGGTCGCCCAGGTCAGGAAGCTTTCCGCGTCCATTCCGGGATCAAGCCGACGGCGGGAAAGCAGCAGGCGGAAGAACTTACCCAGGTCGAAGGCGGGGATGTCGGCGTTCGGCAGGACCGGCCTGGGCGGCCGCGGAGCTGCCTCGCGGGGTGGCAGGAAGATGCTCGGCTGGCCGGTGCCGGACACGTAGAGATGGTCGCGGGCCCGGGTGCAGGCCACGAACAGGAGGCAGCGTTCCCGCTGCAGGTCCTGGGCGTGGGTGGCGGCGTCCTCGTCTTCCGGGGTGATCGCGGCTGGTTCGGGGACCAGGCCCTGCTCGACGCCGATGACCGCGACGGCCTGGAACTCCAGGCCCTTCATCGCGTGCATGGTGCCGGCCCGGACGGCCTTGGTGCCGCCCCGGCCGTTAAGCGAGACCGTCACGATGCCCGCGGCCTGCAGCGCCTCGCGTGCCTCGCGTACCAAGGCGGCGGACCGGGCGGCCACGCCGATGGCATGGGGCTCGAGGCCGTCGGATAGCCACGAGCCAATCCGTTCGGCTAGAAAAGTGAATTCCTCGGCCCGGGAGACGGTCACCTTGTGCCGCGGGCGCGGGCCGTGCATCGGCGACCGGTAGCCGATCAGCGAGTCCACCTCGCCGTCCAGGCCGGTCACCGGCTCCGTCCCCAGCAGCGGTACGGCCCAGGCCAGGATCTCCTGGGTGGTCCGGTAGTTCAGGGACAGCCGCCGGCTCCGGCCCCGCACGCTGATCCCGAGGCTGGCCAGGGAGACCCGGTTGTCGTAGACGCGCTGGTGCGGGTCGGCCGCGATGAACAGGTCGTCCGGGCCGGGCGCGACGGCGGCGCGGAGCAGGCGCCACTGGGACGGGTGCAGGTCCTGGGCCTCGTCCACCAGGATGTGGCGGTAGGGCGGCGTTCCCGCCTGGCGGAGCAGGCGGGTGGCCTCGTTGGCCAGCTGCAGGTGGGTGGTCTGGCTGGTGGCGGCTAGTCCGGCGGTGACCTGCTGGGCGGCCTGCCAGACCTGGCTGCGCTGGGCCTTGCTGAGCGGGCGACCGCGGCCGGGGCGCGGGCAGGTCAGGTAGGCCTGCTCGGTGGATAGGTCCTGGCCCAGGATGACCTGCTCCCACTCGTTCTTCAGGAACGCGGGGGTGAAGGGGACGCCGGCTTTGGCGGCGGCTTCCGTCCAGCGGGTGCGCAGCGTGCGCTCGTCTGCGATGACGGGGGTGCCGCGGGCTTGCTTGACGATGCGGTAGGCGAGGCGGTCGACGTTCAGGATCTCGACGTTCCGGCGGATACGGGGTTCATGGATGAGGAGGTCGAGCTGGGTGCTCAGGGCGTCGGCTAGGTTGCCGGCGAAGGTGGTGACCAGGACTGGTGCGGCGTGTTCGGCTAGGAAGGCGGCGCGGTGCAGGACGGTTACCGTCTTGCCCGTGCCGGGGCCGCCGGTGACCTGAGCGGGGCCAGAGTAGCCGCGGTGGTAGGCGATCTGGCGCTGGTTCGGGTGGAGGAAGGTGCGCCACGTCGCGAACGGGTGGGCGAAGATGAGCTGCAGGGCGTAGGCATCCGCCTTGTCCTGCGGCAGGACTGTGACCAGGCAGTACGTGTCTGTGGCGGAGGTGTCTGCGGGCGCGAGCACGATGCCGCGCCAGTGGCCGTCCAGCGGCATGATGCGGAGCCGCTCGTCATGGGTGTGCTGGGGGGTCTCCAGGTGCTGGCCTGGGTGCGGGTGCCGGGCGAAGGCGGCGATCGCCTGGTCGACGGCGCGCTGGACGTGCTTGTCCAGCTTGGCGTATTCCGCCAGGAAGTCTTTTGAGATCGCCAGCCGAGCCACCAGTGCTGTCCTCCCCCTGCCAACTGGTCCCGGAGCTGGCGCTTGTCCAGGGAATGTTACGGGTCAGCACAGGCCTTGGGCCGGCAACTGCGAGTGATTTACCGGAGGAGCTCGCTGTACGCGGAGCGGGTACTCGGAGAGGGCACCGTCCCCAGCTGCTCATGGAGTGTCAGGCGGCAGCGCTCGAAGGCGCGCAAGGCGGTACCGACGTTGCCCGCCGCGGCGTGCGCGCGCATCAGGATCCGCCAGCCGCTCTCGCGCAGTTCGTCGAGCCCGAGCACGAGTTCCGCACTCTGGATGGCTGCCGAGGCCTGGCCGCGCTGAAGCTGGACAGCTGCCATGCACTCGACGGCGCGGATCCGGAGCTCTTGCAGTTTCCGGCGCCATTCGTCCGCCCAGATTCCCTCGACACCCGGCAGGAACGGCCGCGCGGTGATGAGACGCGCCACGAAGGCGTGGCCGGCCGCGCCATCGAGGTCGCCGCCCTTCAACGCGGCCTCGGCGAGGTGAACCGCCAGGACAACTGCGTCAACGTCTACCCAGCCATGCCGGGGCAGCCGGAACTGGTAGGCGCCGAACGCGTTCCGGATCAGCTCAGCACCCGGTAGGCCCGCACGGCTGAGCGCGGCCCGGACCTTGCTGACGATGGCCTTCAGCGAGCTCTCCCAGGCGGCCGGCAGGCTGGCCGGCCAGATTTCGCTAGCAAGCTCGTCCCTTGACAGCGGCCGCGCATGCTCGGCGGCGAGAAAGCCGAGCAGGTGACGGCCCTGCGGCCCGGGTAGCGCCGACTCGGCCAGCAGATGCTCCCCGGCTTCGAGGCAGAGCGGCCCGGTCAGGTAGACCCGCATGTCGCCCCAGCCCCTTCCCAACCATCTGGCAACCCTTCGAGCGTAGCCTGCGTCACGAGTCCAGTCTGAGGAGCCTGACATGGAGAAGGAGATCGTGTGTGACTGCGGCTGGCGTGTGCGCGGCACCGAGGACGAGCTCGTCGCCGCCGCCCAGGAACACGGCCGCACGGCACATGACATGGTGCCCACGCGCGAGCAGGCGCTGGCCACCGCGAAGCCCGTCCCGACGGAGGAGTGAGCGATGAAGACGATCCACCACGTGTTCGAGATCGCGGCGCCACCCGGAAAGATCTTCGCCGCGCTGACGACCACCGAAGGGCTGTCAGGATGGTGGACCACGAAGGTGTCAGCGCAGGCTGAGATCGGCGCGGTCGTGGATTTCACCTTCGGCGGTGATTTCAACCCCGACATGCGGGTCACCGAACTCGCCCCGCCCGGCCTGGTGGGCTGGGAGTGCGTAGGAGGTCATGGGCCGTGGGCCGACAACACCTTCCGCTTCGAGCTGGAAGGGAAAGGGACTGGCACTGTCGTTCGGTTCTGGCAGAACTATGCACGTGAGCTGAGCGACGACGCCTACGGCACCTACAACTTCAACTGGGGCTATTACCTGGAAAGCCTGCGCCTGCTCGGCGAAACCGGGATCGGCAAGCCCTTCCAGGCCGTCCAGTGACCGCGAAGGACCTCGTGCTGCACGCAACGACCGAACTGTTCGGCCACCGCGACCTCGGCGCTATCGACCGGGCCTGGGCGGCGGGCTACGTCGAGCACTCGACGCTTGCCGGGCCTGGCCTCGACGGCTTGCGCACGGCGGTGAGCAGCCTTCCCGACGGCTTCCGCCATGAAAGGCTGCGTGTCCTCGGCGAGGACGAACTGGTCGTGGCGCATGGCCTGTATCACGGGCTCGGTCCCGTTCCGATCGTGGGATGCGACCTGTGGCGAGTGGCGGACGACAGAATCGTCGAACACTGGGACGCGCGTCAGCCGTGGGTCGACCAGACGGTGTCAGGCCACACCATGACGGACGGACCCGCGGTAGTGACGGAACCACACAAGACCGCCGCCAGCAAGAAGCTGGTCGAGCAGTTCGTCGAGCTGATAATGATGGGCGGAGACCGGACGCAGATCACCCGATTCTTCGACGGCGACCGGTTCATCCAGCACAACCCTCAGATCGCCGACGGCGTGAGCGGTCTCGGCCACGCGATTCAGGCCGGCGTGTGGGCAGCCGTTGTGGAGCGGGTGCACCATATCGTCGCTGATGGCGAGTTCGTCTTCACCCAGGGCGAGGGAATCCTGCACGGCGTCCCAACCGCGTTCTATGATCTTTTCCGCGTCGAGAACGACAAGCTCGCCGAGCACTGGGACATAGTCTTTGCCAAGCCGGACACCCTGCCGCACAGCAACGGGCTTTTTTGATCTCCCCCGTCTGAGCCCCCGGCGTCGCTACAATCCGCTGCGGAGTCGGACAACTGTGGATTGGGACGCGGCAGGATGAGCGAATACCAGTACTACGAGTTCCTCGCGCTCGACCGGCCGCTGACCGCGAAACAGCGCGCGGAGCTGCGGTCGATTTCGAGCCGGGCCGAGATAACGGCCACCAGGTTCGTCAACGAGTACCAGTGGGGCGATCTCAAGGGCGACCCGCGGAAGATGGTGGAGCGGTACTTCGACGCGTACCTGTACCTGGCGAACTGGGGGACGCGTCAGCTGATGTTCCGGCTGCCGCGCGGGGTGCTGGATGCGGAGGCCGCCGGGCAGTACTGCTGCACTGACACCGCTTCGGTCATCCAGACCGACAGCCACCTGATCCTCAGCTTGTACATCGACCAGGAGGAGGCGGATGACTACTGGGACGAGCCGGGCGGCCAGCTCGCGGCCATGGTCCAGGCTCGTTCCGAGCTCGCCGCCGGGGACTTGCGGCTGCTGTACCTGGCCTGGCTGCTCGCCCTTCAGTCGGACGAGGCGGAGGACGAGGAGACCGAGCCGCCGGTGCCGGCCGGGCTCGGGAACCTGAGCGCAGGGCTTCAGGCGGTCGTCGATTTCTTCGAGATCGACGAGGATCTCATCGCGGTGGCGGCGGCTTCGAGCCCATCGATCGAGGAGCCTTCTGGGCTGGAGGAGTGGATCGCGTCGCTGTCTGCGGAGGAGAAGGACAGGCTGCTGGCGCGGGTCGCTTCTGGGGAGAGCGCGCAGGTGCAGGCGCTGCTGTTGCGCCGGTTCCGGGCTGTTGGCGGTACAGCGCCGGTGGCACCGGGGCGCACGGCGGCTGAGTTGCGGGAGGCGGCCGAAGACCGCAAGGCGGCGCGGGAGAAGGCCGCGGAACAGCGGCGGCGCAAGGCAGAGGCCCGCAGGGCGGCGGCTGAGGCTGCGGCCTATGCGAAGCGCCTTGACGAGCTCGCTGGCCGGACGGAGGCGGCCTGGCAGAAGGCCGCGGAGCTGATCGAGACGAGACGGCCGCAGGACTACGACATGGCCGCGTCGCTGCTGCGGGACCTGCAGGCGCTGGCTGAGCGGCAGGAGGATTCGGCCGCGTTCAGGAAGCGGTTCCTTGAGCTGCGCGCCCGGCACGAACGCAAGCCCAGCTTGCAGGAGAGGTTCGACAAGGCGGGGCTGCCCAGCTGACGGCTTCTGCCATGGTGCGTCATGGCGCAAGACGCAGGTGAGGACGTGCGGGCCACCGAGCTGATCGCCGCGGTGTCGCTCGCCGTGGACATCGGGATGGCGCAGCCGGCGGAGACGGGGCTGGCCGTCTGCCTGGTGGCGGTCGAGCTGGCCGAACGGCTGGGGTACGAGCCCGGCCTGATGCAGCGCACGTTCCGCCTGGCGCTGTTGCAGCACGGGCACATCCAGCGCATCTACGCCAAGACCGGGGTAGTGCACCATGAGGCAGCCGACTGCGAAATGATCGTGGTGGAAAAGGGCTTGGCGGTTG
>Ga0070699_100000663_pt1 | contig 32166 bp, 28 predicted proteins | sample KBSK1503metaG_FD_65473 | JGI IMG/M metagenome (GOLD analysis project Ga0070699, IMG submission 65473) | Corn, switchgrass and miscanthus rhizosphere microbial communities from Kellogg Biological Station, Michigan, USA - KBS K1-50-3 metaG | ecosystem: Host-associated > Plants > Roots >...
CGGCGATCCAGCGTGGCCGCCGGTACCAGCGCGGTCCCCGCGGCTGGCCAGGAGGCTGCGCGCCCGCGGGCTGACCGGGCTCGCCCGGCCCGGCGGGACCGTATTCACGGCGGTGAGAGGTGAAGGTCCCGCCGCCGGGCTGCCCGTGGCCGGGATGACCTGCGCTCGGCTGGCTGCTCCAGGATTGGCCAGGCCCGGATGGCGATGCGGCGGCGAGGCCGCCCGGCGCGCCGGGGTCGCCCGCGTACCAATGGGCGGGCGGGCTGCTCCAGGAGTACCGGTCCGGCGGCGCTCCCGCCTGGCGGCCAGGCGGCGCGCTGGCGTCCAGCCCGGTCGTCGTGACCCCGTAGGTGAGGGAGTCCGTCCCGCGCCCGACGATGCCCAGGGCCATCCGGGCGGCATCGATGAACTCGCGGCAGCTCCCGTAGCGCTCGTCGGGGCGCTTGGCCAGCACCCGGCCGAACACGTCGTCGATCTCCGGCGGCAGTTCGGGCCGCAGGACGGTGGGCATGGTGGGCGTCTCCTCGACGTGCGCCCAGATGATCGCCGCGTCCAGGTCCTTCTCGAACGGGACCCGCCCGGTCAGGCACTCGTACAGCACGCAGCCCAGCGAGTACTGGTCGGCCAGGCCCAGCACCGAGGTGCCGCGGATCTGCTCCGGGGCGACGTAGTCGATCGTGCCGAGGAACTGGCCCGTCGAGGTCAGCCCGGTCCGCGACATGGCGTGCTTGGTGATCCCGAAGTCCGCCAGGTACACATGATCCGGATCGGCCTCGTCGGCACCCCGCTCGATCAGCATGTTTCCCGGCTTCACGTCCCGGTGCACCAGCCCCCGGTGGTGTGCGGTGTCCAGCGCCCGCGCGGCCTGGCCCAGCAGGAAAAGGGCGGTCTCGGACTGGAGGCGGCCGCGCTTCTTGATCATCTGCCGCAGGTCGGTGCCCGAGACGTACCGCATCGCGATGTACAGCAGCTCGTCCTGGGAGCCCATGTCGTAGATGGGGATCACGTTCGGGTGGTTCAGCGAGGCGGCGATCCGGGATTCCTCCAGGAACCGGGCCCGGAAGACGTCGTCGGCGGCTAGCTCGGGCGCCAGTACCTTCAGCGCGATGACGTTACTGAGGCGGAGGTTCTCGGCCTGGTAGACCACGCTCATCCCGCCGCGGCCGAGCACCGCGCGCATCCGGTAACCCGCGAACTCGTCCCCCACCAAGGGCAGCTGTGGCATATCGCACCCTCCTGGGATCGCGGCCCGGTCCGGGCAAACCGGGGCGGTGGCCCCTCAGTGCTCTCCTATACAGGAGGAGCACACAGCCCGTGACCTGATACATATTCCTTCAGTTAATACATGACCACGCTCCGTCGCTGCGGTCAACTCCGGCTCCGCACCGTGACGGCGATGCCCTGATCGCGTGTCTTACCCGGCGGGCGGCGGGCGCAGTCCCGCCATGGTGACGGCGAGGAGCCTGCGGACGGCCGTTTCCGAGGGCAGGCTTCCGGCGGCGGTCAGGGCGTGCAGGCAGTAGCCGGCCAGCTCGCCGGGCGCGATGTCGGACCGGACCGAGCCGGCCTCGGCGCTCTCGGCCAGCAGTTCGCTGACCAGGTCCTGGAGCTGCCGCCGGGCCCGGGCGACGTGCTCGCCGCGGTGCAGCAGGGCCACAGGCAGCTCGGTGTCGTGGTGCTGGTGCTGGATCAGCGCGAACGCCTCCAGGACGGCCTCGAGTCGGCCGGCCGGGGTCGCGGCGTCCCGGGCCTCGGCGAGCTGGCGCAGGTGGCGGGCGATGTGCCGGTCGTGCCAGGCGACCAGGATCGCCTCGACGTCCGGGAAGTACTTGTACAGCGTGGCCCGGCCGATCCCGGCCGCGGCGGCGATCTGCGACATCGTCACCGCGGCCAGGCCGTGCTCGCGGACCAGCGCCGCGGTGGTGTCCAGGGTGGCGTCGTGGACCGCGCGCCGGTGCTCCTCGATCGTCTCGGTCCACAGCTTCGGCACCCGCTAAGGATACATGATGTTGATATGAGGACGAACTGAATTGACAGCGACACTCTGTCTCGATAAAACTGTGGTGGTCACGAGAGCCCGACAGGAGAAAGGACGCCAGCATGACCGGCCCGCCTTCGTATCCAGACACCGGCAGCACCAGCCAGGCCGCCGACCCGCCGCCTCCGGTGCGGCCGCGCTGGAAGACGGCCGCGATCGTTGTCCTCGTGCTCGCCGCGCTGGCGGTGATGGTGATCCTGCACCTGACCGGCACCTTCGGCGAGGGCACCCATGGCTAGCCCCGCGACCGGCGAGGCGGCCCGCCGATGATCGAGGCGAAGGGGCTGACCAAGCGCTACGGCGGAACCGTTGCCGTCGATGACCTGTCCTTCACGGTCCCGCCTGGCCAGGTGACCGGTTTCCTCGGGCCGAACGGCGCCGGCAAGTCCACCACGATGCGGCTGATCCTCGGCCTGGACGCGCCCGACTCCGGATCGGTCACGGTCGGCGGCCGGCCGTATGCGGCCTGGCGGCGCCCGTTGTTCCAGGCCGGGGCGCTGCTGGAGGTTTCAGGGTCCAAGGCGTTCCACGGCGGCCGCACCGCCCGAAATCACCTGCTGTGCCTGGCGGACAGCAACGGAATCAGCCGCGCCCGCGTCGACGAAGTGCTGGACCTGGTGGGCCTCCGCAGTATGGCGCGCCGGCGGGCCGGCGGGTTCTCCCTTGGCATGTCCCAGCGGCTCGGCATCGCCGCCGCGCTGCTGGCGACGCGCCGGTCCTGATTCTCGACGAGCCGGTCAACGGCCTGGATCCCGAGGGCGTGGTGTGGATCCGCACCCTACTCAGGACGCTGGCCGCTGAAGGGCGCACCGTCCTGCTGTCCAGCCACCTGATGAGCGAGATGGCGATGACCGCCGACCGGCTGGTCATCATCGGCCGCGGCCGCCTGATCGCCGAGGCCGCGATGGCCGAGTTCCTCGCCGCCGGGTCCGGCAGTTCGGTGACGGTCCGCTCACCCCAGGCCCGGGAACTCGCCGCGCTGCTGGCCACGCGCGGCGCCACCGTCACCCGGCAAGGCGGCGACACCCTGGCCGTCACCGGCTCCACCCCCGAGGAGATAGGCGAACTCGCCCGCGCGGACGGGCTCACCCTCACCGGGCTGACCGCGGACCAGGCCACCCTCGAGGACCGGTACATGGAACTCACCCGGGATACCGCCGACTACCGGGCCGCACCGGGCGAGCCCGCCACGATGAGGAAGTAAAGGGACCCGCCCATGCCTGCCACCACCACAGCGCCGCGGCCCCCGGCCGGCCTGGCGCCGCTGTTCGCCGGCGTCCTGCGGTCCGAGGCCCGCAAGCTGGCCACGGTCCGCTCCACGACCTGGGCGCTGCTTGCCGCCGTGTCCTTCAACGTGATCACCGCGGCGCTGCTCGGCGCCCTGCTGCCCGGCCACCTCAGCGCGCACCAGAAGGCCACCATCGATTCCGTCCGGGTCAGCCTCGGCGGCCTGCACCTGTCGCAGATCGCGATCGGCCTGCTCGGCGTCCTCGCCGTCACCAGCGAGTACAGCAGCGGCATGATCCGCGCCACGCTGGCCGCCGTACCTCAGCGCCGCCTGCTGCTCACCGCCAAGGCCCTGGTCCTCACCGCCGCCGTGGCGGTGACCGGCATCGCCGCCTGCCTGGTGGCGTACCTGGCCTTCCAGGCGTTCCTGCCGGCCGGGGACGCCATGCGGACCACGCTGGCCGATCCCGGCGTGCTCCGCGCCGTGATCGGGGCCGGCCTGTATCTCACCGTGCTGGCCCTGCTCGGCTTCGGCCTCGGCGCCATCCTGCGGTCCAGCGCAGGCGCGGTGGCGGTCCTGTTCGGCGTGCTGTTCGTGCCTACCTTGCTGGTCGCGCTGCTGCCGTCGTCGTGGCAGGACACCATCGGCCGCTACCTGCCGATGAACGCCGGCGACACCATCTACACCGTCCGCCCGGAGCCCCACATGCTCGGGCCGTGGGCCGGGTTCGGCGTGTTCTGCCTGTACGCGGCAGCTGTCCTCGCCGCCGGGTTCGTCCTGATCGGGCGCCGCGACGCATAACCAGGAGGGAAACGCCATGCTGACCGCCCAGGCCGATATCCGCACCGAGCACGCCGCCAGGTACCTGGCGCGGCTCTGCGGCCACGCCGGGAAGATGGGCACGGCCGGCCGCCGCGTGGGCCACCGGCCGCCCTCCCACGCCCGCGGCGGGACTCCGCCCGAGGTGCGGCACGTCGAATTCTCCGGGACCGAGGGGATGGTCAGCCTGAACTGGGGCCGGTGGACCATGCGGGCCTCGCCCGGCCTGCTGGCCGTCCACGCCGAAGCAGCCGACGAGGACAACCTGCGGCGAATCCAGGACCTGCTGGCTGCACGCCTGCAGAAGTTCGGCAGGCGCGAGGGACTGACGGTGAACTGGCGGCGATCCGAGCCGGCCGCGGCCGATACCGGAAGCTGAGGCACGCGCCACGGTCCGTTCGGAACATTTCTAACCGAACGACCTGGGGGACTCACTCGCCCGCCTGAGGGGTGAATGCCGCGAGCAGGGTCGCGGTGATCAGCCTGGCCGCGTCGCCGGGGTCGAGCCGGGCGGCGGCCGCGTCTTCGGCCGCGGCGTGCATGAGGCTGTAGGCCGTGGTGATCAGCCATGGCCCGGGCAGGTCGCGGCGGAAGGTTCCGGCGCGCTGCCCGCGCTCGATCAGGGACTGCACGCGGCGCAGGATCCGGTCGTGGACGCCGCGGATGCGCTCGGCCGGGAGCTCGCGCTGCGCGGCCAGCAGGATGTTGCGGAACTGGTGGACGAGCTGCCACGACGACGCGACCAGCCGGGCCAGCGCCTCGCCGGGGTCGCCGGAGGTGTCGGTAGCGTCCAGGACCGCGTCGGCCCGCTCGACGATCCGGACCAGGACGGCGTCGACCAGGTCGGCGCGGGTCTTGAAGTGGCCGTAGAGGGTGATCCGGCCGACACCGGCGGCCGCGGCGATGCCGGCGATGCTCATTTCCGGATCGCGTGCCAGGCAGTCCGTGGCCGCGTCGAGGATCGCGGCGATGTTGCGGCGGGCATCGGCCCGCTGGGCTCTCGGAGCCGCCATCCCAGCACCCCCTTTCTTGAACAGTCGTGTATGAGTTAGTGTAGGGCTTATAACTCGTACATTACAGTTCAAGTTATCTCCGGAACGGGGGATTCGCCATGACGTCAACCATGCCGCGTGCTTCGGGTAAGCGCGGCCCGCAGTCCTACCTCCCATCCCGCTGGGTGGCGCTGGCCCTGCTCGCGTCCGCCCAGCTGATGCTCGTCCTGGACGTCACGGTGGTGAACGTGGCGCTGCCGGATATCGGCGTCGCCCTGCATCTGCAGCGCGGCGAGCTGCCGTGGGTGATGACGATCTACACCGTGTTCTTCGGCGGCCTGATGCTGCTCGGCGGCCGGATCGCCGACCTGTTCGGCGCCCGGCGGATGACCCTGGGCGGCCTGGCCCTGTTCACCGCGGCGTCGCTGCTGTGCGGGCTGTCCGGCGACGCCGCGACACTGCTTGCCGGCCGGTCGCTGCAGGGCCTCGGCGCTGCGCTCATGTCCCCGGCCGCGCTGGCCGCCGTGATGACGCTGTTCACCGGCACCAGCCGCGGCAAGGCACTCGGCGTGTGGTCGGCGCTGGCCGGCGTCGGGTCGGCGCTGGGCGTCGTCCTGGGCGGCGTCCTGACCTCCGAAGCGGGCTGGCGGTGGGTGTTCACCATTAACGTGCCGATCGGCGTCGCCCTGCTCATCGCGATACCGCTGGTCGTGCCCGCCCGGCCGCCGGCCGAGGCGGCGGCGCGGGGCCTGGACGTACCGGGTGCGGTGCTGGTCACGGCCGGAACCGCCGCCGCCATCTACGGGCTGATCAACGTCGGCAGCCACGGCTGGTCCGCCGCGTCCACGGTGCTCCCGCTCGCGCTCGCCGTCGCGATATGGACGGCCTTCGCCCTGCTCGAGCGCCGGGTCCGCCGTCCGCTGCTCACCGTCGGCCTGCTCCGCCGGCGGGCGGTGCTGGCCGGCAGCTTCCTCATGCTGGCCGCCACCGGGCTGCTGGTCGGCGGCTTCTTCCTGAGCTCCTTCGCGCTGCAGCACGCGCACGGCTACAGCGCGCTGGACGTGGGCCTGGTCTTCCTGCCGGTCGCCGTCGCGACGATCGCCGGGGCCCAAGCCGGCACCCAGGTGCTGACCCACCTCAGTGCCCGGATCGTCGCGGTCGCCGGCCTCGCCCTGGCGGCCGCCGGATACGCCGTCGCGGCTGGCTGGACCCAGCCCGCGGTGATGGTGACCGGGCTGAGCATCGCCGCCCTCGGGATCGGGGCGACGTTCGTCACCGCCTTCACCGTATCGCTCACCGATGCCGGCCCGGCCGAAGGCGGCATGCGATCAGCGCTGGTCAACACGTTCCACGAGCTCGGCGGCGCGGCCGGCGTCGCCGTCCTGTCCAGCGCCGCGGGAGCCGGCCTGGTCACGGCCCATCTCGGCAGCCACGACTTCGCCCGCGCCTTCGCCGTGGGGGCGGCCTGCGCGGCGGTCTCGCTGGCGATCGCGGCGGCCGTGGTCCCGGCCGTCCGGCGCCGACCGGCCGGCCCTCCTGCGAACTGAGCCGTCCAGCGGACGGCGCTGTCTGCGAGATGACCTCTCGGGCGTCGTCACGGTGAGGAGAACGCCCTAGCTTATACCTAAGCCGCTTAGGTCACGTGGTTCATCGCCGGCAGAGGTGACGCGGATATCAGGAAACGCAGGTCAGTGTCGGCGCAGAGGTCACCGACCGGGCGCCCTTGGGCTCACGCCAGGTCGGTCCAGTCATGTGCGGCCGCCCACTGCCGCAGGGACTGCCAGCAGATTTCGGGGTAGCCGGTACGGAGCTGCTGGATGTCGGCGTGGAAGCCGGTGCCGGCGATCCACTGGAAGAACGGGGCCATGGGCGCGAGCGGCCCGGGTACCGTCTGCTGGTGCGCGAGCGGTCGGCGCAGGATCCCGGACAGGATGCGGGCGGCCTGCGGGCCGGTCACCTCGTCGGAGGCCAGCTCGATCCGCTGGCCGGCGAAGGCGACTGGCTGTTCGATGACCAGGGCGGCGAAGCGCGCCATGTCGATGGCCGGGATCAGCTGGACGGCCCGGTCGGGTGGCAGCGGGATGGGCCACTGGCCGGCCCGCAGTACTGCCCTGTTCCAGGGGTAGTCGAGGTTGTCCATGAAGTAGACCGGGGCGATCACCGCGTGCGGCACCGGCAGGGTGGCCAGGTGCTCCTCGACCCGCCGCTTGCTGTCGAGCATCGGCACGCCGCGGGCCTGGCGGGCGCCCGCGGCCGAGGCGTAGACCAGGTACCCCGCTCCGGCCGCGACCGCGGCGTCGGCGAGGGCGATCGCCTGGCGTGCTTCGGCGGCGGGGCCGGTGCCGTGATGCGGCGTGCTGAGCACGAACACCGCGTCGGCTCCGGCCGCGGCGCGGCGCAGGCTCGGCGGGTCATCGAGATCCCCGGCCACGACGTGTGCCCCGCGACGCCGGAGCCGGTCAGCGGGCGCTCCTTCAGGATCCCGGGTCAGTGCGCGGACCCGGTGCCCGCGCTCCATCAGCCTGTCGGCCAGCGGTCCGCCGAGCCGGCCCGTGGCCCCGGTCACCAGCACGTCCATCGTGCCCTCCGCGTGATTACCGGGCCGCCGCGCCTGGCGCGCTAGCCCCTGCCGCGGCATGCTGGCCGGGGTCGGCGTCGAAGGCAGCGGCGCATCCGGCCGAGCAGAAGTAGACGGTGTCCGGTCCGGTGCCCCGATGTGCGGGGGCGGCGGCCGGGTCTATGGTCATCCCGCATACCGGGTCGGTCACTCGCCCGGGCTCGGCGCTAGATGGCGTCTCGACCTGCGGCTCGGCGTCAACCCGGCCGGGCGGCGGCAGCGGCGCCTGGTGGTAGCGGCGCAGCCGGTTGGCGTTGCCGACGACCGACAGCGACGACAGCGCCATCGCGGCGGCGGCGATCATCGGGGACAGCCGGATCCCGGCGATCGGGTACAGGATCCCGGCGGCGACCGGGATGCCGATGGCGTTGTAGGCCAGGGCGAAGAACAGGTTCTGCCGGATGTTGCGCATCGTCGCCCGGGACAGCGATATGGCGGTGACCACCCCGGCCAGCGAGCCGGAGACGAGCGTGATGTCGGCGGCCTCGATGGCCACGTCAGTGCCGGTGCCGATGGCCAGGCCGACGTCGGCGGCGGCCAGCGCGGGGGCGTCGTTGATCCCGTCGCCGACCATCGCGACCGTGCGGCCCTCGGCCTGCAGGCGGCGGATCTCGCCGGCTTTCTGCCCGGGCAGCACCTCGGCCAGCACCCGGCTCACCCCGGTCTGGCGGGCGATCGCGGCGGCGGTCCGCGCGTTGTCGCCGGTCAGCATGACCACCTCTACGCCCAGGCGGCGCAGCGCCGCGATCGCGGCGGCCGAATCCTCCTTGACGGTGTCGGCGACGGCGAGGATTCCGGCCGGCTCGCCATCGATGGCGGCCAGCACCGGGGTTTTGCCCTGCGCGGACAGCTCGGCCACGGCCGTATCCAGGGCGCTGGCGCTGATTCCGGCGGCGGCCAGCAGCCGGGCGCGGCCGGCCAGGACCGGGTGCCCGGCCACGGTGGCCTGGACGCCCTGGCCGGTGACCGATCCGAAGCCGGCCGCGGCCGGGACAGTCAGGCCCCGCTCCCGGGCGCCCGCGACGATCGCCGCGGCCAGCGGGTGCTCGCTGTCGGATTCCGCCGCCGCCACCAGCGCCAGCAGCTCGTCTTCGTCCCAGCGCCCGGTGGTCCTGACGTCGGTGAGGGCGGGCCGTCCCGCGGTGATGGTGCCGGTCTTGTCCAGCACCACCGTGTCCAGCTTGTGCGCGGTCTCCAGCGCCTCCGCCGACCGGACCAGGATCCCGGCGCGGGCGCCCTTGCCGGTGCCCACCTGGATGGACAGCGGGGTGGCCAGGCCCAGCGCGCACGGGCAGGCGATGATCAGGACCGCTATCGCCGCGACCAGCGCCATGGTGAACGCGGGAGCCGGGCCGACGGTGAACCATACCGCGAACGTCGCGATGGCCACGCCGATGACCGCGGGCACGAAGTAGCCGGAGACGGTGTCGGCGAGTCGCTGGATCGGGGCCCGGGACGCCTGCGCCTGCCGCACCATCGTGATGATCTGGGCCAGCAGGGTGTCGGCGCCGACCTTGGCCGCCCGGACCCGGAGGGACCCGGTGGTGTTGACCGTCGCGCCGATCACGGCGTCGCCGGCCTGCTTGGCCGCCGGCATCGGCTCGCCGGTGACCATGGACTCGTCCACCGCCGATGCCCCGGACAGCACGACGGCGTCGACCGGGATCTTCTCGCCGGGCCGGATCACGAGCTCGTCGCCGACCGCGACCTGCTCCACCGGGATCTCGGTTTCGGTGCCGTCCCGGATGACCCGCGCGGTGCGGGCCCGCAGCCCCAGCAGCTCGCGGATGGCCTGCCCGGTACCGGCCTTGGCCCGGGTCTCGATCAGCCGGCCGAGCACGATCAGGGTCAGGATCACCCCGGTGGTCTCGAAATACACCTCCCGGACCCCGGCAGGGAGCAGGCCGGCCGCGACGGTGACTAGCAGGCTGTACCCGTAAGCGGCCGCGGTGCCGATGGTGATCAGGCTGTTCATGTCCGCCGACCGGTGCGCCAGTGCCAGCCAGCCGGTCCGGTGGACCGGCCACCCGGTGTAGAACATCACCGGGCTGATCAGCGCCAGCTGTACCCAGTGGTTCAGCAGCACCGGCGGCGTCCAGGCCCGGAACACGTCGTGAGCCATCACCGCGTACAGCACCGGCAGCGTCAGCACCACCCCGGCGAGCACCCGGCGGGCCAGGTCGGCGATCTCCGCAGCCCGTTCGGCCTCCTCCGCGTCCTGACCATCCCGCACCGGCTCGCGGGCCGCCGCCCCGGCCAGCGCGGGGCCGGCCTCCAGCAGGGAGGCAGAACCTGTCACGGCGGCGGCCTGGTCCGTGCTCTCATCCGCCGCGCCGCCCGGGGCGGGATCGACGATCAGCGTGCCGCGGATCATGTTCATCCCGCACGCGAACCCGAACTCTCCCGCCTGATCAGGATCTAGCCGCACGGTGGTCCGCTGGTAGGCAGGCAGGATGGCGCTCGCCCGGAAATCCGGGAACACGACGCGGGAGGTGCAGTCGCCGGATTCCTGGCGGTCGAAGGTCAGCTCGACGGGCACGCCCTGGCGCACCCGGATCACCTCGGGACGGTATCCGCCCCTGACCGTGACCTCCAGCCGCTGCGCCCCGCCCGCCAATACCGCCGCCGTGGCCCTGCGCGGCCCGAAGAAGAACCAGCCCAGGCCGGCCAGCGCCGCCACCGACACAACCACGACGAGAATGCCTGCCGCGTTCACCGCAACCCCCTCTGCGCGTCATCGCCAGGCCATCAGGCTATACCCCCCAGGGGTATATGCCAAGGGCCCGATTCGGCGGAAATCCCGGCGGTACCCCGAGCAGCGACCGCCGGCCCCATCGCGATTTCTGCGCACACCACGGGCTAGCCACCGCCCGGCATACCATCTTGGCCCATGGGTTAAATGCCGTCTGACCGCATGACCGCGCCGGACGTGAGCCATTGCACCAGCATCGCCGCTAGATGCGCCGCCATCGTGGCCTCCGCCGGCGTTTCTTCCCGCGTCGGCGTGCTCGACCCGTGCCGAGACGACTGCCCCTCCCACAGCAACCGCATGCACTCAATCAGCGGACCCACATCACCCCGGCCGTCCGGCCCGGCAATCGCCAGCGAGAAACGATCGGGATGGTACTGTCCCGCCCGCCCGGGGGCAGCGGTCGGGTCCTAGGTTCTGGATACCGTGCCGCCGAAGGCACCCAGCCGTTTTCGGCCAGGTCGTCCGCTGGCAGTACGGACGTTGAAGCACGCCGGTCAGCGCAAGGGATGCAGCGGTCACTGAACTCGCATGAGCGCCGCCGGGTTAGCGGCCGGACACGGCGGTGCGCTGACCGTTCAAGAGGATCCGATGTCCGGTGTGCGATCGCATCACGCCATCGCGGAGCACGCTACTTAGCGGGCGGCAACTGGTCGTCGGGCACCGAGGCGGGGACTGCCTGCACGTTGACGGTGAATTCGACATCATCGGAGATGAGCCCATGGTAGGCATCGACGCCGAATTCGCTGCGCTTGAGGCGTCCGGTTGCGGTGGCGCCGGCGCGCATGATGCCGAAAGCGTCCTTGACGGGGCCCGCGGTGTCGGTCACCAGGTCGACGGTGCGGGTGACCCCGTGGAGGGTCAGTTCCACGGTCATCAGGTAAGCCGGCGGCACGTCCTGGGTCAGCGAGGCCAGGTGGACCGTCGCCTGCGGGTAAGCGGCAGCGTTCAGGAAGTCTTCGCCCGTGATGTGGCGGTCGCGGGGCGGCACGCCGCTGTCGAAGCTGGCGACGTCGAAGGACGCGCCGAAGCCCTGCAGGACGGGCGTGTCACCGTCGGGGACGTCGCTGAGCTGGATCTGGCCGCGCAGGCCGGTGAACCGTCCGTGGATGGCGGACACCAGGTAGCGCACCGCGAGGTCCACGGATGAGTGAGCGGGGTCAAGCTTCCATTCCATGATTTGCTTTCTCCTTTGTCATTGGGTCAGCGCTAGAGGGCTGACCGGGTGGATGAGCCCAGGCTGAACAGGGCGCGGGCGTTGCCGTAGGTGATCTTCCGCCGGTCAAGTTCGCTGATCGGCGCCTTCTCGATCCACGCGGCGGCGTCGGCGTTGTCGGAGTAGGGGTAGTCGACGGAGAACAGGATGTGGTCGGCCCCGACCGTGAGGATGGCGTTGATCAGCGCGTTGTCGGAGAAGTTGCCGCTGGTGGTGATGCAGATGTTGTCGGCGAAGTACTCCGGCAGGGTCTTGCTGATCTTCTTGCCGAACGGGTTGAGCTCGAACATGTGCTGGGTGCGCCACAGCAGGGCCGGCAGCGCCTCGCCCATGTGGCCCAGGATCAGCCTGGCGGCGGGGAAGCGGTCGAAGTGCCCGCCGAGCAGCAGCCGTACGGTGTGCGCGGCCGTCTCGGTGCCGAAGCCCCAGGTGGCGCCCTTCATCTCCGGGTGACCCTGGTACAGGGCCAATCCGCCGGGCAGGGCGGGGCGGGGGTGCAGGTAGAGGGGGACGCCGAGCTCGCTCAGCGCCTCCCACAGCGGGTAGTACGCCGGGTCGTCGAGGTAGCGGCCGTGGCCCGGGTCCCCGACGTTGGTGTAGCCGTTGACCAGCACGCCCTTGAAGCCCAGCTCGGTGACGGCGCGACGCAGCTCCCGGACAGCGTGCCCGGGTTCCTGCAAGGCCACCGCCGCGAAGCCGGAGTAGCGGCCGGGGTGCCTGGCGACCTGCCCGGCCAGGAAGTCGTTCTGCCTGCGAGCCTCGGCCGTGGCCGCGGGCGGGTCGGTGATGGCCTGGATCCCGGGCGCGGTCAGCGAGAGGATGGCGTGCTCGATGCCGGCCGCGTCCATGCTGCCCAGGCGCACGTCCCCGAACTCGCCGAGCCTTTCCTGAACCGGCCGGTAGTACTCGGGCGTGACCCCGCCGCCGTCGGACACCCGCGCCAGCTCCTCGTCGCTGGCCAGGATCCGCGCGACGGTGTCCGGATGCTCGTACGCCTCTTCCAGGGCGATCTTGGGCAGGCGCGTAGTACTCATGGTCCTCCTTCTGAGGCGGATGGCCCGGCCGGTACGTGTGGCCGGCCGGCAGCGGATCCCGGGGGCCGCTCGCCAGGGGCGGATCGCGGTAGGGCGATCACCCGGATTCATACTTCCTCCTGCGGGGTCCCGGCCTGGTTAGCTGTTAGAGCGGTCTTACCTAGCCGAAGGAGCAGGTCATCGACACCGAGACACTGGACGTGGTGGTGGCCTTGCTGCGGACGCCCGACGCTGAAGTGCTCCACGCGCTGTCAGCCGCGCTCACCGGACCGGCACCGCACTTCTGGGCAGCTGCCCTGGTAGGCGGCAGCGTGCGCACGACAGGCGATGACGCGGCGCCGGCCGCTGCCGAGCTGGCTGGGCTGGCCGGCCAGGTATCCGCCGGCACTCCGTGGCACGGCCGCGCCGTCCTGGGCGGGACGGCGTGGCAGGTGGTGGCGGTAGTGTCCGCCGACCCGGCCGCGGCCGGGTCTGTCCTTGTCCTGGCCGACCCGCCGGAGGATGCCGCGGCGCATGGTGTGGTGCAGCTGCTGTGGGAGGTCGCGGTGGTGCGGCTGAAGGCGCTCGTTTCCCTCGGCCCTGTGGATCCGCCGCTGTACCTGGCCGCTGGCCGGGCTGCGGCAGGGGAGCATGCCAAGGCCATGACGGCGCTGAAGGACGCGCACGCGGCAACGCTCACGACGGTGCTAGCGGCCCTGCGCTCGCGCCGCCTAGACGACGCCGCCGCCCGGCAGGCGGCCACGGACCTCGCCTCCTCGGCACTATCGGAACTGCGCGCCGCCCCAGCTGGCCGCGCGATCACGGCCGGCGCGGCGTTCGCCTCGCTGGGGCGGCGGCTGCGCTCTCTGGCCCGCCACAGCGGTTTCGGCCTGGAGCTGGCACCACCCGGGCACGCCGAGCGCCTGCTCGCGCCCGAAGTGGCCGCCGCGGCCCGGGCGGTCGTCCGCGGCTGCGTGCTGGCCACGCTGGAACACACCAGCCCCCGCCGGATCAGGGTCGGCTGGGAGGTGGAGGAGGCGGACCTGCGGGTGACGGTGCGCGACGACGGCGACGGAGCCCTGTTCCCGCAGGCGCTGGCCGAATACCGGCTGCGGGAGCGGCTGGCCGCGCTCGGCGGCGAATTCGCCATGGACGCGGTGCCCGGCTGGGGAACCGCCATCACCGCCCGCTTCCCGCTGGCCCTGCCGCCGACGCCCGGCCCGCAGGCGCTGCGCACCCTCAGCCCTCGCGAGCTCGACGTACTGACCGAGCTGGCCAGAGGCCGGCGCAACCAGGAGATCGCCGCACGGCTGCACGTCACCGAGCACACCGTGAAGTTCCACGTGGCCAACATCCTGGCCAAACTCGGCGTCCGGTCACGGGGAGAAGCAGCCGCAGCCGCCCGCCAAGCCCACCTGTGAGGCCATCTGCGTCAGGACCGGCACAATCTGCCGCTGGCTCACCGCCGACCAGCACCGCGACTACACACCCTGGATCGACAACGACCGGCGGCTGCGCGAACTGCTCGCCCGGCTTCATGTCCCCGGAACAGGCGCAAGGCCACACGGCCGGGCCGGCCAGCGACATCTTCAGCCTGGGCGCTGTCCTCGGGTTCGCCGCAACGGGCCAAGGGCCGTTCGGCAGCGGGGACACCGCCGGGCTGCTGTACCGCGTCGTGCACGGCAAGCCGGACCTCAGCCAGGTCCCGGGCAAGCTCCGTCCGCTGCTCAGGCGGAGCCTGGCCAACGCCTACTGGCCGGCACCGTATCCCGGCGACACCGTGATCACTCAGCGGGCCGACGCGAAGTGCAGCGAGGCATTCGCGGCCTATGCCGGCGTTCCGGACACGCACTCGAAATACGGCTGGGACAACATTTTCCCCGACGCCACCGACTGGAGCCACGGCGGCCGGGAACTCGTCTGCGTCGCGTTTCATCCGACGCCCAGTACGCCAGGAGGCACGCCGATCTCCGGATCCATCAAGGGTTCCCGCCGGTAACATCCACGTCTGCAGGCGACGGTGCGGCGACGTAGCTGAGCCGGATGTGCGGTGCGCTGTTGTCGTTCGCGTAGTAGTTGTCACCCGGGGTGACGCAGACACCGTTCGCCAGGGCGGCGGCCGCGAACTGCCTGCTGTCGGTGTGCGCGGGTAGCGACACCCAGAGGTGGTACCCACCTCGTGGCCGGTGGGTGAGGGCATCGGCCGCGAAGGTCTCCGCAACCGCGTTGGCGGTTATCGCGTGGGGTGTCGTACTCGCGGCACCCGTCAACCTCATCGTCGCCGGGTGGGCGCTGCCCCACGAGGCCGTTCATCTCACCGCCAAGGCACTTGCCGGCATCGCATATATCGCCGGTATCTCGCAGCTCGGCGGATTCGTGGTCTGGTACCGCGGAATGGGCCTCATCGGCGTCGCACGGGCAAGTCAGCTTCAGCTCGTGCAGCCGTTGCTGACGCTCGTGTGGGCGGTTCTCCTCCTCGGTGAGCACCTCCCCCCTGCCGTCCCCCTGACGGCAGTGGCCGTGCTCGCGTGCATCGCCATCACCCAGCGAGCACGAGCATGATCACCGCGCTTCGCGACGTACTTATCTAGTACCGCTAGTACCGCTCTCAGGTGCACACGGCTCGGCCGCGGCAGGCGGCAGGCGGCGCGGGCGGTGTGCCGCAGGTCCGCCAGAGGTCAATAGCTACAGATAGCAGCGAGCTTCCAGGGATGGTCACGGAACGAGTTGCTCGACGGTGGCACCGACGGCCTCATATGTTGCGGTAGCTCGCTGGTCCAGGCTGAGCAGCGTCGCCTGGTGCTCGGCGGCGGTGAAGGCGATCAGGGCGTCGTAGGCGGGTCCGCCGAGGATCAGCCCGGCGGCAACGGTGGCGAGAAGCTCCTGGTACCCGGCCTCCGACAAGGTGAGAAATGGCTCGGTGAACCGCTCGGCGATGAAGGCGTGCACGATCGACGGATGGGCACGATGCGGTGGCGGCAGCCGGGTAAGCACGGAGTAGGACTCGACCGCCGCATGCGCGATCAGGCGCGGCCGGCCGCTCATGGCCTTGCGGGCGAGAGCGTGATGCTCATGCCAGGTGGCGAAGGCCGCGATTACCACGCTGGAATCGACAGCCCTCATCGCCGGACGCGCTCCAGCGTGTCCCGCACCACGTCGGCGGTCAGCACTGGCATGTCGGCATCGGCGACGGCAGCCACGCCATCCCCCTCATCCACCAGCCGCATCGGCGTGGTCGCAGGAACGATCTCCAGTCGCCCATCGCGCTCGTCAATCTCGAGGGGCTGACCTGCCGTCAGCCCGAGAGCATCCCGGAGCGCCTTGGGAATGACAATGCGTCCGGCAGAGTCGATGGCAGTCCTCATGCCATAAAACTACCATTCCTTTGCCGTACCTCGGTCGGGACGGGCTGAAAGGCCGTCATGCCCTGGGATCGTACCGTTCGATTCTCGTTGGCCCCGCGACCGACCCAGCGGACCTCAGCCCCGGCGACTTCGCCAGCTACGCCGCCGACCGGGACCCCTCACGGCCTCGTGACGGATCTCCCGCTGAGAGCGCGGCGGTCGATCTTTCCAACGGGGGTGTGCGGGAGGGTGTCCGCGAACTCGATCAGGTCAGGGCGCTTGTGTTCGGCGAGGCGTTGTGCGCACCAGTCGCGGATCTCCTCACTGGTGAGCGGCTCGCCGGGTTGGCGCACTACGTAGAGCTTGATCGCTTCGGCCTGCACGGAGTCGGGTACGCCCACGGCCGCGCATTCTTGGACGGCCCAGTTCTCCATGACGACGCGCTCGATCTCGGCGGTGGAGACGTTATCGACGGCCGGCTTGAGCAGGTCGGAGCTTCTGCCGTGAAAGTAGTAGTAGCCGTCGTCGACGTGGACGTAGTCGCCGGTGTGCAGCCAGTCGTCGCGCAGGACGTCGGCCGTGGCGGCCGGGTTGTCGTGGTAGCCGCGCATCAGGGTCTGCCCCGGTTGCCCGCCGACCAGGAGCTGGCCGACCTCGCCCGCGCCGACGTCCTTGCCGTCGGAGTCGATCACCCGCAGCGGGATGTGAGGGACCGGGCGCCCGAGGGAGGCGTTCCGTCTCTCGCCGTACAGCGGGTTGATCAAGGGTGGCGCCACGGTCTCGGTCATGCCGTACAGCTGGACCAGCGGGCAGCCGAACCTGTGCTCGAACTCGGTGACCTGCCGCTCGGCCAGGTTCTGCGCGTAGACGGTGGCACGCAGGCCAGCACCTGGTTCCACTCCGGTGCCCGGCTGTGCGAGGACCATGCGGAGCTGGGTGGCGAACAGGCTGGCCAGGGTGGCACCGTGACGGACCACTTGCTCCGCCCACCGTTCGGGCTCGAAACTCTCGGCAAGGACGAGGGAAGCGCCGGTCACCAGGGCCGACATCGTGGAGTAGTACAGGGCGTTGCCGTGGAACAGCGGCAGCGCGACGAGCCAGCGGTCGTCCCGTCGCATCCGCAGGGCCTGGGCGACCACCTCCCCGGCGAACAGCAGGCTGGCGTGGCTGACCTCGACGCCCTTCGGCCAGCCGGTCGTGCCCGACGTGTACAGGATCACCGCGGTGTCACCGCCCCGGGCCTGCTCCCGAATCGGCTCCTCGCTCTCCCCGGCCAGCGCCTTCTCCAGCAGCCGGCTGCCCGCATGGGACTGCCTGGACCTGGCCAACAGCACCTCGCCGAGCTCGGGCGCCAGGTCACGCGCCTCGAGCAGGCCCGGAAGCAGGGCCGGCTCGGTGACGCTGACTGCCGCCGCGGAATGTGACAGGACGTAGGCGAGGTCGTCAGGGGTGGAGCCGGGGCTGGTGGGCACCATGACGGCGCCGAGCTGAGCGCTCGCGAACAGGCACTCGGCGAACTCGACGCAGTTGGGCAGGTGGACGTGGAACCGGCTGCCGTGTCCGATCCCCCGCGACCGCAGCAGCCGCGCCAGCCGACTGGCCCTGGCCGCCAGTCCGGCGAAGGTTACCGATCGCACCTCTCCCGCGACGGTCTCGGCGACGATGAAGGTCTCTTGCGGCGTGTCCACGGCGCGCTGCCGGAGCGCTCCTGCCAGCGTGCGGTCGTCGCCCGGCGGTCGTTCGTTCATCTCGCAGTGCTCCCCTCACTGGAGTCCGGAGTGGTGGCGGCCGCGTCCCGGTCGATCAGGCTGGCCGCGCCGCGGAGCGCGCTCAGGTGCGTGCTCAGGATCTCCGCCACCTGGCCGGGGTCCCGTTCGTCCAGCGCCAGGCGAAGCCCCTCGTCGTGGGAGAGGACGAGGCTCTTGGCGTCGGACTTGGCCAGCGCGAGGACGTGGTAGCGCATGCTCTGGGCGTTGAGCACCGTAATCATCCGGGTCAGCTGGCGTGAGGTCGCCTTGGCCAGCAGCGCGTCGTGCAGTGTGCGGTTCGCGGCAGCGAGCTCCAGCGGAGCCGCCTGCGCCGTCATGACCAGGGTGGCCAGCACCTCGCGCGCCCGCTCCATGACACCGAAGTCCGCGTCGGACGCGTGGGCGAACGAGTCCCGCAAGGCCCTCCGCTCCAGGACCACCCGAAGCTCGATGATCTCCAGCCAGTCGCGTGCCGAGAGCGCCGCCACCCTGGCGCCCCGCTGCGGGGTGATCTCGACCAGGCCTTCCGCCGCCAGCCGCTGCAACGCCTCACGCAACGGGGTGGGGCTGACCGAGAACCGTTCGCACAGCGTCGCGGTGATCAACCGCTCGTCGGGTGCCAGCGCGCCCGACAGGATCGCCTGGCGCAACCTCTGGTCGACCCACTGGGCGCGCGTCGGCGGGTTGGACAGGTAGGAGGACCACGGGTCCCCGGTGAGGTTCTGCGAGGACAGCTCCACCGACCCAGGGCCTTCCCGATCGCCGGCCATGATCCTCCATGTCTTGCGCGCGGTGACGGTAGCAACTGCGCTCTCACCGATGCTATGCCACTGGAACCTTGACGATCTTTAATCGAATATATAGATTCTTCAACACTCCGCGCTTGGGAGAGGAAGGCAACGATGCGCCTCGTCACGTTCACCCGCCCGGACCAGCCCCCGGGGCCGGGCAGGGTCGGCGTCCTCGCCGAGGGCAGGGTGGTGGACATCTTCGCCACCCAGTACGCGATGGCACGGCACCGGGGCGACAGTCCCCCCGACGCGCACCGCGCCGCCTCGGCCGCCGCGCCAGCGGATATGGTCGCGTTCTTCGCGGCGGGGGACATGGGCCGGAGGGCGGCCGACTCGGCCGTCGAGTTCGCGCTCGGCACGCTCGGCGCCGGCCACGGCATCGCCGGGCCAGCCGGGGAGCCGGCGGCCCTGCCGGAACGTGACGTGCGGCTGCTTGCCCCCGTCCCCCGGCCCCGCAGGGTGCGCGACTACCTGACGTACGAGGCCCACGCGACGGGAGCAGGGCTCGCGCTGCCAGAGGCCTTCACCCGGATGCCGATCTGCTACAAGTGCAACGTCGAGACGATCATCGGGCCGGGCGAGTTCGCGGTCTGGCCCGCCTACACCGACCAGCTCGACTTCGAGCTGGAGGTCGGCTTCTTCACCGGGCGCGGCGGCCGCAACATCTCCGTCGCCGACGCACCGGCGCACATCGCCGGCGTGACCCTCTTCAACGACTTCAGCGCCCGCGACATCCAGATCTACGAGATGACGCTGACCATCGGTCCGTCTAAGGGCAAGGACTTCTGCACCGCGATGGGCCCGTGCGTCCTGACGATGGACGAGGTTGACGAGTTCGACATCGCGTGCACGGCCCGGGTCAACGGCGAGGTATGGGCGACGGGCACCACCGGCAACCGGCGGTTCTCGTTCGCGGAGGTCCTCGCCTGGGCGTCGTACTGCGAGGACATTTACCCGGGTGAGTTCCTCGCCCTGGGCACGGTCGGCGGCGGATGCGGGTTCGAGCTCGGCCGCTGGATCAAGCCCGGCGACGTGGTCGAGCTTGAGGCGGAAGGCATCGGCGTGCTGCGCAATCCGATCGGCGCCAGGGAGCAGGCCCCGCCGGACGCCGGCCTGCCTACGTACACCGGCTCTCCCCGCGCCGGCGCGCACTGACCGTGACCGTTCACGGCCTGTTGCGCTGGCGCTCCGACACGCAGCCGGACGCGCCGTTCCTCGTGTTCGAGGACGAGACTCGCGGCCGGCACGAGCTAAGGTACGCGGACACGTGGCGGCGCGCGCGGGCCACGGCGCGGCTGCTGCACGACCAGGGAGTGGGCGCTGGCGACCGGGTGCTCGTCGCGCTGCCGAACGGCCTGGAGTTCTTCGACCTATGGTTCGCCACCAGCATCGTCGGCGCGACGCTGGTGCCGGTCAACCCGATCAGCACGCCAGACGAGCTCGCCTGGGTGTTGACCGACGCGTCGTGCCGGCTGTGTGTAGGTGACGCCACGACGGTGACCAACCTTCGCAAGGCCCGGGACCTGGCCGCCGCCACGGACGTACCGCTCCTCGCCGCGGCCGGCCTCGCGGCCGACGGCGCCGAGCTCTCCTCCAGGCCGGCACCTCACGTCACGGACGACGACGTCGCGGCCATCCTCTACACGTCGGGCACCACCAGCCGGCCCAAGGGCGTACTGGTCACCCAGGCCAGCTACCTGTTCGCCGGCGAGGTCGTCGCGGGCCACCTGCGCATCCGGCCCGACGACCGATGGCTGGTGGTGCTGCCGCTGTTCCACGCCAACGCGCAGTACTACTGCGCCATGTCCGCGCTGGTGACCGGCGCGTCGGTGGCGGTGGCGGCGAGGTTCTCGGCCTCGGGCTGGGGTCGGCAGGCCGCCCAGCTCGGCGCGACGCTAGCGAGCCTGTTCGCCGCTCCGATCCGGATGATCCTGGCCTCCCCCGAACGACCGCACGACCGCAGCAACCGGCTCCGCGCCACGCTGTTCGCCCAGAACCTGACCGTCGCGCAGGCGGCGGACTTCCGCCGCCGCTTCGACACCCCGCTGCTCCAGCTGTACGGGATGACCGAGACCGTAGCCCCCCCGACCTGCAACCCGATGTACGGCGAGCAGCGACCGGACAGCATCGGACGACCCATGGCGGGTGCCCGCCTGCGGGTGGTCGGCCAGGCCGGCCACGACGTCCCGGTCGGTGCGCCCGGCGAGCTGCTGGTAGGCGGACAGCCCGGCCACACGCTGATGGCCGGGTACCTGAACCGTCCCGACGCCACCGGCGAGGCGCTGCGGGACGGCTGGCTGCACACCGGCGACCTCGTCCGTACCGGCACGGACGGATACCTGTACTTCGTCGACCGCGCCAAGGACATGATCAAGCGGGCCGGGGAGAACGTCGCCGCCAGCGAGGTGGAACGTGTGGTCAACGAGCATCCCGGCGTCTTCGAAAGCGCGGCGGTCGGCGTCCCCGACGCGATCCGCGACGAGGCGATCGTCGTCCACGTGGTACGCAAGCCCGCCGCCTCGGTCACCGAGCAGGATCTCGTCGCCTGGTGTGCGGAGCGGCTGGCCCCGTTCAAGGTGCCGAGCGCGATCCGTTTCACCGGCGAGCTGCCGCGCACCAGCGTCGGGAAGATCCGCAAAGAGGTCCTGCGCCGGCTTCAGGCCGGCGAGAACGCCCCGGGAGGCAACCCATGACGACACCCGCACACCACCATGACGGCGCGACGATGCCGCCCCCGGAGATGCAGCAGGTCGACCCCGGCATCCACGCCTACGTCCAGCCGGATGGCAGCTGGGGTCTCAGCAACGCCGGGGTGGTCGCCGGCTCCCGTTACGCCGTCGTCATCGACACCCTGTTCACCGAGGCACGCAACCGCGCCTTCCGCGCGTCCGTGGACGGGATCGTCGACGTGCCGATCACCACGGTGCTCAACACCCACCACCACGGCGACCATACGTGGGGCAACAGCTTCTACCCGCAGGCCACCATCATCGGCCACGAGCGCTGCCGGGAGGAGACCCTCAGCACCGGGCTGGGCGTCCAGTCGTTCTTCCCCACGGCCGACTTCGGGCACATCGACCTCGTGCCGGCCTTCGTCACGTTCACCGACCGGCTCGACATCTACGTCGACGACCTCAAGCTCGAGCTGCACTACGTCGGGCCCGCGCACACGACGAACGATGTGGTGGTGTGGATACCCGAGCGGCGGCTCATGTTCACCGGCGACATCGCGTTCAACGGCGGCACCCCGTTCTTCATCCAGGGTTCCCTCGCTGGCCACATCGCGGCGTGCGAGCGCGTGAAGGAGTTCGGCGCCGAGCGTATCGTCCCCGGCCACGGCGCCGTCTGCGGACCCGAGGCGCTGGACGGCATGCTCGACTACCTGCGGTTCGTCCAGCACGTAGCCGAGGACGGCTACGCCGCCGGCATCCCGCCCATAGAGGCCGCCAGGAGAACCGACCTGGGCGAGTTCGCCGAGCTCGCCGAGCGCGAGCGCCTCGTCGCCAACCTGCACCGGGCGTACTCGGAGCTGCGCGGCGAACCGCCGGCAGCACCGCTTCCGCTGGCCGGCATCTTCGCCGAGATGGTCGAGTTCAACGGCGGCCCCGTCCGCTGCTTCGCCTAGCCACAGGAGAGAACCGATGAAACTCAGCACCGAACGCATCCTCACCACCCACACCGGCAGCCTGCCCCGGCCCGAGGAGCTGGTGAAGCTCACCTACGAACAGGAGGAAGGCAAGCCCGCCGACCACGCTGTCATGGCCGACGCGCAGGCGCGCGCCGTCGAGCAGGTGGTCCGCCGCCAGGCCGAGGCCGGCATCGACGTCATCTCCGACGGCGAGATGGCCAAGCCCGGCTTCACCAATTACCTCACCTCCAGGGTCACGGGCTACGAGGGACGTGCCGCGCCTTGGATGCTCGACGACCTGAAGGAATTCCCCGACCTCGTCATGGAACAGTACGGGGGCGAGGCCGGCGCGCACATCGTCATGCGCAACTGCACCGGTGACATCCGGTACACCGGCCAGCACGCCGTCGCGACCGACATCGCGGCGCTGTCGAAAGCGATCGCCGACGTCGACGTCGTCGAGGGGTTCCTCCCCGCCACGTCCCCCGGGTGCTTCGCGATGGCCGCTCCCAACCAGCACTACGACAGCTACGAGAACTACCTATTCGCCATCGCCCGCGCACTCCGGGAGGAGTACCGCGCGATCGTCGAATCCGGGCTGCTGCTCCAGATCGACTGCCCCGACCTGCCGATGGCCATGCACACCACCGGCTGGGACGGCACGGCACAGCGGATCGGCTACCAGAAGTACCTCGAACTGCACGTCGCGGCGCTGAACGAGGCCGTCGCCGACCTGCCGCCGGACCGCATGCGGATGCACATCTGCTGGGGCAACTACGAGGGCCCGCACCACATGGACGTAGCGCTCACCGAGGTGCTGCCGGCGGTCTTCGAGGCCAAGCCCACGGCTATCTCGTTCGAGGCCGCCAACCCCAGGCATGAGCACGAGTGGGAGGACCTCGGCAAGCTGCCGATCCCCGACGGCAAGGTCCTCGTCCCCGGCGTCATCGACGTGAAGACGAACGTGCTGGAGCACCCGCGCCTGGTGGCGCAGCGCATCGGCAGGTTCGCCGGCATCGTCGGGCGGGAGCGCGTCATCGCCGGCACCGACTGCGGGTTCGGCACGTTCGTCGGCTTCGGCGCCATCAACGATACTGTCGCATGGCTGAAGCTCGGCGCCCTCGCCGAGGGCGCACGGCTGGCCTCCGACCGTCTCTGGCGGTAGCGGCGGTCGTAACGGTCAGGACGGCAGCCCGAGGTGCGCGCGCACACGGCCAAGGTTTCCGCCCACCAGACGGCCAGCATCGACCCGGCGGGCACTATCCTTCGCTGATCGGCAAGCAGTACGCCGAGCCGGGTACCCTGGTCACCGTCGTCGGGGGTGATTACCCCAGACCCGATGCCGACCTGGGCTTCGCGCGCATCCGCGCCACTATGCAGCCGACCCCCTTCGACGAGTACGTGCGGAAGGAGTACCGGCGTAACGCCTGAGACCACGATGCATGCTCAGGTCTCGTCCCGGGTGATGTGCCGCCAGCTGGACTGGGACCTGAGCGCGGCCGACATGCTGCGGCTTCTGCGGGCCGACCCGCACCCGGTGGCGCTGCTGGGCGCCTGGGCCGGAGGCAGCGACATCGTGGCCGCCTCCCCGGTGCGGGAATGCGAGGAGCTCGACGCGACGGATCCCGGTGAGCTGACCGAACGAGCCGGAGGAGCTTGCTTCGGCGGCGGCTGGATCGGCTACCTCGGGTTCGGCGCGGCAGGCGGCATGCTCCCGGTGCCTCCGGCGCCGGGCGAGCCTCGCCGCCTGCCGGCCTGCTGGTTCGGCTACTACGATCACGTGCTCCGGCGGGACCGGGCCACCGGCAGGTGGACGTTCGAGGCGCTGGTGACGCCCGGCCGGGAGGACACGCTGGAGCGCAGGCTCGAGGAACTGTCGCGCCGGGTGCACGCGGCCCGCCGTACCGGGGCGCGCGCGTATTCCTGCGGCACCTTCCGCCTGATCCCGTCGCCAGAGGAGCACACCTCGGCGGTCCGCCAGACCGTCAGCTACATTCGCCGCGGCGACCTGTTCCAGGCGAACATCTGCCTGCGCCTCGAAGCGGACTTCGACGGCGACCCGCTGGACGCCTTCTGCCGCGCGGCCACCCGGCTCGACCCGCCCTACGCGGCGTTCCTCCGGCTGCCCGAGGGCGCGGTCGCCAGCCTGTCACCCGAGCTGTTCCTGCGACGCACCGGAACCAGCGTGCTGTCCAGGCCGATCAAGGGCACCGCGCTCCGGCCCGAAGATGAGGCAGCCGCGCGCCGGCAGCGCGAGGCGCTCGAGCGCTCCGCCAAGGACCAGGCGGAGAACGTGATGATCGTCGACCTGATGCGCAACGACCTCAGCCGGGTCTGCGCGCCAGGCAGTGTGACGGTACCCGCGCTGCTGCACGCGCAGGCTCACCCGGGCGTGTGGCACCTGGTCTCCGACGTGCATGGCACCCTCCCGCCCGGAACCGGCGACGCGGAGCTGATCCGCGCTACGTTCCCGCCCGGGTCGGTCACCGGCGCCCCGAAGGTCCGCGCCCTGGAGGTGATCGGCGAGCTGGAGGCGACGCCCCGGGAGGTCTACACCGGGGCGATCGGATACCGCAGCCCCGTCGCCGGGCTTGAGCTCAACGTCGCCATCCGCACCTTCGAGTTCGGCGGCGACCGCGTGTGGCTCGGCAGCGGCGGCGGGATCACCGCAGCCTCGGACCCGCACGCCGAGTACCGCGAATGCCTGCTCAAAGCCGCCCCGCTGATCCGCGCGCTCGAGGCCACGCTCAGCGAGGAACCGGCCTCGCCGTCATCGCGGCCGCGGCCCGCGCTCGGGGTGTTCACGTCGCTGCGCGTCACCGGCGGCCGTGGTCGCGATCTCGACCGGCATCTCGCCCGCCTGGATGACAGCACGCGGCGCCTGTTCGGCAAGCACCTTCCGCCCGGCATACGCACTGACCTGGCCGCCCGCCTGGCCGAGGCCCCTTCGGGGCGCCTGCGCGTGACCGCCCGCCCGTTCGGCGGCCCGATTCACGTCACCGCCGAAGTCGTACCCGTCGGCTCCGCTCCAGCCGCGGTTGGCCTCTACCCGATCACCGTCGCGGGCGGGCTCGGCGCGCACAAGTGGCGGGACCGCCGGATTCTCGATCATGCCCGCGAGCAGGCAGGCCTCGGCGCGGACCAGCATCTCCTGATCCTGGACGCGGACGGGGACGTGCTGGAGACCGACCGGGCCAACGTCTTCGCGGTGATCGACGGCGTCCTGCGCACTCCGCCCGCGGACGGGCGGCTGCTCCCCGGGATCACCCGGGCAGCCGTCCTGCGGCTCGCCGCACACCACGGCATACCCGCGAAGGAGGAGCCGCTCAGCACCCGGCTGCTGCGGCGGGCCACCGAAGTGTTCATCACCAACTCCGTCCACGGCATCATGCCCGTCCGGGCCCTGGCCCGCGCCCAGCAGGCAGGAACAGGCCCGGCCGGCGCGGACGCCTCCTGGCCAGCCGGACCGCTCTCACATCGCCTGCGATCCGCTCTAGCCCGTCAGCCCGTCAGCACCAGCTCCCCAGATGCCGGCAGCACATCCTCCGTCAGGCCGTGGCCGACGCTACGGAACCGCGACCTCCCCGTGGTTCTCCTCATCGACAACTACGACTCCTTCACCTACAACCTGGCGCACCTGCTCCTCGGCAACGACTGCCACGTCGAGGTCATCCGCAGCGACGAAGTATCAGCGCGCGACATCATGACATTCGCCCCGGACGGCATCGTCATCTCCCCCGGCCCCGGCACCCCGGCCGACGCCGGGATCAGCATCCCCGTCGTCCGCGCCTGCGGGCCCACGACGCCGCTGCTCGGCGTCTGCCTCGGCCACCAGGTCATCGCCGCCGCCTACGGCGCCACCATCGTGGCCGCGCCGCAGCCGACCCACGGCCAGGCCTCCCCCATCACCCACGACGGCCGCGGCGTGCTGGCCGGCCTGCCTCAGCAATTCCCCGCCGCTCGCTACCACTCGCTGATCATCGACGAGAACACGCTGCCGCCCGACATACTCATCACCGCCCGCGGGCCAGGCGGAATCCCGATGGGCCTGCGGCACGCACACCACCCCGCCCAAGGACTGCAATTCCACCCCGAATCCATCCTCACCACCCGCGGCAGCACCATCATCCGCAACTTCATCCAGGCAGTTCGGGCACCTGGCCCCGTTCCGCAGTTCAGGCGCACGTAGGTCCGGCCGCGCACCCGGATTGCTAGTTTCCGCGAAGAATCTCCGCTAAATCCCATCTGCACGGGCGACGGCGCCGAATGGGGGACATCCGAGGTGCCCGGGGGAGGGCACCGAAATCATTCGCCGAAGGAAGCAGCGATGTCCAGACCCACCGCGGCCCGTACCAGGACCGCCGTGCTGCTCGCCGCGAGCGCAACTCTTATCGCTGGGGGACTTACGAGCTTGGCCCCACACCAAGCCGTCGCCTCCAGTCACAGGGAAGCCCCGCTCATCTCCGGGCAGCCGCAGTACGACAACACCGACGTATACGCCTTCGTCAGCCCAGACAAGCCGGACACTACCACGCTGGTGGCGAACTGGCTGCCGTTCGAGGACCCGGCGGGCGGCCCGAACTTCTACAAGTTCGCCACCGACGGCCGCTACGACATCAACATCGACAACAACGGTGACTCGCAGACCGACCTCACCTACCGGTGGACCTTCAAGGACCACTACAAGAGCAGGAACACGTTCCTGTACAACACCGGCCCGGTGAAGAGCCTGGACGACCCGAACCTCAACTTCACCCAGACTTATGACCTCACCCTGATCCACCGGGTCAGCGGGGGTGCCGTATCCTCGCAGCGGCTCGCCTCAGACGTGCCGGTGGCGCCGTCCAACGTCGGCAAGGCGTCGATGCCCGATTATCAGGCGCTGCGCACGCAGGCGGTGCGGTCGCTGGGCAGCGGCGGGCACGTATTCGCGGGCCAGGCCGACGACTCGTTCTTCCTCGACCTGCGGGTCTTCGACCTGCTGTACGGCGGGAACCTGTCCGAGGTCGGCCACGACACGCTGCACGGGTACAACGTGCAGACGGTGGCGCTGCAGGTGCCCTCGAAGCAGCTGGCACCCACGCAGCCGACCATCGGCATCTGGTCCGACACGCAGCGGCGGACCGCCGGCGGCGGGTTCACCCAGGTGTCACGGCTCGGGATGCCGCTGGTCAACGAGGTGGTCATCCCGCTCAAGGACAAGGACAAGTTCAACGCGTCGATCCCGTGGAACGACGCGCAGTTCGGGCAGTACGTCACCGACCCGGAGCTGCCCAAGCTGATCCAGGGCATCTACAAGATCCCGGCCCCGGCGGCGCCGCGCAAGGACCTGGTCCAGGTCTTCCTGACCGGTGTTCCCGGGCTTAACCAGCCGCCGAACGCGCGCCCGGCCGAGATGATCCGGCTCAACACCTCGATCCCGCCGAGCAAGGCCCCCCAGCGGCTCGGTGTCCTGGCCGGTGACAAGGCCGGGTATCCGAACGGCCGCCGGCTCACCGACGACGTGGTGGACATCTCGCTCCAGGTCGTCGAGGGCAAGCTGCTCGGCGCGAAGATCCCGGCTCTCGGTGACGCCGTTAACGCCAACGACAAGGCGTTTGGCAGCACGTTCCCCTATGTCGCGCTGCCCTGGTCGGGCTCGGAAGTCAAGGCCTCCGGCTCGGGTGTCACGTCGGCGGCAACCAGCGTGACCAGCGGCTCGCGCGCCACTCCGCTGACCGGCGGTGCGGTGGCGGCCAAGGCCATGCAGCAGAAGCCCGCCTCCACCCCGGTGCTGCCGATGGCCGCGATCGGCGTGGGCGCGCTACTCCTCGGCGGCAGCGGCGGCCTGTGGCTGATGCGCCGCAGGCGCCCGTCCGCCTGATCCCTGTCCGCTCTCTCACGCCGGCCCGGCCGCGCCGCCCTGGCAGCGCCATGCCGCCCGCGCGGCCGGGCCGGCCCGCGTCGCTCGCACCGGAGGTGAACCCGTGCACTCCTCTACCACCACCGCCGCGCCGGTCCTGCGGCCGGCCCGGTCACTGACCGGACGGCTGGCCCGCCTGCTGCTGGCCGCAGGCCTCGTCACGGCCCTCGCCGGAGGGCTCATCTTCGGCGCCGCCGTGCTGAGCGGCCGGTCCGGGCCGCCGCCCAGCTCAGACCCGGTTCCCGCCGCGGCCTTCGAGCAGCTCTCGGCCACGAGCCTCGCAGCGGGCATCGGCCACCTCCAGCAGCACCTGCGGGCGCAGCCGCGAGATGCTACCGGCTGGGCGACCCTCGGGCTTTCCTACGTCGAGCAGGCCCGGCTAACCGCCGATCCGGCGTACTACCCGAAGGCCGCCGCCGCGCTGGCCGAAGCGCTGCGGGTACGGCCGGCCGACAACGACTCGGCGCACGCCGCCCTGGGCGCGCTGGCAGCGGCCCGGCACGACTTCGGGGCCGCGCTCCGCGAGGCCGACCGGGCGCTGGCCATCAACCCGTTCGGGGCGCGGGCGCTGGCCGTGCGGATCGACGCGCTGGTCGAGCTGGGCCGCTACCCCGCGGCGATGACGGCGGCCAGGCACGCCGACAGCATCGCCCCCGGCATCCCGGTGTTCACGCGGCTGGCGTACGTCAACGAGCTCTACGGCCGGCCCGCCGAGGCCCACCGGGTACTGGAACTGGCCCTGACCTCGGCCGACGACCCAGGCGACCTAGCGTATGTGCACGCGCAGCTCGGCGAGCTGGCCTGGAGCCAGGGCCAGCTGTCCAGGGCCGACGGTGAGTTCGCCGGCGCGCTTCGGGCCGACCCCGGCTACCTGGCCGCGCTGGAAGGCCGGGCCAGGGTCCGCGCGGCGGCCGGCGATGTCGCGGGCGCGCTCCGGGACCTGCAGACTGTGGTGAACCGGCTGCCGCTGCCCGGTTACCTGACCGAATACGGTGAGATGCTCACCTCGGCGGGCAAGTCCGCCGAGGCCGCCCAGCAGTACGCGGTGGCCCATGCGTGGGTGAGGCTGGCCCGGGCGAGCGGTGTGGCCACCGATCTGGAAACCGCGCTGTTCGCCGCCGATCACGGCGACAAGGCGGAGGCGCTGCGCGCGGCGCGGGCCGAATGGGGCCGGCGGCATAGCGTCCATGTCGCGGACGCCCTGGCCTGGGCGCTGCACGTCAGCGGCAAGGACGCCGAGGCGCTGCGCTATGCGACGCTGGCCAACGGGCTCGGCTACCGCAACGCCCTGTTCCGCTACCACCAGGGCATGATCGAGAAGGCGCTGGGCCGGACCGCGGACGCCCGCCGTGACCTGACCGCCGCCCTCCACCTGAACCCGCACTTCTCGGCCCTGCACGCGCCGCTGGCGAAGGCGGCGCTCGCCTCGCTGGGCGGTGCCTCGTGATCCGTTCCCTGGCCATCGGGATGCTGGCCGGGTCCGCGCTGATACCGCAGCACCCGCTGGGCAACTTCACCGTGAACCGGTACGACAGCCTGGTGGCCGCCCCGCACGTGCTGCGCATCGACCACGTGCAGGACCTAGCCGAGATCCCGGCCGCCCAGGTGCTGGAGGCCAGCACCGACCTGCACGCCTGGGCCATCCGCTCGTGCGCCACGGCGAGCCGGATCTTCCAGGTCACCGAGTCCGGACGGCGGGTCCGCGCGACGGTCAGCACCGCGACCGCCCGGACCCGCCCCGGCCAGGCCGGGCTGCCGACACTGCGGCTGGAATGCGCGATGACGGCCCCGCTGGCCAGCCGGCCCGGCGGCGTGGCGGTGACGTTCCGCGATCCCGGCGCCGCCGACCATGTCGGCTGGCACGAGATCACCGCGGCCGGGGACCGGATGACCATCTCGCGGGCCGATGTTCCGGCCGCATCTAGCAGCGCCCGGCTGACCGTCTACCCCAGGGACAGGCTGAGCTCGCCCTTGGACCAGCGGTCGGCGTCGTTCACGGTGACCCCCGGCGGCCCGGCGCTGTCCGCCCCCGCCGCGCCCGGCGGCCCGGCCGGCATCCTGCCGCGGGGCGTCGACCGGCTGACGCAATCGTTCACCAACCTGGTGGCCCGGCGCCACCTGACCGTGGGCTTCGCGCTCGCCGCCCTGCTCATTGCCGTCGCGCTCGGCGCAATCCATGCGCTGGCTCCCGGCCACGGCAAGACCATCATGGCTGCCCAGGCGGTCAGCCGCGGCCGCCGCGGCTTGCGCGACATCCTTACCCTGGGCCTCACGGTCACCGTCACCCACACCCTTGGAGTCCTCGTCCTGGGGTTGCTAGTGGCGGGGGGTTCCTCGGTCGTGACCCCGGCCTTGTTCCCATGGCTCGGCGCCGCCAGCGGAGCCCTGGTCGCCCTCGCCGGCTGCACGCTGCTCCGCCGCGCTCTCCGCCCGCGACCCGGGCACGGACACGGACACGGACACGGACATGACCATGACCATGACCATGATCACGGGCATGACCACGGGCACGAGCACCGGCCGACGGACATGCCGCGACGGGGAACTGTCGTGCTCATGGGGTTCGCGGGCGGGCTGATGCCCAGCCCGTCGGCGGTCGTGGTGCTGCTGGGGGCGGTGGCGCTAGGCCACGCATGGTTCGGGGTGCTACTCGTGCTGGCGTACGGGCTGGGGCTGGCGGCGACCCTGACCGGGGTCGGGGTATTCATCACCGGATCGGGACGATGGCTGGCGACCCGCGTGCCCGGGCTGCGGGACCGTGCCTACCGGATTCCGGCGCGGCTGGTGCCCGCCGGATCGGCGGCACTCGTGGTGCTGCTCGGGGTCGCGCTGGCCGTGCGGAGCCTCGCGACGGCCCTCGGCTGACCGTCCCTCACCCAGCCATCGCGAATGCCGTTCGCGGAAACACGCATGAAGTCCGTTCGGTATCAATATCCTGCGTGCGGTCCGCACGTACGCGGGAGATCCCCGGTAGCCTGCCGGAAGGCGGCCGCCCATGCCGAATATCGCCCGGCCGCCGGAGAGGATGTCGAGCATGATCATCTTCTCGGCCACCCGGGGCGGGTCGTTCCACGGCAGGATGACAGCGGCGGTGCCGAGCTTCATCCGTTCATGGGCCATCACGTCACTGCCCGATGCTAGGAACACCACCGCGGCGGTGCCGTCGCAATTGTGAGATGGCATGATCGGGTGCGCGGTGCGATGCTCATAGTCGCCGGCCGACGAGCACGGAACTGGTGAAAGGCGCGAAGGGATGAACCGCTTCGAACAAGCCGTCTACGACTGCATGAACCCCACCTCGAAACTACTGGAGCAGACGGCCAACCCGGTGCACCGGACGATGCTGCTCAACTTCTGGCGGCACGTGCACCTGGAGGGATCGGGGCAGTTCGACAAGATAGTGGCGGCGGACATGATGGTCGACCATCCGGTATACCGGATCACCTGGGGTGCCAGCCCGGCCGTCATCGAGGGCAAGGACGGCGTACTCGCCTTCTACAACAGCGTCGGGGAATCCGTGCTCTGGAACTCCGATGACTGGCTGGCGGTGGCCGACTGGGGCATCGCCGACGAGCTCACCTTCCACCAGCTCGCGCCCGGGTCGGCGCTGCGGCCGCTGGGATACGACGTCGATGACGACCAGGCCATGTACCACGTGTCCAGCCGCCAGGCGTTCATCTGGCCCTACGACGAGCGCGGCCGGCTGGCCGGGGAGAACCTGTACGAGGACAAGACCAGCCTGAGCATCGAGGAGGTCAGCCCGGCCGAAGCGACCACGCCCGCTCGGGTACGCGAGATTCACCGCGATCTGCTGGCCAGGCTGCAAGAGGAGCGCGGCGACAGGTTCTGGATGCTGAACACCGCCTGAGCAATAATCCCGCTGGTACGGGCAGCTGAGCGGAAGCCTCGATGCCGGCGGTCATCGGCTGATGCCCGAGGCCATGCCGGCCCGCTGCGGTGACACCACGCCGACGGCGGTGGAGGCCAGCGGCGGATTCACCATCCCGGCGCCCGCGCCGGCCACGATCATTCCCGGGATCAGGTGAGTCCAGGCTGAGGCCGCGTCGAGGCCGCGCATGAG
>Ga0070699_100000665_pt1 | contig 32138 bp, 35 predicted proteins | sample KBSK1503metaG_FD_65473 | JGI IMG/M metagenome (GOLD analysis project Ga0070699, IMG submission 65473) | Corn, switchgrass and miscanthus rhizosphere microbial communities from Kellogg Biological Station, Michigan, USA - KBS K1-50-3 metaG | ecosystem: Host-associated > Plants > Roots >...
TAGTACGAAAGGATGGGGTTGTACCACTGGACGTTGTACGAGGGGCTGATGCACGTCACATCCGGACAGGAGCGGTCGTAGGTCCGTGGGATGTGTGCCAGGGTGTTGATCAAGCCGAGCCGCGCCGCATCGTCGAAGAAGACCCAGAATCCGAGGCCGCCGCCCAGCAACGTCAACGTCACGGCGATCACGCCGGCCCCGATACCGCCGGTCAGGCGACGCGCCCAGAGGATGAGCCCGCTGAGTGCGAGCACGGTCATCGCCCAGCTTGGCCAGGCGAGCGCCGCCGGAATGCTCCAGCCGCCCGCGACCAGCAGGGCGCTGGCGAAGTCCGGCGCGAAGGTGTAGCGGAACGGCGTGCCCGCGAAGATCGGATTCTGCGGTGGCAGGTTGTGGCCGTAGACGAAGGTAGTCGTGTAGCTGGCGTGGAACGACCAGTCGGACCAGGTGTTGTTGTAGTGCGCCAGCCAGGCCGTGGGGGTGACTTCCACGGCGCGCAGGAACAGATACCCCATCGCCACCGCGACGACCGCGACGGCAACGGCCACGGAGATGGCGGCGGGCTGCGCGAAAGGGGCCCCGCTCCGCCGTGGAAAAGCGGGGAGAAAATATCTGCGCCGGTGGCGCCAAAGAAGGAAGCCACCGCCCGCAAGGCCGACCACCGCCAGCAGAAGGACGAGTCCCACCGTGACCCCGATCGCCAGCGCGAGGATGTAGCCCCACAGGGTGAGGATCACGACCGCCAGCACGATGCCGATCACGGCGCGCTCCCCCCAGGTCAGCCAGGGCGGCCCGCCGCTGGCCAGGCCGATCCCGAGCACAAGAACGGCAGCGACGAGGGCTAGCCCGGGGAGGTCCAGTAGCAGAGGCACCAGTTGGGCAGCGGCTTGGTGAGTACGAACCAGACGTGGCTGTTCAGCGCGTCCGAGGTCAGCGGCAGCCCGGTCCAGAGTGGATAGAAGTAGAGGAAGAAGCCGATCACCATCACCAGGTAGGCGTAGGCGGGCACCGCTCCGTTGAAGCGGATGGCCATCCCCGGCAAACGACCGGACAGCGTGGGCAGATAGGTGAGCGCGAGCGATAGGGCGAGGAACATTGCCGGCAACCCGCCGAGCATGTGGTAAAGAAAGAGCCCGCGCGGCACGCGCGAGAGCGGCAGCCATGCCGCGAAGAAGGCGACCAGGATGAAGATCGAGGCGTAGAGCCGCTGGTCCACTGGCCCCGCTGCATCGCGCCGCGCCCCCTCGGCTGGATCGAGCTCGCGCCGCGACCGGTAGTCGCGGATCAGTGCCGGCAGCCCGATCGCGATCCCCGCCAATGAAAAGGTCGCAGCCCACCAGACCAGCGGATTGCCCAGGTTGAAAATCTCCGCGACCAGCGTCGACCCGCTCGATTGGTCGACACCGAGACCCTGGCCCGCGTAGTAGAAGACGACCGGCCGGAAGTCAAGCGGCCAGGTCCACCAGGGGCTGTAGAAGATATGGTCCGCCTTCAGATTGATGTGGTAGAGCCAGGTCTGGCGGTGCCATTCCGCGATCTCGGTCCAGGCCGCGCCGGGGTTGAAGTGGAAGGGTGCGAAGCCGAGTGCCGGCTGCGCGAGGTTCGTGATCCCGTGCGTGATCGTCAGGTAGCGGACGAAGGTCAGGAGGTAGAAGGCCGCCGGCAACAGGGAGAGGCTGAGCAAGGCGATGCCCGCGGTGGCCCTGTCGTAGCGAGTCCAGCGCACAAGCAGGCGAAATGCCAGGACCACGATGATGACCCCATAGGCCGCCAACGTTGTCCACTTCGCGCCCATCGCGAGGCCGAGCGTGATACCGGTGAGCACGATCATCCAGCGCCGTCGCGTCGCGGTGTCGGCGTTGAGATGCAGGTGAAAGAGGAGGTAGGCGAGGACCACCAGCGTGATGGGGATGATGTCGATCACGGCGGTGCGCGCCTCGACGAAGGTCATGCCGTCGAAGGCGGTGAGCACGCCGGCGGCGATTGCAAAGAACCGCACGGACAATAACTGCCGGGCGAGCAGGTACATCAGGGGAATCAGCGCCGTGCCGAAGAGCGCCGGCATCAAGCGCCAGCCGAAGGAGTTGAACCCGAAAAGCTTGATACCGATGGCTATGATCAGCTTGGCGAGCGGCGGCTCGGGGTCGAAGTAGTCCTGGCCCAGCAGGTCCTTGTGCGCATCGTTGGCGAAGTACAGCTCGTCGAAGACGAACGGCGAGTTGGGCGCAATGTCGTTCGGCTTGCCCAGCCCCGAAATCGATGGATCCTGATAGTTGTGCCCGATCCCCCAGGCACTGATTGGGGCGGCCGATCCGGGATGGGCAAAGATGTCGAGGAAGATGGGGCTGGCGAGGCGCAGCATACCCGCGACCAGGATGAGGGCGATCAGCCAGTAGAGGTCCGTGCGGTCGAGGCGCCACCACGCGGCGCGTGAAACTCGCCTTTCGGATGCGGGCGGAGCCGTGATGGTTGGTCCGGCCTGCATCAGCTCGCTTGGCCGCGCAGCCGGCCCTTGATTTGCGCCACGAAGTCATCCACGTCGACGATCGGAACGACGATGTCCGCGCCGGCAACGAAACGTGGGCCGAGTTGCCGTTCGGCGGATTCGATCAGGTCGCCCTGCCGGCGGTCGAGCCGGATGTAGGCGGCAGGCCTGCGCGCCAGGCGCCGCACGAAACGGTTAACGAATCGACGGCGCTCCGCGGGCTGAAAGGCGACCTCGAGCGGTTGCCGGCGGACCCGCGATAGTGCTGTGTAGGGCAGCTCGATGTGATGCAGCAGGTAGCGGATCCGAAGCCCGTCATCCGACACCTCGACGTAGGAGATCCGCCGGATCAGCCAGAACGCCACGAGGATTGCGCCGTCAAGCACCGTGACCGGGATGAAGGAAATGATCTGCTGGTGCTGGTAAAGCTTGATGGCGGTCAGCACCACCAGGATGATGAAAAATCCACCGTAGAACCATTTGCCGTCATTCCACCGCTGGACCGCGTAGAGAATCGGGTAACGGCGCCGTTGCCCCCCGCTCATCGCGCCACGCGGACGGTCCCAGTTCGCTCCATCAGGTGGTCGGCGCCCTCGAAGTAGGTGTCGAGGTTGGGCTGCTGCTGCAGCCATTGCCAGTACTCGCGGACCATCGTCTCCAGGCCGGATTGCGCCTCCCATCCGGCCGCCTTCAGCCGGCTGACGTCCGGGACCACGTGTCTCGGATCGCCCACCCGGTACCGTCCCGGCGTCTCCGGCGTGAGGTCCCGCTCGGCGATCCGCACCAGCGTGCGCGCGAGGTCGATCACCGCGTGGGCTCGGCCGGTGGCGACGTTGTACGCACCCGGAGAGAGGCCGGTGATGGCCGCCAGGTTGGCACGCGCCACATCCTCGACGTCGACGAAATCGCGGAGCTGGTTTCCGTCCTCGAGCAGCGCCGGGGGTTGGTTGTTCGCCAGGCGGAGCGCGAAGATGCGCAGCGCGCCGTAGTACGCGTTCTGAAACGGCTGGCCCCTTCCCTGGACGGCGCCGTAACGGAGGATGACCCACTCGATGCCGTGGCGGTCGCCGAGCAACTGAACCAGCTCTTCCTGCGCCAGCTTGCTAAGACCGTAGGCGCTGGTGGGCCGGGTGACCGACTCGTCGGTGATCATGGGTGTGACCGCGCCTCCGCAAATCGGGCACGGCGGATCCCAAACCCCTCGCTCCAGCACATCGACCCGGCGCGGCAGCGGGTAGACGTCGCCGTCCTTGCCGCATCGATACTTGCCCTCGCCGTAGACGGCGATCGTCGATCCCAGCACGATCCGCCGCACCGACGTCTTTCCCTCCAGCAGCAGCTCGAACAGGATGGCCGTGCCGACCGCATTGATGTGAAACAGCTTGCTGAATGACGGCAGATAGTCATGGTGGTCGGCAAGGTGGAGGACGACCTCGTTCTCCTTCAGCGCCTTGACCCAGTCCTCGCGCTTGCGGACGTCGCCCTCGACGAGTTCCATCCCGGCCGGAAGCGCCGGGGGCCCGTCGTGCGCGGGTGGCGACAGGTTGTCGAGAATCGTGACCTGGTGCGCTTGCTTGAGCAGGAGTTGGCCGGTGCGCTGACCGATGAACCCGGCCCCGCCGGTGATCAGCACCCTCATTGCTGGGGACTATAGCTGACCTTCGATCGAGCCTCCCGGCCATTCCCGTGACAGCGCCGTTACCGCCCCTTCACTGGTCCTTAACATCCCCACCGATATCGTGATCCTCGCTTCCCCTTCCTTGAAGGCCGAGACCCCAATCTCGGCCTTTCTTCTTTTTTGCGCCGGGATCTGCCGGCCGGCGCCGCAGATCGGGATGCGGGGCGAGATGAGCGCGGGGCGTCGCCCCACGCGAGCCGCGCTTAGTGCGATGCGAGCGTTTGAGACGTCAGCTGGCGACGAGCACGCGTGATCGCATCCGCGCCCGAGATGCAAGCCCGGTTGGCGGGTCCCGGCGCTTGGCTCAGATCCGGGCACCCTCGAGCGCGTGCTGGCAATTGCAGCTTGGGATCGCGGGGATGATCGGGATCAAGACGGCCAGCAGGTCGCGAACGCGGCTGATGTTGTCGGCCAGTACCCGCATGACCTCGTGCGCCTGGACCGCCGCCACCTCGGGCGCTTCCTCGAGTCCGGCATCGTAGTCGGTCACCAATGAGAGGTTGAGGTAGCACATCTCGAGCTCGCGGGCCAGCATCACCTCGGGATATTGCGTCATGCCGACGATGTCCCAGCCCATCCGGCTGAACCACCGACTCTCGGCTCGGGTCGAAAAGCGGGGTCCCTGAACGACGACCACGGTTCCCGAGGGCTGAAAGCGCAGCGATCGCTGTTGCGCGATGCGTGAGGCCAGCTCGCGTAGCTCCGGACAGTACGGGTCGGCGGCGCTGACATGCACGACATCCGGTCCCGGATAGTAGGTGTCCGCCCGACCAGCGGTGCGATCGAAGAATTGATCGCAGATCACCAGGTCTCCGGGATGCAGATCCGGCTTCAGGCTCCCCACGGCGGACGGGCCGACGATCCGCGTGACGCCCAGCTCGTGCATCGCCCAGACGTTGGCGCGATAGTTGACGAAGGGCGCGGAGACCTCGTGGTTGGGTCCGTGACGCGGCAGAAACGCCACCTTGCGCCCGCCAACTTCGGCCAGCGCGATCGATCCGCTGGGTGGGCCGTAGGGCGTCGCGATCTCGACCTCGTCGGGCGCGTCAAGCCACTCATAGAACCCAGACCCGCCGAAAATGCCGATCTCCGCCCTGGTCGACATCAGCTCCGTACGTGACCGCGTGGCGAAACCTGTTCGTCATACCGCGAGAGGTCGGTAATCCGCGCCCGCGGGGAGCAGACCGGACAGTCGGAATCGCGCGGAAACGTGGTGATCCGAGTCTCGCCGCGCAAACCGTCGTGGTGAAAGATCCGGCCGCTCAGCGGTGTGCCGACGTTGAGGATGACCTTGAGCGCCTCCTCCGCCTGCACACTGCCGACGACGCCGCTTGCCGCGCCGATGATGCCGGCCTCTTCGCAGGTTTCGATATCGGCCGGATCGGGCGGCTCTCGGAAAAGGCACCGCAGGCACGGTCCGTCCGGCAGCACGGTGGTGGCCTGGCCACCCCACCGCAGGACGGCGCCGTGAACCAGCGGTTTGCGGAGCAGGACGGCGGCGTCGTTCAGAAGGAACTTCGTCTCGAAGGAATCGGTGGCATCGACGACGAGGTCGTATTCCGCAACGATGGCCTCGACGTTGGAGGCGCCAACGGTCTCCTTACGGGCATCGAGCCGGAGGCCCGAGTCGAGAATCAGCAATCGACCGGCCGCGGCCTCGACCTTCGGCCGGCCCACATCGCAGTCCTCGAAGAGGATCTGCCGATTGAGATTCGAGAGCTCAACCTGCTGGTCGTCGATCAGTCCGAGCCGCCCCACGCCGGCCGCCGCCAGGTAGAGGGCAACGGGCGATCCCAAACCGCCGAGGCCGACGATCGCGACCGAAGCCCGCTCGAGCCGTTGCTGCCCCGCCTCGCCCACCTCCGCCAGGATCCGCTGGCGATGATGTCGGTCGGCCGTCATGCGCGGCCCTCTTCCGCGCCGACCACGGCGCGGTAATCGGCGAGCGAATGAACGGTGGGGCGGTCGCCGCAGGTCGGACACGCGGGATTGCGTCGATAGCGCACCTCGCGAAAGGTCATCGCCATCGTGTCGTGGAGCAGCACGCGGTTCACCAATGGGTCGCCGGTGCGCGTGATCTGTTTGATGGTCTCGGCGGCCTGGATGGTGCCGATGATGCCCGGCAGCGGCGCCAGAACCCCGACCTGTTCGGATTCTTCGATCGCGCCCGCCGGCGGCGGTTCCGGATAGAGACACCGGTAGCAGCCGCGACCCGGCACGAAGACCGTGACCTGCCCCTCGATCCGGAAGATGCTGCCGTGCACCAGCGGTTTGCGGAGGAGGTAGGCGGCGTCGCTGAGCAGGTAGCGGGCATGGAATGTGTCTGTGCCGTCGACGATGACGTCGTAGCGTTGGAGGAGCTCCATCGCGTTGTGTTCGTCAACGGTAGCCTCGATCGCGTCCACCTTGACCTCAGGATTCAGCGCGCCGACGGTGCGGGCGGCGCCATCGACCTTCGAACGGTTCAGTCCGGCCGTCGAATGGATCACCTGTCGCTGCAGGTTCGAGAGGCGGACGTAGTCGTGGTCTACGAGACCGATCGCACCGACGCCCGCGGCCGCCAGGTAGAGGGCAGCCGGCGAGCCAAGCGCGCCAACGCCCACGATCAGCACACTCGAGCGCAGCAGGCGACGCTGGCCGGCGGGCCCGATCTCGGCCAGCGCGAGATGGCGCGCGTAGCGTTGTCGTTGTTCGGCGGTGAGCGACGCCTCAGGCATCAGGAGCTCCGCGGCCTGACCGGCGCGGCATGAAAGATGCCGTGAAAGACCTGCGGCTGCGTCCGGCGCAAGCGAAGGCAGTCGGCCAGGGTGTGTGAGGCGAAGACATCGCGGGCGGCCTGTTCGGCCTTCTCGGTGACGTGCGCCAGCACCCGGCTGTCTCCTGCCTCAGCGCCATCCGGCTGGCGGCTCTTGACGCCATCGCCCTCGAGACACGCGATCACTTCATCGAGACGGATGTCTTCCGGACTGCGGGCCAGCACGTGCCCGCCATGCGGGCCGCGCGTCGACTGCACCAGGCCGGCGCGGCGCAGCGTCATCAGCACCTGGTCAAGGAACGGCCCCGGGATCACCTGCCGCCGCGCGATCTCGCCGCTTTGCAGCGCGCCTCGCCCAGCGTTGGCCGCCAGTTCTACGATCGCCCGGACACCGTATTCCGTCTTCATCGACAAGCGCATTCGCACTCAGGTCCCCTCAATAGTTGATCGGACCAGTCAAGTATAGGCGATTCTAAAGTGAAATTCGGAGCGCCAGCACGACGAACAGCAGGCCGAGGACGACCAGCGGCACGGTGGTCGCGATCAGGCTCAAGCTGCGCAACCCAATCGCGCGCCGCTCCTCGTTCGAGGAGCGCACCCGACTGCGTAGGACGAAGCCCTCGAACGCGAGCAGCAGCGACGACCCGCCGAGGCCGAGCGCCACCATGACGATGGCCCAGATCGTGCTCGGCGTCCCCTCCTGGTGCGAAAAGGCATTGAAACTGGCCGCCAGCACGCCGACGAGCGCGACCAGCACGCCGAGGGGGACGAGCGTGAGATTGATGAAGCGCATCGAGCGACCCGGCTCCGGACGGCGCGAAAACTGCCAGGCCGAGACCAGCACGAAGGCCATGTAGGCCGCGATCACGACGTAGAAAAACAGCGGCGTCAACACTTCGCCAAAGCTGAGAGCCGCAGGGATCACGCGATCAATTTAGTCTTTAGCGCCCCTCGGGGCGCCGCCCTTTCGGGCGTAACAGGCGGGCGTCGTATGCGGCCTGTACGCGCACACGAGGCCCTCGTGATTTCGGCCGAGTGCGCGATGGGCCGCTGGACGACGCACCCGCCGGTTAGTTCATGATGCGGCACCGGCGCTTACGCGCGAAAGCGCGACTCGCCCTGCGGGCTCGCTCTCGTGCTAACTCAGGATTCGGTAAAGATTGTTGATCACGGCAAAGGTCGTGATCCAGGCCGCGATCAGGTAGGCGTTCCAGAGGCTCCGGCGGCGACGCCCGAAGAAGAGCAGGAAGACGACGAGCCCCGCGACCAGGGTGAGCTTGATCGCATAGACCGCCAGCTCGCCGTTGTGGGCGATGATCCAGGCGGCGGCGCCGTTGAGCTCCTGCCGTCCTTGCGCCAGCCCGATGTGGGTCGTGGTGACGTCGAGCACCTGCGCCGCGCAGAACCCGCCGAGGATGAAGGCCTTCTTACGCTTGGAGACGTCTTTCTTGCCGAAGGTTTTCACCCGCTGGGTCACGGCGCTGCCAACGTCCCCAATCCCCAGCATGGAAAAGACTCTACAGCGGCGTTATCAGAAAAGCAACGTCCAAGTCGGCGCTTTCTGAATACCGCCCGCTTCCCTTCATCGAACTGCCCGGATTATATGGGCAGTCTCAGGACTCGTCCAGAGCCAAGTTTCCCGACTTTGGGTCAGGCGGCTTTCTTGTTGCCGCCGAGGATCTCGCGGCGCCGCACGAACAGATAGGGGATGGCGATCAAGAGCCCGCCGACGGCCAGTGCCCCTGCTCCATAGCGCAGATACATGGTCAGGTCCGAAGGCGGATCCAGTGCTGGGTCATACAGCGTCCTGGCATTGAGCTTGAAGCTGAGGGCGCCGACCGTGCCGTTCACACTCCAGATGCCGACGGTGGCCACGACGTGATTCCAACGCTGGTCCTCATTGACGGCCGGCAGGCTGGCGCAGGGCCACACGCCGGCCGTCGGCAGGTGCACAGGGATGGGGGGACGGGGGGTGGCCGCCTTGGGTTGGGCGGCGAAACGGAAGGGCTTCGGCGGCTTGCTCATGTCGAAGAGGATCACGTCCTGGCTGGTCTGGTTCTGGAGCAGCAGGTCGCAGCCGCCCATCGATCCCTGGATGGTCAGCCCGGGGGTCTTGGGGATGATCGTATCGACGACCGTCTTGAACGGCTGATCGTCGGCCAGGGCAGTTGTGGAGAACAACAGCAGCGCGCCGACCGGGGCGAGTGCCGCAAGCAGTCGCTTCACGAAGCCTATAACGCCGATTCGGCCGATGGCTGGCACCGGTCGCCGCGAGGCTCCCCGGCTAGACTTGGCCCGCAGGAGGGAGAAATGCCATACGAGTTCGTTCTCACCGAGTCCGACGGCCCGGTGGGGATTGTCAGGATCAACCGGCCGCAGGTCCGCAATGCCCTCAACCCGCAGACGATCGCGGAGCTGGTCGACGCGCTGGAGGCCTTCGATCGCGACGAGGCCATCCGCTGCATGATTCTGACGGGCGACGATCGGGCCTTCGCGGCGGGCGCCGATATCACGCAGATGGTGGAGGCGAACGCGGTCGACGTGCTCAGCGACGACAAGTTCGCCGGCTGGACCCGCTTTCGAGCCATCCACAAACCAGTGATCGCCGCGGTGAGCGGCTACGCATTCGGAGGTGGCTGTGAGCTGGCGCTGATGTGCGACCTGGTGGTGGCCTCGGAGACCGCCCAGTTCGGCCAGCCCGAGGTGAAGATCGGCATCATCCCGGGCGCTGGCGGCACGCAACGGTGGGCGCGGTCGGCCGGAAAAGTCCGCGCGATGGAGGCGGTGTTGACCGGCGAGCCGGTGGGCGCGGCGGAGGCGGAACGCCTCGGCCTCGTCAACCGCGTCGTCCCGGCCGGGGCTCACCTCGAGGAGGCGCTGCGGCTCGCAAAGGTGATCGCGCAACGGCCGCCGCTGGCGGTGCGCCTCGGCAAGGAAGCCGTCAATCATGCGATGGAGGTGGGACTGACGGCCGGCCTCGACTTCGAGCGCAAGCTCTTCTACCTTCTGTTCGCCTCCGTTGACAAGCGGGAGGGGATGCGCGCCTTCCTCGAGAAACGCCCCGGCCGGTTCACCGGTCGATGAGCGACGCGGTCCTGCCCGCTCTTGAGGCTGGCGTCCTCACGCTCACGCTCAACCGCCCGGAGGCGCTCAACGCCCTCAATCGAGAGATGACGGGCGCGCTCCGCGACGGCGTGGAGGCCGCGGCGCGTGATCGCGAGGTCGGAGCCGTGATCATCACCGGGGCCGGCCGCGCATTTTGCGCCGGCGCCGACCTCAAGGATGTGGTCGCGCGACGCGAGGCGGGCGAACGCGACCTGGGCGACGACCTGCGCACGAACTACGCGCCGATGATCCGAGCCATCCGGGCCTGTCCCAAGCCGGTGATCGGGGCCCTCAATGGAACCGCCGCCGGCGCCGGGCTGAGCCTGGCGCTCGCCTGCGACCTGCGGATCGCGGCGGCCGGCACCCCGTTGATCGTCGTCTTCGTCCGTGTCGGGCTGGTTCCCGATGCCGGCAGCCTCTTCTTTCTGACACGGATGCTCGGCCTCAGCAAGGCGACCGAGCTGGCGATGTCAGGGGATCCGCTGATGGTGGAGGACGCGCACCAGCTCGGGCTGATTGCGGCGGTCGTACCGCCCGACCAGTTGATGACGGCAGCGACGGAGCGCGCCCGCCGCTTTAACGATGGGCCGCGACAGACCTATGCCCTGATCAAGCAGGGCCTGGAACGCGCGCTTGACCTCGATCTCGAACAGGCGATGGAGCTCGAGTCACAGCTGCAGTCGGTGGCCGCGGAAACGACCGATGCGAAAGAGGCGATCCAGGCGTTCCTTGAGAAGCGAAAGCCGCAGTTCGGCCGCGCTTGAGGTGGATACCCCCTTAAGAGGAAAGAGCGGCGGTGTTACCCGCCGCTCTCACCTAAATCAACTAATGCCATGGGCACCACCTCCCAGTTCTTAGGCCGACATTGTATCAATTCCCGGCGCGGACCCGATCCTCGATGAGATCGCGCGAGATGAGGACCTGGCGCGCCCCCGGCACCGTGCGGAGCTGACGCAGCAGCTCGGCGGTCGTCCGGTCGGCAGGCAGGCCGACGTCGATCTCCAGCCGATCCTCGGTCTCGTTGAGCTCGTGAATCCGGATCGAGAGCGGGAAGGCGTCGAGCATCCCAAGCGCCGCCCGCAACTCTTCGATCTCGCCATCGTGGCGCGGAATGATGACGCTGACCTGGGCCTCGCTTGGTCGCTTGAAGAAGCGTTTCTCGATCGGTTTCAACACCATCAGCACGGCCAGGATCAAAAGGGTCGTGAAAGCGGCCTCGAAGTAGCGCGCTGTACCGGCCGCCATCCCGATGGCAGCGACCGCCCAAATGGTCGCGGCGGTCGTCAGCCCGCGAACCAGGTCCTTGCGAAGAAAGATCGTTCCCGCTCCGAGGAAGCCGATGCCGGTGACGATCTGGGCGGCGACCCGCGATGGGTCCGTGTTCGCGAAACCGTAGGCGCCGATGATGGTGAAGAGGCACGATCCGAGCGACACCATGGTCACCGTCCGTAGCCCGGCCGCCCGCTCCTGCCGCTCGCGCTCCAGGCCGACAACGGCGCCGAGGGCTAGCGCCACCAGCAGCCGTAGCATGAGATCGGCGGCACTCGGCACGGCGCTATGGTACACGCGGGAAAACCCGCGGCCCTATCGAACTTTTACCGCCACTCGCCCGCCGGTGACGGAGAGAGTCTTAAGCGGCGCTAAAGAGCGTGTTGTCGTAGGCCACGTCGGCGTCGACCGCACGCCCGTGACGCTCGGTGAAAAGGGCCTCCTCAACGGCAAAGAGGGCGTCCATCAGCTTCGAGATCCCGACCTTGACCTTGATGTTGGCCAGATCGACGGCGAGCGACGGCACCGGGCCGACCAATCGGATGATCTCCTCCAGCCGCGGCTCGTATGCCATCGGAACCCGCTTGAAGCCCTTCAGATTCAGCTCTTCGAGTTCCGCAAGCACCTGGTCGATCAACTGGACCGGGCGCCGACACTGGTCCTGGCGAGCCTTTTGATCCTTGTGCTGGCGCTCGGCGTTGCGGATATACGCGTTGGTCTGGGCAAGTAATCCTGTCATCGGTGACCCCTCAATTCCAAGCCTGAAAATCCACTATGTTTTCGCAAACCGAATCCGTCCGGTGTTTATTCCCGGAAACCAAACGAACGTGGGAGCGGCGTGCCGGAGGCAGCCGTAGACTTTCGGTGACATGCCGCTGCTGCGCGTTGACCAGCTGGCCGTCTTGTACGGCGCCACCGAGGTCCTGGTCGACCTGAGCTTCCAGGTCGAACCCCGACAACGGCTCGGGATCGTGGGCGCCAATGGCAGTGGAAAGTCCAGCCTGCTCAAGGCAATCTCCGGAGAAATCAGCCCCACACGCGGCACGCTGACACTGGCGCCGCGCGCGAAGACCGCCTACCTGGCGCAGGAGATCGAGGCCAGCCCGCATGAAAGTGTCTACGAGGACGCGCTACACAGCCGGCGCGACATCATGGGTCTGCGCAACCGGCTGCGTGAGCTCGAGACCGCCATGGCGGGCGGCGCCGGTGCCAGGCTCACTGCCCTCGTCGAAGACTACGGCGATGTCCAGCACGAGTACGAGCGTCTCGACGGCTACGCCTACGACAACAAGGTCGCTGAGGTGCTCCATGGCGTCGGGCTGACCGAGGCAGACCAGGCGCTGCCGCCAGGCGCGCTCAGCGGCGGGCAGCGACGGCGGCTCGCGCTCGCACGTCTGCTGCTCCAGGAGGCCGACCTGCTGTTGCTGGACGAGCCGACCAACCACCTCGACCTGGAGGCCATCGAGTGGCTGGAGGAATTCCTTCGCCTCTCGCACGCCGGCATGTTGATCGTTTCGCACGACCGTCGCTTCCTCGAGCACACCGCCGACGACATCCTCGAGCTGCAGGCCGGAACGGGCGAGTGGTACCCGGGCAACTACCGGCAATATGTGCGGCTGCGTCGCGAACGTCGCGCCTTGCGCCAGAAGGAGTACGACGCCCAACAGGACTACATCGCCCGGACCGAGGAGTTCATCCGTCGCTACAAGGCGGGGCAGCGGGCCCGCGAGGCGCGCGGCCGGCAGACCAAGCTCGATCGGCTCGACCGGGTCGCGCCCCCCTCCGACGACCAGCAGATCCGGATCCGGTTGCGCGCCTCGAGCACCAGCGACCTGATCTTTCAGAGCGACGGCTTGACGCTCTCTTATGGGGGAGGGTCCGGGCCCGCCGGCCCACGCGAGCCGCGCTCTAGTGCGATGCGAGCGTTTGAGGCGTCTGCGTGGGGGCTCGAAATGCCTGCCTTCACCATCAGCGCCGGCGAACGGGTGGCGATCGTCGGGCCCAACGGCTCGGGCAAGACGAGCCTGCTCAAGGCGTTGCAGGGCGAGCTTCGCCCGCGCAAGGGGCGGGTGAAGATCGGGCCGCGGGTCACGATGCGCTATTACGACCAGCATCTGGCCGACCTCGATCCCAACAAGACGGTGTTGACCGAGCTCCAGGACGCCTTTGGCCTGCCCGAGGAAACGTTGCGCACCTTCCTCGGCCGCCTGCTCTTCCGAGGCGACGACGCGTTCAAGCTGATCCGGTCTTTGAGCGGTGGCGAGAAGAGCCGGGTCGCGCTGGCAAAATTGATGCTCGACGACGCGGGGCTGCTCCTGCTGGACGAGCCCACCAACCATCTCGACATTCCCGCCCAGGAAATGCTCGAGGAGGCGCTGCAGGACTTCGAGGGCACCATCGTCTTCGTCTCGCACGACCGCTACTTCATCGATGCCATCGCCACCCGACTATGGGTGGTCGACCAGGGCAAGGTCGTAACCCACCTCGGTAACTACACCGACCTGGAGCGATTCCGTCAGCGGGCCGGCCGTCTTGTGGTGGCCCCCGAGCCCGAATCCACGCCTCGCCGCGAGCGGCGCCGCGAAGCCGCGGCCGGGACGGTCGCGGCTGCCACCGGCGTCGAGCAGCAGATCGGCGAGCTCGAGGCCGAGATCCGACGGCTCGAAGAGCAGCTCGCGGACCACCAGACCTACAACGACCCGTCGCGCGTAACACAGCTGGCGCAGGCGCACGAAGATGCATCCCGCCGGCTGCGAGCGCTCTACCAGCAATGGGAGCAAGCCGCCGGCGAATAGACCGGCGCCTCAGCGGGTCGGCGCCGCTGGGCCCGGTGGCCGGCAACGATTACCCGCTCCTTATCCCCGCGGTTTCCATCGCCTACGCAGTGACGGTCGCAGCGGGCGTGCTCGCGGTTGACCAGCTCGCCGAGTACATGCCCGGCGCATGGGTCGATGTCCTGGGCGCCGCCCTGCTCATCATGTCAGTGCTGACGATTGCCATCTGGCTTCGCGCCGCCTGGCGGCGGCGGCGAGACCGACTCGGCCGCCGCGCGCTTTTGTGGCTGGGGGGCACGATCGGACCCACGGTGGTGGCGGTCTTCGCCATTCTCGTCCTCGTGCAGAACGCGCAGATCGCGTCCGAGATCAGTGGCGCCGACGTCCATCTCACCCGCCCGTTGATCGAATCCCTGCCCCAGCCTCCCGGCATCAAACTGGTGGACGAACGTCCGGGACTGGCCGATACCGAGAGCATCTCGGAGGACTTCAGCGCCCAGGATCTGAACAGCATCGTGCCCTTTTACGAGGCCGCGTTGGCCAAGGACTCATGGGTCGAGGACAAGGCGTCCGCCACGACGTCGATCATCTGGTTCACCAAAGGCGCTTACCTTCTCTCGGTGGCGATCGACGCCCCCTCGAGCAGCTTCACGCTCACCGTCGATCGCGTCAATCCGAACCTGGGGGCATCGCCTTCCCCTTCGGTCAGCTCCTCCTCCTGAGGGCATTGGGCGGCGTGCACAAAAAGGGGGTCTTCAACTCGTCCCTCCGGACCGATGACGGGGCAGCCGGGCGCCCCTAGCATCGGCTCAGTCGGATCACTGCGTTCAAACGGAGGGAAACCCTTTATGGCGATTGATCAGGGCGTGCGCGCAAAGAAGGAAACCAAGGCGGATGCCCAGTCCGTCATCGATCTCGCCCACAAGCAGGGGTTGAAGATCGTCGACCTCAAGTTCATCGACTTGATCGGGACCTGGCAGCACTTCTCGATTCCCGTCCAGGAGCTGTCCAAGGGCCTTTTCAGCGAGGGCATCGGCTTTGATGGCTCGAGCATTCGCGGCTTCCAGCACATCCACGAGAGCGACATGCTACTGATCCCGGATCCGTCGACGGCGAAGGTCGACCCGGTTCTGAAGGTGCCGACGCTGACCATCAACTGCGATGTGATCGACCCGATCACGCGCGAGCCCTACTCCCGCGACCCCCGCTACGTCGGCAAGAAGGCGGAAGCCTTCCTGCTGTCGACCGGGATCGCCGACACCAGCTTCTTCGGGCCGGAGTGTGAGTTCTACATCTTCAACAGCATGCGCTTCGACCAGAACCAGTTCTCCGGCATGTACGAGATCGATTCGGTCGAAGGCGTCTGGAACTCGGGCAAGAATTCCGAGCCGAACCAGGCCTACCGTCCGCGCTACAAAGAAGGCTATTTCCCGGTACCGCCGACCGACAAGCTGCAGGACCTTCGCTCGCAGATCGTCCTCAAGCTGATCGAAGCGGGCGTCGACGTCGAGGTGCACCACCACGAAGTCGGCACGGCGGGCCAAACCGAGATCGACATGCGGTACGACACGCTGGTCAACATGGCCGACAAAGTGATGATGTACAAGTACGTCGTCAAGAATGTCTGTGCCCAGAACGGGTTCGTGGCGACGTTCATGCCCAAGCCGCTCTTCATGGACAACGGGTCGGGCATGCACACGCACCAGAGCCTCTGGAAGGGTGGCATGCCGTTGTTCTATGACAAGGCCGGCTATGCAGGCATCAGCGACATGTGCCGCTGGTACATCGGCGGGTTGCTCAAGCACGCGCCGTCGCTGCTCGCGTTTGCCGCACCAACCACCAACTCGTATCGCCGGCTGGTGCCTGGATACGAGGCTCCGATCAACCTGATCTATTCAAAGCGCAATCGCAGCGCCTGCGTGCGCATCCCGATGTACTTCGACAATCCTCAAGCGAAGCGGCTCGAGTTCCGGACGCCCGACCCGTCCTGCAACCCATATCTGTCGTTTGCGGCTTGCCTGATGGCCGGCCTGGATGGCGTCATCAACAGGATCGAGCCACCCAAGCCAATCGACGAAGACCTCTACGAGCTGGAGCCCGAGCTCAAGCGCCAGGTGAAGAGCACCCCAGGGTCGCTTATCGAAGTGCTCGACGCGCTGGAAATCGACAACGACTACCTGACCCGCGGCGGTGTGTTTACCACAGACCTGATCGAGACCTGGATCGACTACAAGCGTGTGCGCGAGGTCGACCAGGTCGCACTGCGGCCGCACCCCTGGGAGTTCTACCTGTACCACGATATTTAGTTCGCGCCGTTAAACCTGTTCGTCCGACCGTGAGGCGGTTGCCACTCGCCCTGGCAGCCGCCTTTCCCGACCATCAGATGAGGAGCAACGTCATGGACCAACCGGCGGAGAGAGACAAGCCCTGGCGACCCGGTGACCACCCGCGTCCCGGCCCCTCGTGGGGCGAGGACGATCGCCCGCGTACGGCCGTACCGACGGAGGTTCCCGACGGCGAAGACTGACGCGGCCGCGGGCCGCACCAGTTCGCCAACGATCGACCGCGCGCTGGAGCGGTTGTCCGCGCGTGGGATCCGCTTCCTCGACCTGCGCTTCGTCGATGTGCTGGGGACCGTGAAGAGCATCACCATCCCTGCGCAGCGCCTACCCCACGCCGTTCGCAACGGCGAGTGGTTCGACGGCTCGTCGGTCGAGGGTTTCGCCCGGGTCTTCGAGAGCGACATGTTCCTTCGTCCCGACCTCGAGACCCTGACCATCGGCGAGGCAGACGGCGTGCTCGGCGCCCAGGTGATCTGCGATCTGCTGACGCCTGACGGTGAGCGCTTCGCCGGCGACCCGCGCGGCGTGCTGGCGCGTGTGCTGGCGGAGGCTGCCGCCCTCGGCTTCGACTACGCGGTCGCGACGGAGCTGGAGTTCTTCCTCCTGAACACCGACTCGGCCAGTGGCGGCGTGCGCCCCGGGCGCCACGACCGGGCCAGCTACTTCGACCACCCGGTCGACGTCGCCAGCGATGTACGCCAGGAGATCGTCAGCGCACTCGACCACCTGGGCATCACGGTCGAGGCGAGCCACCACGAGGTGGCGGCCGGGCAGTACGAGCTCGACCTCGCGCTCAGCAACGCCATGAAAAGCGCCGACCATCTCGTGACCCTCAAGCACGCGGTCAAGGCGGTGGCGCAGCGTCGAGGCTTGCTGGCCACCTTCATGCCCAAACCGATATTCGGCGCGGCCGGCTCCGGGATGCATACCCACCAGGTGCTCACCGACCTGGGCAAGGATACGAATGCGTTCTACGATCGCGCCGACCAGTACCAGCTCTCACCAGTCGCCAAACACTTCATCGCCGGCCAGCTGGCGCACGCGCGTGGGCTCTGCGCCCTGGTCGCGCCGCTCGTCAACTCCTACAAGCGGTTCGTACCCGGCTTCGAAGCCCCGGTCGCGATCACCTGGGCGCAGGTGAACCGTTCAGCGTTGATTCGCGTGCCACGGGCGGGAAGCGCTGATCGCGGTGCCATCCGCATCGAGTTTCGCGCCCCCGACCCCTCCTGCAATCCCTACCTCGCCTTCGCCGCCATGCTGCACGCCGGCCTCTCGGGCATCCGCCAGAAGCTGCCGCTGCCGCCGCCGGTCGAAGAGAATCTTTATGCCTTCGACCCGGAGGCGCTCGCGCGCCACCAGCTCGGCCAGCTGCCCAGGTCCCTCGCCGAAGCCCTGCGGGACCTGCGCCAGGACGAGGTGATGCGCGACGCGCTGGGTGTCCACCTCCTGGAACGTTTTATCGAGGCGAAGGAGATGGAGTGGCAGGGCTATGAGAAACAGGTCAGCGGCTGGGAGCTCGACGCCTACCTCGAAGCCTATTAGACAAATCTCTTGGGGCAAGGTCGGGATGGGGGCCCTGGCGCTTTCCGCGATTGCACTCGCAACGCTCTATGTCATCGAGGCGTTCACCGCGCCCAGCCCGGTGCTTCGCATCGTCCTTCGCAGCGTGCCGGTCCTGCCTGTCGCGATCTGGACCCTGTGGTTCGATCGATCGCGCCCGTTTGAAGGTCGGCCGGCGGCCGTACGGCGGAGTGGGCGCGTGGCCCTGCTCGTACTGGTCATGGCCTTTGCCATCGCGCTCCTCGGGTTCGGCCTCAACTGGCTCTATGATCCGAGTCGAGTGATCTGATCGATGCCATTGAGTTCTGCCTGACGCTTTGAGCACGCATATCGTCGCGTTGGGCGGAGGCGGGTTCTCCGACGGGGGACCGTGGTCGAAACTCGACGATTACATCCTCGGACTGGCGAGAAAGCCACGGCCGCGCATTTGCTTCATGCCCACGGCAGGCGGCGATGCCGACAGCTACGTGGCTATGTTCTATCGAGCCTTCAGCCCAAGGGATTGCCAACCATCGGACCTCGCACTCTTTCGCCGAACCGTCGTCGATCTCCGCCCGTTGCTGCTCGAGCAGGACGTGATCTACGTCGGCGGCGGCAACACCGCCAACATGCTCGCCATCTGGCGCACCCACGGTCTCGATCGCGTCCTTCGCGAAGCCTGGGATCAGGGCATCGTCCTCGCCGGGATCAGCGCCGGAGCCATCTGTTGGTTTGAAGCCTCGGTGACGGACTCGTTCGGCCTCAACCTCGCGGGTCTCCGCGATGGGCTGGGGCTGATCCCCGGGAGCGCCTGTCCTCATTACAACTCGGAGGAGCGGCGCCGCCCGGTCTACCGACAGCTAGTGGGCAACGGATTCCCGCCCGGCTACGCGATCGACGACCATGTGGGCCTGCACTTCGTCGACGGCGAGCTGGCCGAGGTCGTGACTGACGCCGAGGGGAGATCCGCCTATGAGGTGAAGCTGGAAGGTATGGCCGTCCGGGAGCGCCCGCTCACGCCGCGGAGTTTGAGCTAGCAGACTCGCCCGCGGTAGCGGGATAATGGCGGCCAGGACGCGGGGGGCAGTTCACGGGAGGTATTTGTGATGTCGCACCATTTGAAGGACCTGACGATCGAGCTCGAGGAGAAAGCCGGCACCGTCGCGGCGGCCGCCGAAGCGCTGGGCAAAGCAGGCGTCAACATCGAAGGCATCTGCGGCTTCGTCGTGGGCGACAAAGGGGTTGGCCACGTCCTGGTCGCCGACGCCGTCAAGGCGCGCCAAGCGCTGCAGAGTGCGGGTGCCCGCGTCACCGGTGAGCAGGAGGTCATCGTGCTGGAGATCGAGGACAAGCCCGGCGCCCTGGGGAAGGTGACCCGCAAGATCGCCGATGCCGGCGTCAGCCTGAACGCCGTATACCTGGCGACGAAGACGCGCGTAGTGATCGGAGCCCGCGACCTGCAGAAGGCGCGCGCGGCCGTCGGTGAAGGCGCAGCCAGTCGTCAATAGTCATCGCCCAGCGCTGGTGGTCTCGCCAGCGCCCGCCAATCTTTAGATAGCGCGGCGAGAACCCCTCGAGCCGAAAGCCGGCGCGCTTCACGAGGGCGATCGACGCGATGTTCTCAGGCTGGATGTTCGCCTCGACTCGGTGCAGCTTCATGCTGCTGAAGGTATGCCGCAGCACCAGCTGCAGGCCTTCGGTCATGTAGCCCTGCTCGTCGAACGGACGCTCCGCGTAGTACCCCATGTAGGCGCTCTGGAAGAGACGCCGAACGATCTGACTCAGCGTATAGACGCCGGCGATCGCGCCATCCTCGAGCCGGCACACGAGAAAGCACTGGACATTCGGTTGCCGGCACCGCGCCATCCACTCGACGTAGGCCTGGGCGTCGGTGGGCGGGGTCACCCAGCCGCGGTGCAGTCTACGGCTGGCAGCGTTCCGAGCGATGACCTCCGCCTCATCACGATTGGAGGGCTCGCGTAGGTAGACGCGTTCTCCGACTTCGAGTGCGCGGTTGAGATTAGGCTTGCGCACGCCGAGCCCAGCCTCGCAGAACCGCGCTGATCGCCCAGCCGGCGAGCCGGTTGACCGCGACCGCAGCGCGGTCCGGAAAGAAGGAAATGTAGACCGAACGCTGATTGCGCTCGACGGCATTTGCGATTCGCTTCGCCACTTTCTCGGCCGTCACCGGAGGGAGCCGCTGATGGGCCTGGCGGCCCCGCGCACCGAGGCGGTTGTCGCCGAAGTTCGAGCGCGTGGTCCCCGGGAACACATTCATTACCTTGATGCCGCGGTCCGCCTCCTCCATCCGCAAGGCATCGCCTATCGCGGTCAACGCGAACTTGGTGGCCGAGTAGTAGCCGATCCGGGGAATCACGATCCGGCCGGCGATCGATGAGATGTTGATGATCATCCCGTCACGCTGCGCCCGCATGATCGGCACCACGGCGCGGATGGCGGCCGCCGCCGCCAGCACGTTCAGCGAAAACACGGCGTCGACGTCGGCGCTCGAGGCATCGCCGATCGGTGCCGTCATCCCGATGCCGGCGTTGTTCACCAGGATGTCGATGCCACCGAGGTCGCGGATCGTATCCTGCGCGAGCCGGTCAAGGGCGCCCGGAGCCGTCACGTCCGTCGGGATGACGATCGCCGACCCTCCCTCAGCCCCGATCGATGCCGCCAGCTCTTCCAACGCCGGCCGGTTTCGCGATGCGAGCGCGAGTCGCGAGCCGCGGCGACCGAACTCGAGCGCGATCGCTCGTCCAATCCCCTGCGAGGCTCCTGTGACGATGACGCGTGCGCTCTTTAGCAGCACAACCTAATGCTGGCAGCCGCGGCAGAAGTCGGTCGCCTCGCCGCGGGCGGTCAGTTCAGAGATGCGGTGACCGCAGCGCGGGCACTTCTCTTTTCCCTTGGTGTGGACCTTCATGAAGCTGCGGTCCTGCTTGTGCGGCTCGTATTTCGGCTGGGCCTTGATCGACTCGATGGCCTCGCGCAATACTTTTCCGGTCGCGGCGTGGAGCCGCACCACCTCATCGGGCTTGAGCGTGGTTCGCTTGCGCAGCGGCAGTAGTCCGGCCTCGTGCAGGATCTCGTCCGAGTACGCGTTACCGACCCCGGCGATGAAGGCCTGGTTGCGCAGCAGGTTCTTGAGCTCACCGGGGTGACGCCGGATGCGCTGCGAGAACTCGGACAAGGAGACGCTCAGCGCGTCCGGACCCAACTCCGCCCACCCGGGGATGGTCGGAAACGCGCCGGGCACCACCCAGTAGACGCGACCCATCTTCACGGTGTCCAGGAAGCGCAGCTCGTCTCCACCCTCGAGCGTGATTCGAAAGACGGTCGCAGCCGCGACTTTCTCGGACGCCGTCGTCCATTGGAAGCGGCCGCCGAGCATCGGGTTGATCACGAGATGCTGCCCGCTGATGTCGAAGATAAGGAACTTCCCGCGACGCCAGACCCGCTCGAAGGTCCCGCCGACCAGCTGACGCGCGTACTCATCTGGGGGCGTCCGTAGCAAGAAGCTCAGCTTGGGCGAGGTCCAGACCTGGGCGATCTTGCGCCCCTCGAGACGGGGGCCGAGGTATTCGCGCAGAACTTCGAGCTCTGGGAGTTCAGGCACTGGCGGTCAGGCTACCGCATGAACGGCGTGGAGAAATATTACTTGACAAGACTGGACGTCCAGTCTAGTCTTGTTCTAGGACATGCCAGCGGCCGAGATACGGAGGGACCGGATCATGAACGAGGCGGCGCGACTACTCTCCCGGGACCGGCAGTCGTCGATCGACGACATCGCCACCGCGGCGGGTGTCTCGCGCACCACGTTCTATCGAGCGTTCCCATCGCGGGCCGACCTGCTCCACGCGCTCGAAGTCCAACCGGAACCCGATACCAGGCATCGCGTCCTCGACGCGTCGATCCAAATGCTGCGCAAGCAGAGCCTCAAAGACCTGTCCATGGATGAGCTTGCTGCCGAGGCGGGCGTCTCGCGCGCGAATCTCTACCGCCTCTTCCCCGGCAAATCGGCGTTGTTCCGAGCCATCCTGATCGCGTACTCGCCGTTCGAGCCGGTGATGGCGGTCTTTGCCCGCGCCGGGGACCGTCCACCCGAGGACGTTATCCCTGAGGTCGTCCTGACCGGGTATCGCACGGTCGCTGGGCGTTCGGGCATCGTTCGGACATTGCTGCTCGAGGTCACGTCGATGACACCCGAGCTCAGCGAGGCCTTCGCCGAAACCGGTTTGCGCGCCTTCGGCACCTTCGCCCAGTATCTGGGCGATCAGATGGCGGCCGGACGTCTCCGGCGGATGCATCCGATGCTCGCGGTGCAGAGCCTGGTCGGCGGCGTGATGTTTCACATCCTGGCAGCCCCGGTGATGAGCCAGGCGACCCTCGACGTGCCCGCCGGTGAAGAGGTCGCGCTCCAGTTCGCCAATCTCTGGCTGCGCGGCATGCGCCCGGAGGCCGCTCGTGGCGACTGAGACCTACGCGGTCGACGTCGAGGGCGTCGTCAAACAATTCGGCAAGCAGCGGGCGCTCGACGGCGTGACCCTGCGCGTCCGGCGCGGCGAGGTTTACGGTCTGCTCGGTCCCAACGGCGCCGGCAAGACGACGTTGATCCGGAGCCTCGTCGGGTTAGTCGCTCCCGAGGCTGGGACCGTGTCGGTCCTCGGACATCGCATGCCCCAACTCGAGGTACTCCCGCATATCGGCTACATGACTCAGCAAGCCGCCCTCTATCCCGATCTCTCGGCCGAGGAGAACGTGCACTTCTTCGGCGCGATCTACGGGCGCGTCGACGGAGTTCGCGACGCGCTCGAGGTCGTCGACCTGTGGGACCGACGGAAATCGGTGGTGAGCACGTTGAGCGGCGGGATGCGGACGCGCTGCTCGCTCGCCTGCGCCCTGGTGCACAAGCCGGATCTGCTGCTTCTGGACGAACCTACCGTCGGCGTCGATCCGCAGCTGCGCGTTCAGCTCTGGGATCGCTTTCGCAAGATGGCGGCCGGGGGCACCACCATCGTGGTCTCCAGTCACGTCATGGACGAGGCCGAGCGATGCGACCGCCTCGGGTTGATCCGCTTCGGCAAACTGCTGGCCGAAGGGACCGTGGCCGAGATCAAAGCGAAGGCCGGCGTCGATCGGCTGGAGGATGCGTTCCTCAAACTGTCCGAGGCGGCGCCGGCATGAACCCGAGGCGCGTCCAGGCCATCACCCAACGGCTCCTCCACCAGTTCCGGCGAGACCGTCGCACGCTGGCGCTGCTGTTCGGCGCTCCGCTCGTCATCCTCGGACTCCTCGGCTACCTTCTTCGAGGCGGCGGCGACGTGCCGAAGATGGGCGTCGTCAACCTCGAGACCGTCGGTCTAGGCAACCTCGTCGCCTCGACGCTCGAAAGTTCGAAAACGGTGGCCGCGTCTGGCATGTCCCAGGCCGAGGCCGATGCTAAGTTGCGGTCCGGCGACATCGCCGGATACGTGCTGCTGCCGTCCGACTTCACCACCCAGGTGCAACAGCATCGGATCGTCGGCCCGGAGGTCCACCTCGAGGGCAGCCAGCCGGGACTCTCGCAATCCATCGTGCAGTCCGTCAGCCAGTCGTTCGTCGCACTCGCCGGCCAGGCCGGTGGCGTTCAGTTCGCGCCCCGGATCACCTTTCTCTACGGCGGGCCGAGCTTCGATACGCTCGACTACTTCGGCGCCGCCTTCATCGGCCTCGTCGTCTTCTTCCTGGTGTTCGTCATCACCGCGGTCGCGTTCCTCCGCGAGCGCGGCCAGGGAACGCTGGAGCGCCTGATGGCGAGCCCGCTGCGGCGCGCGGAGATCGTGCTCGGTTACATGCTGGGCTTCACGGTGCTGGCGCTGGTGCAATCCGCCGAGGTGCTGGCGTTCAGTCTTGTTGTGCTGCACGTTCATAACGTCGGCAACGTTGGTCTGATCTTCTTGCTCGAGGCCCTCATGGCGATCGCCGCGGTCAACCTCGGCATCTTCCTCAGCATGTTCGCCCGCACCGAGTTCCAGGCCGTCCAGTTCATTCCGCTGGTGATCGTTCCCCAGGTCCTGCTGGCCGGCATCATCTTCCCGGTGAGCACCGAGCCCGGGCCCCTCCAGGTCCTCTCCCACGTCCTGCCGCTGACCTACGCCGTCGAGGGGTTGAGAAACATCATGATCAAGGGCGCGGACCTGACCTGGTCATCGCTGCAACTCGACGTTGGCGTGGTGCTCGGCTTCTGCGTACTGGTCATCCTGGCCGGCGCCACGACGCTCCGCCGCCACGTCGCCTGATCAACACGCACTCGATAGACTGAACAGGTGAAGCCGCTTGTCTCGGGCGCACACGTGATCATCTACAGCCGGGATGCCGAGGCCGACCGCGGCTTCTTCAAAGACGTGCTCGGTCTCGACTCGGTAGATTCGGGTGGCGGCTGGCTGATCTTCGCCCTTCCACCCGCCGAGGTTGCGTTCCATCCCACCGAGGAGGAGGGGCGTCACGAGTTCTATCTACTGTGTGAGGACATCGAGGCGACCGCCAGGGAACTAGAACGCAAAGGGGTTCCCCTCAAGCGCCCATTCGATGAGGCCAGGTGGGGACGCGTTACCGAGATCACGCTGCCCGGTGGCGGACGGATTGGCCTTTACCAACCAAAGCATCCACTCGCGCATTCGAAGAGCGCGGCCAACTCGAAAGCAACCAGGTAGACGTCAGCGGCGGAGCTTGGCGGCGACCTTCTCGTCGACCAACTTTAGGTACTCATCGCGGACATCGGTATCGATCTCGACAGCACCAGCTCCCGCCCAGTGCCGATCGGTCCCGTCGCGCTTTACACCAGAGATCCAATATTCGTCGCCTGTCTCGACGTCGATGTAGTTTCCGGAAACGCCGTTGTGGCGCTGGAGATTGCGACCGCGGTAGTAGGCGGTGCGTCCCGTTTTTGAGAACCGAACTCTTCCAATCCAGGCTGGACCGTTGTCGCTGAACCCTGTCTTGAGCTCGGCGTACATGATTCGCTCCAAGTGGGCCATGGGCCCCTATTATCGATAGTTTCGGGAGGTCGGGAAGACATCTTCTTCTGGTAGTGATGGGGCGGCCTCGACATGGTCGACGAGCACGCTCAGCACGCCGTCCTGCTTCTGCAGCCTCCCATCCATGATCAGGATCGGCTCCAGGTTCGCCACCTGCCGGTAGCGCTGGTAGATCGGTGGCCGCAGGATGACGTCGACGTGGCCGAACTCGTCCGCCAGCGTGAAGAACTTGAACTCCTTGCCGGTCGAGGGTGACTGCCTGGTGATGACCAGGCCGCCGACGCGCACCTTCGCACCGTCGCGGACACTCTCGCGAATCGTCTTCGAATCGATCACCCGCAACTGGTTGAACTGCGGCCGGTAGAAATGGATCAGGTGATCGGTGGTCGAGAGCGAGAGCAGCCGGTAGTCGGTCGCGACCCGCTCACGGTGCGTCATCGCCGCGAGGCTCACGGACTCCGATGGCTCGGCGAGCATGGGCGACCGCTGCCATTCGTCGGCGTGCTCGTTGAAGCGCCAGACCGCTTCACGGCGGTTCGGCTCGAGCGCATCGAAGGCGCCGGCCAGCACCAGGTTCTGCACCTGCGCCCTGGTGAGCCCGTTGCGGGATTGCGTGGTCAGCCGGATCCGGCGGCAGAAATCCTCGAGCGAGGTGACCGGTCCCTTCAGTTGCGCTTCCTCGAGAACCTCGAGCGCCTTGTCGCCCACGCCGTGCACGTAGTTGAAGCCCAGCCGCAGCGCGCCGCTCTCCACGATGCAGCGCACGTAGCTCTTGTTGATGTCGACCGGCAGGATCTTGACACCGTGGTGCTTGGCATCCTCCACCAGCACGTGCGGGTGATAGAAGCCCATCGGCTGGTTGTTGAGCAGCCCGGCGTAGAGCGCGGGCGCGTGATGCAGCTTGAGCCAGGCCGTTTCATAGCAGGTGCGGGCGAAGGCGGCCGCATGGGACTTGGTGAAGCCGAACTCGGCGAACGCCGCCAGCTTGGTGAAAATCTCCTCGGCGGCCGCTTGCGGGATCTGGTTCGCGGCGCAGCCATTGAGGAAGCGGTCGCGGATCGCGGCCATCAGGTCGTGTGAGCGATGATTGCCCATCGCCCGCCGGAAACGGTCGGCCTCGGAGCTGCTGAACCCGGCGCAGTCCATCGAGATCTTGAGGATCTGCTCCTGGTAGAGGACGACGCCGAGGGTCTCCTCGAGGATCGGTTTCAGGCGCGGGTGGATGTACATCACCGGCTCCTTGCCCTGCTTGCGCCGCAAATACGGATGCACCGCATCGCCCTGGATCGGTCCGGGGCGGATGATGGCAACCTCGACGACGAGATCGTTGAACGTCTCCGGGCGCGAGCGCGGCAGTGTTTGCATCTGCGCCCGGCTCTCGATCTGGAAGACGCCGATCGTGTCCGCCTCCGTGCACAGGTCGTAGACCTCCTGGTCTTTCAGGTCGAGCGCGTCGAGGTCGGGGCGCTCGCCGGTGTCGGCCTCGATCAAGTCGAGCGCCTCGGCCACCACCGAGAGCATGCGCAGGCCGAGCATGTCCATCTTGATCAGGCCCAGCTCTTCGACGTCGTCCTTGTTGAACTGGACGACCATCCGGCCCGGCATGGTCGCGCGCTCGACCGGCACGATGTCGATCAGCGGCTCGCCGGTGACCAGCATCCCGCCGACATGGATCGAGAGGTGTCGCGGGAAATCGAGGATCTGGGTGGCAAGGTCGAACAATTGCTGCCAGGGCTGCGCGACGTTTGCCGTCGAATAGCCGGCCGCCTGCGCGATCGTCTCCGGGCTTTCGGGGTGCCACGCGGAAGCCGACTTCGCGAGGTGATCGATCGTTTCCTCCTTGAAGCCCAGCACCTTCCCCACCTCCCGGATCGCCGAGCGCTGGCGATAGGTGACGACGTTGCAAACCATGCCGGTGCGCTCCGGCCCGTATTTGTCGTAGATGTACTGGATCACCTGCTCGCGGTGCGCGGTGGAGAAGTCGATGTCGATGTCGGGCGTAGTCGTCATCTCTTCGTGCAGGAAGCGCTCGAACAGCAGGTTGTGCTCGATCGGGTCGACCCGGGTGATACCGAGCAGGTAGGCGACGATGCTGTCCGCCGCCGAGCCGCGCCCCTGGCCCGGGATGCCGCGGGCCTTCGCGAAGCGCATCAGGTCCCAGTTGATGAGGAAGAACTCGGAAAACCCGGTCTTGTTGATGACGTCGAGCTCCTTCTGCAGGCGGGCCGCCACCTCAGATGTGACCGGGCGATATTTCTCGCGCACCGCGTCGTGGCACAGCTTGTAGAGAAAGGAGTAGGGCGTCTCGGCCGCCGGCACCGGAAAGCCAGGAAAACGCGCGCGCACCAGGTCGAAGCTGAAGCGGCAACGCTGGCCGATCTCCGCGGCGTGCGCCATGCCTTCATCGACCGTCTGCCGTGGGTACCGACCGAAGACCTGGCGAAGCTCGGCGCCTGACTTGAGATAGTGCTCGGCGTTGGGATGCAGGTAGCGCTGCGCCTCATCGAGCGTGGTGCGATGGCGGATCGCGGTGAGGACATCATGGAGCTTATGGCGATCCGGCGTCGCATAGAAGACCTCGTTGGTGATGACCAGCGGCGCATCGTGCCGCTCGGCCAGGTCGAGCAGCCGCTGGTTTCGCGAGCGATCGTCAGGAGCTAAATGGTCGTGCAATTCGATGAAGACCCGGTCGCGGCCGAAGATATCCTGGTAGAAGGGCAGCCGCTCCTTCGGATCGGCCACCAGCGCGATCAGATGGTTGCTCAGCGGCGCGAGCTGGTCCGCGGGTAACCGCGCCATACCTTTGGCGTTGGGCATCTGCGCCATGCTGATCAGGCGGCAGAGGTTCATGTATCCAACCTTGTCTTCCGCGAGCAGAAGCAGGCGATCCCCCCAGCGGTCGTAATCCACCCGGTCCTTGGGTGGTTTGCTGCCGTCATCGATCGTCAGCTCGGTGCCCACAATCGGCTGGATGCCGGCGCGTTGGGCCGCCCCAAAGAACTTGACCGCGCCGTAAAAGCCGTTGCGGTCCGTGATGGCGAGCGCCGGCATCTCCAGGTCGCGGGCCCGCGCCACCAGCTCGTCCGGATGTGAGGCCCCCTCGAGAAATGAGTAGTTGGAGTGACAGTGCAGCTCGACGTAGCCGCTAGTCATAGACACGCTCGACGAACCATTCCGCGCTGGCGCGGTTGCAGTAGCACTCGAGCGCCAGGTCGTCGTCGATCAACAACCGCCAGTACTCACGGGAGACCGGGCTGCGCCACCAATCGCAGTCGATCCGCCAGCGATTGAGCACACGCGTCACCGGCTGCCACCCGGCCGCCGACTCGAGGTGGGTCGGGACGCCATCCACATCGACCCGCACCCTGACCGGCCGTGCCGGCGCCAGCAACTCGGTCATGCGGGTTTCCAGAGGATCCGGTGATCGGGCAGAGGCGCGGCATCGCTGCGAACCTCGGCGCGCTGGATCAGCGACGTTCCGTACTCCTCCTGCAGGCGCGCGACCGCATCGGCGATCGATTCCTTGAAGCCGTCTCGACGAATCAGCAGCCCCGGCTGGCGGACATAGGCGGCTTCCAGCCGGCCGGCGCGCAACGTGATCCGCTCCAGCGGCGCTGTGATCGACGCGCGAAGCAGGCGTGGACGGATCCCGTCGAAGATTTCGCTGGCGGTCGTCACCGGGTAGGCAAAGCGCGCCTCGACCGTAAGTGCCGGCGCGGACTCCTGGGTGAGGGTGATGCGGATCGCGCGCGTCCCCAGCCCTTGCGACAGCAGCGAGGCGCTCACCTGCTCGGCCAGCGCTCGGGCGATGAATTGCAGCGCCTCGGTGTTGTCGACCGGTGGCTCGAGCGGCTCGCTCGCCTCGATCCGGACCGCCGGCCGCCATGCGCGCAACCGGCGTCGGTCCGTCCCCACCGCCAGGTCATAGATGTCGAGAGCTTTCAGACCGAACTGGCGGCGAAAGGCGGGGCGCGAGATGGCCTGCAATCGACCGATGGTCTTGAGCCCCAGCAGCTCGAGATACTCGCGCAGGTCGTCATCGAGTGGCAGAACGCCGATCGGCAACCGCGCCAGGAAGGCACGCGTCTGTTCCGGCTCGACGGTCACCGGCGCGCCGGCCGTCGCGCGGTCGGCGGCGACCTGGCTGACGAACATCGACGACGCCACACCGAGCGCCGGTCTGACCCGGATGGCGGCGTCGATGGCACGGCTGATCGCGACCAGCAATTGCGCACGGTCGGGCCAGCGTAAGGCCAGCCGGTCGAGACGGAAGAAGGCACAGCCAGGATCCTCGCTTGCAGCCACGTCGGGGGTGAAGTGGTGCAGGGTCATGAGCAGGGACTGGCGGACCCTGGCTGTGGCCTCCTCGTCGACCGGTTGAAAGGTGGCGTCCGGTGCGAACTGTTGCGCCTGGTTGAGGCTCATCCCTTCGACCACGCCCTGCGCCCGAGATTCGATCGATGCCACGGTCACCGCCCCGCGCTCATGGGCAAGGCCGCCGAGGATCAGTGGCCGCCCGCGCAATGACGGTGTCATCAACCAGGCGGCGACCAGCGAGGGATGCGGGGTGCGAACGCAGCAAATGACAGGGTCACGGGATTTCCCGTGTGTGTCAGGGTCACGGGATTTCCCGTGTGTGTCAGGGTCACGGGATTTCCCGTGTGTGTCAGGGTCACGGGATTTCCCGTGTGTCATGGGATTGGATAGGGAACGATCCATTGCTTCCGAAGACCTGGGGGCGCCAGCCGGTTCTTGACGACGGCGGCATCGACCTGCAGGCCTTCGAGGTCACCATCGCGGCGGAAGACCCAGGCGCTGCGTTCGAAGCTCAAGATCAGGCTGGCGTAATAGCGGATCGCATCATCGGCATCGGCGTCATGCACCAGCAGCAGCGTGCAGTCGGCTTCCGCGGCACGGTGCAATAGATGTGGCAGCTCGGCATCGAGTCCGGCGGACCGCGTGCGCGGCAGGTCGATGCAGATCAGGTCGACCCCGGCTCGCGCCAGCACGCGGATGCTCGCCATCCCCTCTCGCAGCGATTTCGGTCGCACCACCAGCAGCTGATCCAATCGCGCGTCGAAGCGGCTGAGAAACTCGGGATCGAGACGGCTCGGAAAGTCGACGTAGGCGACCGGGCCCTCGCGGCTGGCGGCGGCAACGCTGCGCTGGGCCAGCGTCCGTTTGCCCGAGCCCCTGGGCCCCGCCAGCAAGCTCAACCGGCCGACTGGCCACCCGCCGATGCCCGTCAGCGCATCGAGCTCCGAAATCCCGGAGGGCCTGACCGGACAGGGCGGGGCCGCCGGTCGCGGCGCGGCGCTCCCGAAGCGGGTCTGGAGCACCGTAATGGCTTGCTGGAGACGATCTGGCATTGGCAGCCCCATAGGAGAGATGACGACAACCGCCGTGACATCAGGCCTCCCCGGGGACGCAGGAGCAGATCGCTGAGGCTACTCAGATGTTAGCGAACAAATGTTCGGGCGTCAAGCCGGTACTGTCGATTTCATGGCCTTCCAGCTCGCCAGCGCGCTACTCGCAACCATCCTCGGATTGGCCGGCATGACGGCCACCGCCCCGCTCAGCTGGCAGTCATGGCAGCACCTGGCTGGCGTCTTCGACCTGACCGGCCCGCGCAGCGACGGCCGGCTGGTGGCGGCTGCCGGCGGCCAGCTCTTTCTCGTTACCCGCGATGGCACCCTCACGCCATTTGCCGATGGATCCAACGGCTACCATGCCGCGTCGGGGCCGGAGTCATATATCGCGCTCTCGCCGGGACTCCACGTCTCGGCGGCGAGTTGTGACTTCGCGCCCGACGACCTCTTCGTGTTGCGGCCGAGCAACCCGCTCGGGATAACCCGGGTCGACTCCAGCGGTCACGCCACCAACTTCGCCGACATAACGGGCGTTGACACTCTCAATGGGATCGTCTTCGACACGGTCGGTCGGTTCGACCACCGGCTGCTCGTGACTGGTCCGCATAACCAGCACAGCACCGTCCTCGCGATCGACTGTAAAGGTGGCGTCGTGCCGGTCACCGATGCCGCGCCAGCCCTCGAGGGTGGCCTCGCGGTTGCGCCACCCCACTTCGGCACGCATGCCGGTGAGTTGATCGCCCCCGATGAGAACAGCGGCGTGGTGCTCGCGATCAGCGCCACCGGTCAGTCGAGCGTGCTCGTCGCCTCTGGGATTCCCCACGGCGGCGACATCGGGGTCGAGAGCGCCGCCTTCGTTCCGCCTGGTTTCAGCGCTGGCGGGGCTGCCTACATCGCCGACCGCGCCACCGCCAACAACCCTCATCCCGGCACCGATACCATCCTGCGGCTCATGGCCGCAGACCTGGTTCAGGCCGGCGTCGGCCCGGGTGACCTTCTTGTCGCGGCAGAAGGTGGCGGCGTGATGATCGACGTGCGCTGCGCGGCGACCTGCACCAGCACCACCATCGTTCCAATGGGAACTAGCGCCCACATCGAGGGGCACCTTGTGATGCTGGCGGATCAGCCGCAGCCGACCGCTAACCCTCTGCCCGCGGTTATCCAGCTCGGGCAGACCGGAGCCCAGCGGGCATTGGGCGTCGTGCTCGGCATCCTCGCCGTCGTGGCCCTTCTCGTGGTCGCGCTCAGGATGCGACGAAGCGGGCTGCGTCGGCCCTAGCGCGCTTCCTGGAGTCCGACGCTGAACATCGCCTCGAGGTCGTGCTTCGAGTAGACCTTGAAGGCCACGTGGGTGTGGGTCTTGACGATCCCCGGAACCTGCGATAACCGCGAGGTCACGACGTCGGCGATCTCTTCATGATTCTTGACGCGGAGGATCGCCACGAAATCGAACTCGCCGGTCACAGAGTAAACCTCGGCCACGCCGGGCACGTCTGCCAGGGCGGGCCCGAGCTTGGCCATGGCCGAACGCTCCGCCTCGATCAGCACGATCGCGGTGACCACGGAGCGATTCTCTCACCTCGCGTGGGATGGCTCGAAAGTCCTTGGGTGGCCCGAGCCCGCGCCGATCCGAGGTCGGGTATTCAGCGCCTTGTCTCGTACCTGGTCAGGAGCACGCCGTCGGGAAACGTCCGGGTCTCCACCAGGTTCAGGTTCACCCAGTTGTCCAGGGCCGTGAAGAACGGCGTGCCGCCGCCCACCAGGACCGGGTGGGTGACGATCGCGTACTCGTCGATCAGC
>Ga0070699_100000666_pt1 | contig 32087 bp, 28 predicted proteins | sample KBSK1503metaG_FD_65473 | JGI IMG/M metagenome (GOLD analysis project Ga0070699, IMG submission 65473) | Corn, switchgrass and miscanthus rhizosphere microbial communities from Kellogg Biological Station, Michigan, USA - KBS K1-50-3 metaG | ecosystem: Host-associated > Plants > Roots >...
TGGTCAACGCTTCAATCGCCGGTGTGACATTTACTGTCACCGGTCAGCACTCGATCACGGCCACGATCATGCAGGTGCTTGGGTACAGCTCGATGTTTATTGCAGCGAGGGCGACCGCGCTTGCCCGCAAGGCCGGGACCAATGGAGCCGCGATTCTGACGCTGTCGCCCGGCGGCTGCGGTGGAATCGGAGGCCAGTCGCTGACATTCCAGGGTACATCGGCGACTTTCGTGACAGGGGATATCTGGTCGAATGGCAGCATTTTTGACAACAGTGCGACCGCCGGCGGTGCTGTCAATGGCAACGTCATCGACATCTGCGGGACGCCCCCCGCCCTAACGACGCCGTCACCGTGGACGGTGACAGGAACGCAGGCCAACGGCTGGACCATGCCGGACCCTGACTACGCGCCGCCACCCTTGAACCCCGCGTCCCAGTCCTGGAATTCGACGAGCAAAAGCGTGGAGCAGCCGGGGACATACGCTGCCGACCCGAAACTTGCGGCCAGTGCCGGCTGTTACTTCTTGGCCGGCGGAGTCTATGACTTCACTGCGGGCCTCACCCAGAATGGCGGTTTCATAAGCAATGAGTTGCGACCACCAGACGAACCGGCTCTGACCGCCACCACCGCGCCGCTCACTGGGAGCATCAGCGCCATTCCTGTGACGGCGTTGGTCGCCGCGGTGCCAGGCGGATCGACCGTGACGATCGCGGGCCAGGCTTTCGCCGTCACGTCGGCCGGCGCGGCTTACGGCGCCAGCTCGATTCCGCTTGAAAACAGCATCGTCACCGGAACGATCGCAAGCGGTTCGACGGTCACGACGATGGGCAGATCGCCCAAGCAGTTCTGGGATTCGAACGGCGTGGGGTGCGGCAGCACCTTCACAGTGGCCCCCAACGGGTCGACCTCGGACAACCTCTCAGGAACGTGGTCGGTCGAGCTGACCGCGGTGCGCTGGGAGCCCAACGGAATCTCGAGCTGTAGCGGGCCGGCGACGCCGACCTGCTATCTCCGCGAAAGCGCGCCATCGATGTGCAGGACCGTAGCCCTTGGCGCAAGCGGGGTGATCAAGGTGTCGGTCGGCGTTGATCCTGGTGCGCAGGACTTCAACGTTTATCTCGCACAGAACGACACTTGTACCGGGCTTGCTTACGTAACCAGCTTCCCGAGCAGCGGAAACTCCACTATCACCGTCAACAGCAACACGTTCCCGGCGGGCTGGCCCGCCGGTCAGCCGTCCCCGCCCACCCAGGAGGGTCTTCCCGTCGCCAGCGGTCTTCCCAATTCCAGCCCGCCACCCGGTACGCCACCGAACGGTGACCTGGCCAATGAGGGTCACTGCGTCGACCCGTCCACTGGCGACGCTAGCGCATGTCCTGGGACGTGGACCCCGGGCGCGATCGTTTTGTTCGTCCCCAGTGGCGGCTGCCTCGACCTGCACGGCAAGGGAGACATCTATGTGTTCAGCGGCTACCAGTACCAGCGCATTGTGTTGTACGAGCCAGGACCGGAGCAGTCATCACAGCCCAACACATGCTCTACCAACAACGTCAATGGAAACGGTTTCACCAGTCTTATCGGCATCTTTTACATGCCCGCAGCATCGGTCACGATCAATGGCAACAGCGCCTACCAGGCGACGATCGCCGGAGGCGTGATTGCCTGGACCGCAAGCGTGATTGGGACTGGGAATGTGGCGATCCTCGCCGATCCAACTCTGCGGACGTGGCCGTCCACGGTCCGACTGACACAATGAGCGAGCCGGCCCCAGTTCCCTTGCCGTCAGCGCAATACGAGATGCTGGGTCCGATCGCGCCCTTGCTGGCAGATCCGATGGTCACCGAGATCATGGTGATGGGAGCGAACGATGTTTATGTCGAGGTCGCCGGCAAGATCCTGCTGACCACAATCAAGTTCGACAGCGACGATGAGGTCTTGCGTGTGATTCGAGTCATCGTCGAGTCTGTCGGCAGACGTATCGACGAGGACAATCCTCTTTGCGACGCACGTCTGGCCGATGGTTCGAGAGTACACGTAGCGATCCCACCGGTCGCCGTCGACGGACCGCTTCTGAACATTCGCAAGTTCGTCCGGGGCCCGCTTGACATGGCCGACCTCGTTCGCCTGGGCAGCTGCAGCCCCAGCGCGTTCGGCTTCCTGAAAGCATGCGTAGCGACGCGCGCGAACGTGTTGGTCAGTGGTGGCACCAGCAGCGGCAAAACGACGCTGCTCAACGTCTTATCGGGTTACATTCCCGACGACGAGCGAATCGTGACGATCGAGGATGCCGCTGAGCTCCAGCTGCGACAGCGCCACGTGGCCAGGCTCGAGTCGCGCCCGGCGGCAACGAACAGCATTGGCATCACCATGCGCGATCTGGTGATGAGTTCGCTCCGCATGAGACCGGACCGCCTGATCGTCGGAGAGGTAAGAGGCCCGGAAGCGCTCGACATGCTGCAGGCTATGAATACCGGCCACGACGGCTCGATGACGACCCTCCATGCCAACAAGCCGCGCGATGCGCTGGCCAGAATCGAGACGCTCGTCCTGATGGCGGGTTACGACCTGCCCCTGCGCGCGATTCGGGCACAAATCGCAAGCGCGCTGAATGTGGTCGTGCATCTGGAACGGCTGAGGGACGGTAGCCGCAAGGTTGTCCAGATCAGCGAGATCATCGGCATGGAGGAGGACGTGATTACGATGCAGGACGTGTTTCGTTTTACTCGGACGGGCTACGACGCCAACGGTCACGTGATCGGTAGATTCGCTCCGAGCGGCATCCGTCCACGCCTTCTGGACCGCCTTCGTGACCTCGGGCTCGAGGTCCCAAGCGAGATCGAGCCACTTTTTCCAGATCCAATGCGGCGCGGCCAGATCTGATGCCTGCACACCAGTCCGTGTCGTGAAACAAGTCGTACGTCGATTTGGTGGTTTCTGTGTTGACGCCTGGACTCGGTGATTCAGGCGGTCTAGATAACTAGGGGTAGGAGGAGAGCGGGACATTGTTAGATTGCATGCGTTGCCTGTCGCGGTCGCAGCGTGGTCAGGGAATGGTTGAGTACGCGCTGATCCTAGTGCTCGTGTCGATCGTAGTGATCGTGATCCTGCTCACAATGGGTAACCAGATCGCCAACGTGTTCTCCAACATCGTTGCCGCACTAGGCTGAGCTCCCAGTAAATTTGCGCTGGTTTTGGGCCTGAAGATCCGACAGGGGCACTGTCGGGTTGACGTCAAGTCGGGCTACGTGGACGGAGAGATCCTCCACACGTGTCGCAGTCCTCGCAGATGCGTAGTGAGCGACGTAAACATGCCTGTGGTTGCAGGGGATGATACGGAGTAAGCGCAGGACCTGAGTCAACCGATCATCTGGTTCGCGATGACACCGTCGTTGTTCGTGGCCACCGTCGACCAATGCTGGGCTTGAGCGCACGCACCATCTTTGGAATTTGGACCGAGATCGGGAAGGAAAGCCATGGCTAATGCGGGTACGCGTGGGACAAACAACGTGAGACAGCCGGTACACGACTAGGACAAGAGTTCCATTGATTGGAAACCAAGGAAGGCTAAAACTAAGCGTGATCTGCTATCCCCTCCGGGTGCCAAAGGAGGCGCCGCTTTCCCGGGGGGATAGCAGATCACCAGTTAATCTGACGGTCAGGACGTTCGCGACCGTCTCTGTGACCATAAGGAGCCTGCAGCAAACGGCTGCTGCGTTCTGAGAGGGTCGCTCACCAGAAGGCACATCCCCATCGGCAACCCTGGTCTCACGACCTCCGAGGTCGACAGCCCGGTCATCCCTGGCGTTGAAGGCGGCGCCAGCGCTTAGTGGTGAAGGATTCCTCGGGCCGCCGCGATCGTCGGGAGCATCGTCGCATTTATCGCGATGGTCTGATCGCGTCGAGCCGGGCCACGCCCGCGTGCGAGCCGATGAGGCCGACGCTGAGGCGACCTGACTCTGTTGTCTCGATCCCAGTCCTAGGCGGCTTTGGGCGCTTCCCTCACCTCCGGCTGCTGCCCGAATCGCCGGCCCCTGATCGCCACCTGCTGGAAGATAAGCCCGCCGATCACGCCGTAGCCGAGCATGGAGACGATGAGGATTGGAGCCATCCAGGAGGGATTCGATGTCGAGGTCAGGAAGCTGGCGACGCCCGACAGCCAACCTTGTGACGAGGCCTCTATGGCGAAGATCTGAGGGATCAGATAGAGGGCGGCGCCCACGGCGAGAAAGGCCGTCGACACGCGGTAGGTCTGGAAATCGTCGTCGGAGTCGTATAGCAACTTTATGTAAAGGCTCGCAAAGAGAAGCACGCCGGCCAGAGGCGCGGTCAGCGGAAGCGGGATGGTCACGACCAGGTTGGGGAACAGGAAGATCAGGCTCAACGCGAACGTGGCGAGCATCACGCCGTCCCGCACCAAGACGTAGCTGAGCCACCAAACGTCGGCGCCAAAGCGCAACGACAGCTTCTTGACCGTCCGCAACATGTAAGGACGCGCGAGGTGAAGGATGATCGTAAGCGCCCACAGCGATGGCAGCAGAGCTGCGATCGTGGAGACGACCCACTGCCTACCGCCGTATACGATCGCTTGGACTATCGCGCTGGTGACATCATCTGGCGACATTCATCTTTCTCCCATCAGACTCCCGCCCGTGCCGAGCGCGCAACCGGCGCGTTCGTCGTGCGGGCGGGTCCTCGCAGGTTGTAGGCGAGTGCCACCAAGCCCATGAGCGCGATGGCGGCGACTGAGAACCAACACAAACCAACTGCCAAAACGGGGTCGGTGTTCGTGGTCAGCGTTTTGGCGACGTCGGCCCAGAACGGGCCCCAGCTCACGGACGACAGCTGCACTCCCAGCAGCGTAGGCACCAGGTAGAGGGCGCTCCCGACTCCTATGAGGGTTGACACGAGCTTGAATGCCCGCGGATCGTTATCCGCGTCTGCCACCAGCTTGACCAGGAGCGCCCCGAACAGCGCGGCTGTGGCCAGCGAGCCTCCGATGGGAAGCGCGTCGGCGACGATGACGTCGGGATACAGAAACATGAAGCTGAAGATCGCCGTGACTGCGATCAGCACGTCGCGTAGACCGACATAGAGGACCCACCAGATGTCGGCGCCCAATCGCAGCGAGAACTTCTGCGTCGTGCGCACCATGTACGGCCGCGCCAGGTGCAGGGCCACGACGAGCATCCACAAGAGCGGCAAGGCCGCCGCCGTCGTTCCTTCGAGGAACTGTTCTCCGCCTTGGACAAAGGCATTGATAATGGCCTGGCTGAGCTGATCGACGGTCATGCGAACACCTTCCTTTTCACCTCGATAAGCTGGCAGCTCGTGACTACGTCGCACCGCAGGCAGCGCTGGGCTTCCGCGCGCGCGGTCTGAGCTGCGAAGCCGAGCGATACCTCGCGATAAAGATCTGAGCTCGTCGCTTCCGCAAGCTCGCTCTGGGCGCGCTTGCGGTTGTCGAGATCGAGCTTGATGCTGTCCGTCACCTGCAGCGGCGCCCGGCGCCACAGCGGCACATAACGGGCGGCGGGCAGCCCGCGCAGGTAGCGATCGATCGCCCAAGCCGCGCGCTGGCCCTGCGCCACGCCCTCGATGACGCTCTTCGGGCCGGTGGCCACGTCGCCGCCGGCGAAGACGCCGACCTGGGCCGTCATCAGAGTCTCGGAGTCGGTAAGCAGACCGCCCCACTCTCCGAACTGGATGCTCGAGCCTTCGGGGAGTATCGACGGATCCGGTGCCTCGCCGACCGCCACCAGCAGGTTGCGGGCTCGGATGGTGAAGGTGCTGCCCGGCACCGGGGCAACCTTGCTGCGGCCGTCTGCCCCCCTGTCGACTACGGTGTATCGCTGGCAACGAACCTCCGTCATGGCTCCGCGCCGCCCGAGCACCTCAACTGGCGCAGCCAGCGGCTCGAATAGGACGCCTTCGTGCTCGGCAGCGCGAATCTCCTCGTGCTGCGCGGGCATGTCCTCCTTGGTCCTCCGGTACAGGACGCGCACGCTGCTGGCGCCGGCGCGCCATGCCGAGCGTGCCGCGTCCATGGCCGTCGAGCCCCCGCCGACGACAAGCGCATCGCCCGAGAGGGTCACGTTCTCACCGAGGTTCACGCGCTTGAGAAAAAGGGTGGCCGGCCACACTCCGTGCAGGTCCTCGCCGGCCACGCCGAGCGGCTGGCTTTTCGTGGCACCGGTGGCGATAAGGATTGCCCGGTAACCCTGGCCTTTGATGTCGTCGAGGCTGATATCGCGGCCCAGCGCCGTGTTGAGCCTGAGCTCGACGCCGAGACCAAGGATGCGGTCGATCTCCGCCTGCAGCACTTGCTTGGAGAGCCGGTATTCGGGGATGCCGATCGCCATCATGCCGCCGGCGACCGGCATCGCCTCGAAGATGGTGACCCCGTAGCCGCTCCGCACCAGCTGGTAGGCGGCGCTCAGCCCGGTTGGACCGGCGCCGATGATCGCCACTCGCTCGGGCCTGCGCTGGGCCGCGGGCGGCGCGGTCGGGTACCCCTCCATGCCATGGTCGGCGGCGTACCGCTTGAGCTCGCGGATCGCGATCGGTTCATCCATGACCCCGCGGCGACAGGCCGTTTCACACGGCGCCGTGCAGACGCGACCGCAGACCGACGGAAACGGGTTGTACTCGGCCGCCACGGCCAGGGCATCGGCATAACGCCCTTCGCCAACCAGGGCTACATAACGACCGGCGTCCGTTCCTACCGGGCATGCCTCCTGGCATGGAGCGAAGAGGCGGTCAGTCTCGTCTCCTTCGGGGTTCCAGGTGCGCCAGACCTGCCAGCTTTCCGGACGCTTGATCGCGCGCCAGCGGGCGAGGTCTCCCCACGGGTCCGAATGCAAGTCTCTCAGCGACTCGGTCGTGTATTCGGACAGCGCGGCCCATCCGGTTTCGGATTCGGGCCCGTGGCGAATGGGGCCCTGCGAGACGGCCAGTTCGGCCGGTCCGTCAATCGCGGAGATCTGGATCACGGCGGTCGGGCACTCGACTGAGCACAGCTGGCAGCCGATGCATTCACCCGATTGGATCGGGAACTCCATCATCCAGGGCTGCTGATGCGGGGTTGAGGAGCTGCCGCCGCCGAACTCGATCGATTGCGAAAGGGTGCGTGTCATGTCGAGCGCATGCACCGGGCAGACGTCCATGCACACGCCACAGTTGATGCAGTTGGATCGGTCAACCTGAAATCGGTAGCCCAAGGCCCTTGGTGCACAGGTTGAGAGGTTCAGGGCGCATCAATAGGGCCGAAGGTCCCGTCGACCCGGGACTCCGGGCGAGCGCCCTCTAGGTATAAAGCGCAGACAGCCGTATATTTCTGCGCTAACCTCTACGTAGCCACTTACATATGTCGAGTGAGGTGCCCGTACCACCGCCGATTCGCGCACTGCTCGTGGACGACCACGCGCTGGTGCGGGAGGGGATCCGACAGCTCCTCGACAAAGAGCCCGACATCATGGTCATAGGGGAAGCCGACCGGGGCGACGTCGCACTCGGACTGCTCGATAGCCTGCAGCCGGATGTGGTGCTGCTGGACGTCCGCATGCCGGGGATGAGCGGCATCGAAACGACGCGGAGAATCCGCGCCACCTTCCCGAAGGTCCGCGTCCTCATCCTGTCCGCCTATCCCGATTTCGCAGTCGAGGCCTTCAGCGCGGGCGCTTCAGGCTATGTATTGAAGAGCGCCCACAGCACTGAGCTTGTAGCCGCGCTGCGCAGCGTCTTCTTCGGTTCGACCGTGATCCAGGGAGCGCTGGTTCAAGGGCTCAGCATCTCGGCGTCAAGGGGCCTGTCTCGAGGCACGGACCTTCTCAGCCCCCGTGAGGCCCAGATCCTGCGACTCGTCGCTCGCGGGTTCACCAACCGGACGATCGCGCGCGAAATAGGGGTCGCGCCTCGCACTGCCGAGCAGCATGTACACAACATCTTCGTCAAGGTGGGAGTGAGGTCGCGCGCGGAGGCGGTGCGTTACGCGGTTGAGCACGAGCTCGCCGCGCCAGCGGAGGGTGGCGCCGACTAGGCCCCCCACGGCAGTCGTGCAGCAACGCCGGCTCTGTTTGGGTTGGCACCGCACCGGGGTGGCGCTAGACTCAGGGCTGATCGAACGTGCGTTCGGGTGGGATTCGACTGCGCGTCAGCGCCGGGGCCCGGGCAGCGGTCATGCGCCGGTGTCAGGGCGCTTGCGAAGCCTGCGGCCTCGAGTGGCCCTGGCTGCTGTATCTCTTTCGCATCGACGAGACCAGTCCACCGCGGGCAGCGAACCTGCGCGCACTTTGCGGTCCGTGCTCCGCCAACGAGGTCGCTGATTGCGCCCCGCTCCTGACTCGACCCTCCCTGCGCGAACGCGTTCGCGAGGCGAACAATCGCCGGGCCGGCACCACCAAGCTCACGGCAGGCCGGCGCCGCCGGCTCATCGCGGCGCGCGGCGGAAGCTGCGAGATCTGCGGCGTCTCAGGTCTCGAGCGCCAGCTCGACGTCCATCACCGTCTGGGCATCCTTCGCGGCGGCGATGATTCGGAGGACAACCTGCTGGTGCTGTGCTTCGCGTGCCATCATCACCTGCAGCCTTGCGCGACGGGCTGCGGACGGTGGGCCAAGAAGCCGGCGCGGCTGTGCGGGCGTTGCGAGGTTCGCCGCCGCCTCGAAGTCATCTACCCAAGCCTGTCCTGGGAGCAGATCAAGGCGCGACATCCATCGCTCGTAAGGAGCTGGCCGCCGGGCTACGAACCTCGCCCGTTATTGGAAGGATGAGGGAGCACGTTGACGCTCTGGCCGCAGGTTTGCTAGGGTGACGTCGGTCTTCAGGGTCTGGGGTACGCGAGAAGGAGACCTGGGGGTAGGCATTGCGCATCCATCGCTACGTGACCCATGCCGTTGTGCTCGCGATCGCTGGAGCCATGTCCGGCTACGCGGCCATCGACCGAAACTTCTCTCCGAACTTCAACGCAACTGCGGTCACTGCCGTCGCGGCTGACGACAGACATGCGGTCGGCGACGTCTCGCTGGGCCGCGACAGCGTCATCATCAAACCAGTTTCCATTCCGACATCGGCGCTCGTCAGCCACGCTCCAATCGTGCACATCGTCATGCAGGGAGACACGCTGGAAAGCATCGGCCGGCAGTTCAACCTCCCCTGGAGGTATGTCCTCTGGTCCAACCCAGGCCTGCGCATGCCGCTCACAGTGGGACGAGCTGTCAGGCTGCCACCGGTGCCGGGCGTCGTGGTCGTCGTCAAGAAGGGGGACACGCCCGCGAGTCTCGCCGCCGCCTATGGCGTGGATGTCAGCACTGTGCTGGGCTTCAATGGAATTCGCGGCCCGCAGCTGACAACCGGGTCGGTGCTTGTGCTTCCGGTCAATCCCGCCCAGGGTCCCAACCTGAGCACGGGCGTGCCCGCCGATCCCATCGACCCCGGGCAGTTCCTGTGTCCGATTGCCGGCGCTCAGATCATCCAGCCGTTCGGGCCGACGTCGTTCGCGATAGAACCACCATTCGGCGGTTATCTACATTTCCATACCGGCGTCGATTTGCTGGCCGGCTACGGCACACCGATCGTCGCGGCTGCCGGTGGAAAGGTGACCGCAATCGGCTACGCATTCGACTTCGGGATCCGGGTCGAGGTCACCGACAGTTTTGGCCTCGTCGAGGTCTATGCCCACATGTCGCAGGGGGCCGTAGCGATCGGGCAGGAAGTGCAGCAGGGCGAGAAGGTCGGCTATGTCGGCAGCACGGGTCTCTCGATTGGCGCACATCTGCACTTCCAACTCGAGGTCGGCGGCCTGCCGACAGCGCCAGGCTCGTTGGTCGGCTGTTAAGCAGCCACTACTAGGTGACGACCAGCGTCACCGTGACGGTGTGCGTCACCCCGCTACTCGTGCCGCTGATCACCACCGCATAGCTTCCTGGCGGCGTCTGTCCGCGATTCGTGCGGATGGTGAGCGTGGAGGACCCCGTCGCCGGGTCAGGACTGAACGACGCACTGGTCTTCGGTGGCAGCCCGCTCACGCTCAGCGTCACTGAGCCGCTGAACCCGTCCATCGAGGTGATCGTCACGGTGTATGTGGCGCGTCCGCCGGCCGCCAGCGATATGGTTGATGGAGAGGCGCTCAGGCTGAAATCGGCGACGAGCAGGGTCACTGTTGTGCTGTGGCTGAGGACGCCGCTCGTGCCGGTGATCGTCAACACGTAGCTCCCGGACGGTGTAATCGAGGTGATGTTGACGTTCAGCGTGGACGCGGTCGTAGCCGGGTTCGGGCTGAACGTCCCGCTCGCGCCGACCGGGAGTCCGTCGACTGCCAGCGCCACCGATCCGTTGAAGCCGTTCACCGCGCCAATGGTCACCGAGTACGACGTGGCGTTGACGCCCTGGCCGACCGTCCGGCTCGTGGGCGCCGCGCTGATCGTGAAATCAGGCGCGTTGACCACGAGCGTCGCCGGCGCTGTGTGGCTCAAGCTGCCGCTCGTGCCGCTGATCGTCAGCGCATAGCTGCCGGCCGGCGTCGCTGGATCCGTGACAACGCTGAGGTTTGATGTCGTGATCGCGGGATTGGGGCTGAAGCTGCCTGTCGCGCCCGCGGGCAGCCCGGTCACACCAAGCGTGACGGAGCCGGCAAAGCCTCCGCTGGGCGTGATTGTGACCGCGTAGCTCGTCGAGGCACCAGCGCTGACGGTCTGACTGGCAGGGTTCACGCTGAGATTGAAGTCAGGCGTCGGTGGCGCGTTGACGACCAGCGTCGTCGAGGCGGTGTGGCTCAGGGATCCGCTGGTGCCCGTCACTGCCAGTGGATAGGTGCCCGCAGCCGTGCTCGCATCCGAAGTCACGGTAAGCGTGGAGGAGGTGGTGGCCGGGTTGAGACTGAAGCTGCCCGTCGCCCCACTCGGTAGCCCGCCCACCGCCAGCGAAACCGCCCCTGCAAAGCCGCCGGCGGGCGTTATGGTCACCGAGTATGTGGTCGAGTCGCCCGCCGCGATGGTCTGGCTGGACGGAGTCACCGCCAGGTTGAAGTCCGGAGTCAAGACGCCGCCGGTGGTCAACGCGAAGTTCTGCGTCGTCCACTGCGGAAAGCCCAAGATGCCCTGCCCGTTGACCATGTTGCTGCCCCAGACGACGCCGGCGTTGACAGGGTCAGGCGTCACCCCCGAGTAGTCGCCCCACCGGCACGGCGGTCCGTAAGGCGCGCTGCAGCTGAAGTCGACATCGACGTCGACGCTGCTTGCGAGCACGACCTCGCCCACGTCCATGGTGCCGAGGGGCGTCGAGCCGGTTCGGCTCTGGGCGGCGATGACAGGCGTTTGTGACGCGCTCGCGCTGTTGTACTCGACGACGGCGTCATTGCCGTTGGTCGAGGTTGAGACGGCGCCATTGAAAATGAAGTTGGATGAGCTCGAGACATCGCCTTCCTGACGAACACCGAGACTCGCCGGCAACAGCTCGTACCAGCGCATGACCGATCGCCCTCCCGGGCCGGCGACGGTGTGCTGCGTCCAGATCGCCAGCGATCCGGTGTCCGGATCGTGCCGTCCCACCGCCTGAGTGAGCTGCCCGTCGAGCGTGTCGAGCGAGTTCTGCGGTTGCGGGACGTCTGCGGGAACGTCATACGAGTTGACCGTGATGTCGCCGTCTGCGACCAGGGCCGGAGATCCTGACTGCATCGTCATGTGCCACACCATGACCTGGTTGCGCGGCCCTGCCGGCGCGATCAGCGGCGAATGGGCCGCAACGATGTAGCCACCGGTCGAGCTCTCCGTCGTGTTCACTGGCACCGGGGTGTCCGCCAGGGTGCCATCGGCGTTGTGCAACAGGTGTGTGGCGTCGGCGAAAAAGGTCGCCACACCGGTGCCGGTGCATGAAGCGTCACCGTTGCCGGGCTTCCTGTACGCCCAGATCTGACCGGTGATTTCCTTGTTCAGGTTGCTGTCGTCGTAGATGTTGCTGCCGAACAGCAGGTAGTTATCGTCATGCCCAAGCTTCGGGAAGTCGTTGAGGCTGCTTCCTGTGCCCACTCCGAAACGGCACCAACCATTGGACAGGTCGCTCGGATCGCTGGTCTTTGACCAGCCGAACACCAGGAAGTTGTTCCCGGTTGCGAACGCGACCGCGAGGTAGAACCAGCGGTTGCTCACGAAATCGAACTCGACCTGTGGGTCGCTCAACGTCAAGCCTGACGGGGCGGCGACAAATGACGCTGTATCCATCGAGCTGATCAGGCTCAGGTTGCTTCGGTCGTAAACGCCGATCAGGCTGTTGACCATCTCGACGTAATGGTTGGGGCCGATCGCGCCGGTCGGGTCGGGCGGCGTGCAGCAGAAGCTCTCGTTAGAGGCGCTCAGGCCAGGCTGGTTGAGATTGTTCAAGACTCCGGCCAGCGATCCTGTCGTCGTGACGCCCGATGCCGGGCCCAGCCGGGCTGCTGCCCGCAACTTGGCGGCGCGATGCGCTACGAGGTCCCTTGTCGGATTGTGCGAGATGGATCGGTTGGGGCTATGGGCGTCGCCGGCGTGTGGACCGAAATCGATCACCTTGAGCTGGCCTGCCGGATGAATCGTTCCTGTGGCCGCCATCGAAGGGGTGACTGGCACCATCAAGACGCCGATGACGGACATCGCCGCCGCCATGCGCACACCCCGAGTGATCCTTGGCCAACGCAAATTCATCCAACCCCCCAACACGATTGATTGTGATGGCGCTGACGAGAGCTAACGAAGCATATAGCGGTTTCTTGCCCCTGTCCGGACTGTTTTGGGGCATCACTTGACAACGAAAAATCCCCCGAATGCAAAGTCGTGGTTGACTCGTTCTCATCACTGCTGAGGTAGCATCGCGCCTGGTGTTCACGGTCGAGCAGCGGGAGGCGGTCCGCGACCGCGTGCTACGGCTCGCGGAGGAGGATGACCGTGTCGTTGCCGGCGCCGCGGTGGGCTCGCTCGCGGTTGATGAGGGCGACCGCTTCTCCGACCTGGACCTCACCTTCGGCGTCGCTGACCGCGTGCCGGTCATCGACGTGCTCGATGACTGGAAGCGCACGCTCGTCGACGAGCTCGACGCGGTGCATCTTGTCGACCTCGAGGGCGGTCCCACCACCTACCGCGTGTTCCTGCTACCGGACGCGCTGCAGTGCGACCTCTCGATGACGCCGGCGGCTCAGTTTCGCCCAGCCGGACCGCGATTCCGGCTTCTGTTCGGCGAGACCGCGGCGGGCGAGCCCGAGGTTGCCACGCCCGCAGCCGCGCGAGCCCTCTTCATTCCCACGCCGGTGGCCGCTGCGGACATCTTTGGGTGGGGCGTCATTTACGCGCTCCACGCCCGCGCATGCATCGAACGCGGGCGTGTGTGGCAGGCCGAGCATTATGTCGGCGCCGTGCGCGACCATGGGCTCTCGCTTGCCTGCCTCCGCCAAGGGCTGCCCGCGGTGCAGGCGCGCGGCTACGACGACCTTTCCGCTGAAACCCTCGCTCGATTCGAGCATGCCCACGTCGGCGCGGCCGAGCCTGCGGCGCTCCGCGCAGCCCTCGCCGCATCCGTTCTCGCGCTCATGCGCGAGGGCGCCGAGGCGCGTCTGCCGCACGCGGATACCGTGGCGCAGCGCCTCGCTGATCTTTGCTGATTCGATGCGATGATCACCCCTGGAACGATGGAGCGATGACCGTCAAAGAGGGCTGGCGCGGCCGATTCTTCGAGGACTTCAGGGTCGGCGACGTGTACGAGCACCCGCTCGGCCGGACCATCACATCGGCGGACAACATCTGGTTCACGCTCTTGACCCAGAACACCGCACCGATCCATTTCGATCACCACTACGCGGCGAGGACAGAGTTCGGAAAACCTTTGGTCAACAGCTGCCTCACGCTGGCGCTGGTCACGGGGCAGAGCGTCAGCGACGTGTCGCAAAACGTGATGGCCAACCTCGGGTGGGACGAGGTGCGCCTACCCAACCCTGTGTTCGAGGGTGACACCGTGTACTCGCGCTCCGAGGTGCTCGAGACTCGCGAGTCGAAATCGCGCAAGAACGTTGGCATCGTCACCGTGCGCACGACGGGTCTCAACCAGGACGGGACCGAGGTGATCACATTCCGGCGCACCGCGATGATCTACCGGCGCGGGCAGGGTCCGACCGCTGAACCGTCGCACAGGGATTAAGGAGCGCGATGGACTTCGAGCTCTCCGAGCAGCAGGCGGCGTTCCGCGACCTCATGCGCGATTTCGCGCGCAAGAGCATCGCCCCGGTGGCGCGCGAGTGGGAGCTCGCCGGTCGCTACCCGGAAGAGATCGTCGATGAGATGAAGGCGATGGGCCTGTTCGGGATGCTGGTGCCAGAGGAGTACGGAGGCATCGCCATCGACGCTGTCTCCTACTCGGTCGTGTTCGAGGAGATCTCGAAGGCATGGATGGGCGTGGCCGGAATCCTGGGCTCGCATTCACTCGCGACGCTCATGCTCGCGCGATCAGGCACGCCCGAGCAGCGCGCGGTGGTTGCCCGACCTCGCCAGCGGCAAGCGGCGTTCAGGCATCGCGCTCACCGAGCCGCAGGCGGGAAGCGACCTGCAGGGCATCGCGACTGTCGCCCGGCGGGAGGGCGATCACTATGTCGTGAACGGCGCCAAGACGTGGATCACAAACGCCCGACACGCGGACCCATTACCAGTGCTGGTCAAGACCGATCCGAGCGCACAGCCCCGCCACCGGGGCATGACCGTGCTGATGATCGAGCAGGGAACGCCGGGCTTCACGATCGGGAAGGACCTCGAGAAGCTCGGCTATAAGGGGCCCGAGTCGTCAGAGGTCTTCTTGACCGAGTGCCGCGTCCCTGCAGAGAACGTGCTCGGGGGGGAGGAGGGACATGGGCTGCAGCAGGCGCTGTCAGCGCTGGAGTTTGGGCGAGTCAACATCGCTGGGCGTGCGGTGGGCGTCGCGCAGGCGAGCCTGGACCGAGCCCTCACATACGCGCGCGAGCGCCAAGCGTTCGGCCGGCCGATCGCCGAGTTCCAGGCGATTCAACTGAAGCTGGCGGACATGGCGACCGAGGTGCAAGCCGCGCGATTGTTGACGTGGTGGGCCGCTTCCGCACTGGACTCGGGTCGGCGGGCGGACCTCGAAACGGGCATGGCGAAGCTTTATGCGTCCGAGGTGTGCATCAAGGCGTCGCTCGAGGCCATGCGCATCCACGGCGGCTATGGCTATTCGACCGAATACGAGATCGAGCGCTTTTATCGGGATGCACCGCTGATGGCGATCGGCGAAGGCACGAACGACATCCTCCGGACGGTCATCGCGCGCCAACTCGTGCGTGAAGAACATTCCTGAGGACGCGGGCGGGCAGGCGATCCGCCCGCCGCGAACCTGGCTCTTCGCGCCCGGACACAGCGAGAAGCTGCTTCGCCAGGTGTTCGAGGCGGGCGCGGATGTCGCGCTGCTGGACCTGGAGGACGCCGTCCCACCAGACATTAAGGATCGCGCGCGCGAGATGGTCGCCCTGGTAGCTGCCGAGCGGGCCTGCTGGGTTCGGGTTAATCGGGCAGGCAGCGAGGAGTGCGCCCGGGACCTCGCGGCGCTCGCGAGGTCGGTCGTCGGGATTCGGGTGCCCAAGGTGGAGTCCGCCGCCGACGTCGTTTGGGTGGCCGAGCGGGCGCCTGGCGTGCCGCTCGACTGCACAATCGAATCTGCGAGCGGGGTGATCGCGGCGTTCGAGATCGCCTCCCAACCCGCCTGCACGTTTCTGTCGTATGGCGGCCTCGACCTGGCCGCCGACCTCGGCATTCAGGGCCGCGACCAGGAGACGTTGTTCGCGCGCTCGTACCTGGTCGTCGCAGCCCGCGCGGCCGGCAAGCCTCCTCCCAGCGATGGGGTATATCCGATGCTGTACGACGACGGCGGCCTTCGCCAGGAGACCGAGGCGGCGCGGCGTGTCGGGTTCTTCGGCAAGTCCGCCATCCACCCGCGCCAGGTGCCGATCATCCACGAGGTCTTTGCGCCTACGCCCGACGAGGTGGCGTGGGCAAGGCGGGTGCTGGCCGCGTTCGAGGAGTCGGGAGGTGCGGCGACAAGGACCGCCGATGGTGAGTTCGTGGACATGCCGGTCGCGGAGCGGGCGCGTCGGCTCATGCTGGGCTAGCCAGGCCCCTAAGTCAGAGGTTCGACGCGGTAGCGACCATCCTCCTCGACCACGTTGACCCCCGCGCCCTTGGCGATCGGCTGGACCACCTGACCGGTCAGGCCCAGCACCGCGGCCTCGGTGGTTGGCGAGTGGCCGACCACCAGCGCCCGTCCACCTTCCCTCAGGGATTCAAGCACCTGCTTCAGCACGCCGCCGAACAAGGCCGCCTCCTCCTCGACCAGCGCGGGGTCCACCTTGCGAAACGCCTCGAGGTCCTTGCCAGGCGCATGGCGCGCGGCGGCAAACCAGCGTTCCTCGACGCTCGAACGGAACCCGGCGTTGACGATCACCCCGCCGGCCACCGTCCGGCCCATGCCCGCCAGGAAGCACGCGAGCGTCTGGGTGGCCCGCTGTGCACCTGACGAGATCAGCAGGTCATACCCACTTTCCAGGTGGCGGCCGATCTCGACTGCCGCTCGGACACCCTCGGGTGTGAGGAAATCGCCTTCGGCATCGGTATGCCGCCTGAGCTCAACCGACCTTGCCATCAGCTTCTATCTTGATGGGCGTCCCTGGCCCATGGCCCGCAATGGGGCGTTTACGCCCACCTCGCAAAAGCCCTGCCTGATGCTTGATGTGACCAATTTGCGATGGGTGAATGAGCGCGCGGTTTGAGGACGTTGATCTCGCCGATGTCGACCGATGGTGTCGCACCCATCTAGGCACAAACGTTGCTGAGGAATTGTTTCGTGCCGGGCACCTGTCCGCCGTCATCGGTCTGAGGCTTGGATCCGGCCGGCCGATCGTTGTCAAGGTCCGCCAACCCGCCGAGCGTCTGGCTGCTTGCTGGAGCGCTCATCAGCACCTGTTCAAGCGGGGCTTTCCCTGCCCTGAGCCGCTGGTTGGACCGGAGCCGCTTGGCGACCACCTGGCGAGCGCGGAGGCGCTCGTGACCGGTGGCACACTGTTTCCCACTTCGGGCCGAGCAGCCGGTCCCTTTGCGCACTCCCTCGCCAGACTGATCGAGCTGGCGCCTCGCCGTGACGAGTTGCCGACCCTCGAGCCCCCACTTCCCTGGACGTCGCCGAGTCATCGGGCGCCGGGCTTGTGGCCGTGGCCCGACGATCAAGACATCGACCTCAATACGATCGACGGCCCTGCATGGGTCGACGAGGCCGGCAAGGGCGCTCGCGATCGGCTCAGCCTGGTGACGCGAGAGGGTTCGCCAGAGCCGATCGTCGGCCACGGCGACTGGTACACGGCCAACCTCCGCTGGAGGGGCCGTGAGCTGTATGTCGCGTACGACTGGGACAGCGTGATCGCTGAGAGCGAACCCGTCATCGTCGGTCTTGCTGCCGCCCTCTACCCGGCCACGCGGGGCGGCACCGAAGCAACCGTTGACGAGACGCAAGCCTTCATCGATGCCTACACGGTGTTCCGTGGGCGTCCTTTCACCAGGGCGCAGATCGAAGAAAGCTGGGCAGCGGGGCTGTGGAATCGCAGCTTCGACGGCAAGAAGCAGTTCGCTGCACAGGGCCAGGTGCGCTCGCTGACTCAAGGCGAGGCTCGGGAGCGGCTCGGGCGGGCCGGCGCCGGATAACTCCGGATTGCACATTGCAAATGACCACCATAACCGGCGGCTCGGGAGTCGCTCCGCTCACGAATTCCCAAGGAGGGCAGCTCGGACGGGAGCGTTGCTGCGGCTGTTGTCAAGTAAGAAGCGCAGTCCACTTGACAGCCCCTTGGGCCGCGAGCACAATCCTTGCACTCCGTCGACCGGCACCGAGAGCTTGCGCTCCGCGTGGGGAAGAATCAGATGCGCGCAAAGACAAGAGTCCTGTTCATTTCCGTCGCCGTCTGCGTGCAGCTCTTGCTCGGCGTGGTTTCGATGCCGATCGCCCATGCGAACAGCCCCGACCCCGTCACCATCACCAAACACGCAGACCTCGGCTTCACGACGAACCTCCCGATCCACATCGACACGGGCGTGGCGAACCCTCCGTGCTTGCTGTCGGCGATCGGGATCTGTCTTTTTAGCGGCGCGCTCGCTTTCACCGCCACGATGAATGTGGGGGTGAAGCTCGGCACGGACGTCGCGCTGACCTACGACCCGTCCAGCCTGAACACTCCCAACGCGCCTCTCCCGGTCTCCATAAAGTACACGCCGACTCCAGGCGGCTCGACGGTAACGTACTCACTCAACGGCAACATGACGTTCAACTTCACCGGCTGCCAGAACTGTTCGCAACCAAAGGCGTTTTCCGAAGTCTCAGCGCCGATCTCGTTCACAGCGCCCATGGACAGCGACGCGCCGATCACGATCCCCGGCTCGAGCAGCTCGCTGACGCTTTCCCTCGACACCATCGTTGGGACCATTCCAATCATCACGGCCACTGTCGGCACCACCCTGACCCTCACCCCGGCACCGCCCGGTGGGCTGCCCGGCCTCGGCGGCGCCGCTGCGGTCGTGAAGGTCACCGGCGCAAGCGGAGCGCCGGCGCTGCCGCTCGAGTGGGACTCGGCGGGGGCCGCGCAAAGCTTCACGCTGATGACTCCGTCGACACCGACTCCGATCGGCATCCAGCTGACTCCACTCCTCCACTGGGTGGGCACGTCCGGTAGTGCGCAGGTCAACCTGCACTGGAGCAGCCAGCTCCAGGACCTCGTGGCTGTCGTCGCCGACATCGCATCTGCCGGGGTCTGTGCGCTGCCGGGTGTCGACTGCTCGATCTCTGACCCGTCTCCGCTGGTTCTCTTCTCCGGGGGCCTGGGTCCCGTCTATACGGCGGCCGGACTCGACACCGCGATCGGCACCGCCATCGGAGGGGTCGCGGGCCCGCTGGTCGCGAGCCGGATTGCCGCCGGCTTCGTCCCGATTCCGCTGACCTCGCCGCCTCTGGCTTCGATTCCGCCGCTGACGATCGGGGCGCTCATCTTCAGCATCGCGGCGGTGTCGATCTCTGGCGCGCCGGCGGGAGTCGTTCTCAAAGGCAATTCAGTAACTCTCACCGCGGTCGCCAGCGGAGGCACGCCACCGTTCACGTACGCCTGGACGAAGAGCGGAGCGCCGTTCGCGACCACACAGACCATCACCGACACACCGTCGCTTGGCAGCACGACCTACGCGGTGACGGTGACCGACTCGCTCGGAGCCGTTTCCAACACGGCGAGCACGGTCGTCAGCGTTTATGACTTCGCCGTCGCCGGCAGCCCGACCAGCCTGCAGGTGCTGACCACGGGCTCCAACACCTATGCGATCACGGAATCGCTAGTTCCCGGATCCCCGACCTCCGGCCTGCCCACCATCTTCCTGTCGGTGTCGGGTCTGCCTTCGGGTGCCACCCCGAACTTCAGCCCCGCCAGCGGAAATGCAATCGGCTTCACGTCGACACTGACCATCACCACCGCCAACGCGCCGGCCGGCACCTTTACGCTCACGCTGACCGGTACGGATTCGAGACCCGCAATCGGCGGCACCCGTACCGCGACGCTGACCCTGCAGGTCCTCACGCCGGCCCAGGCGATACCGAACGTAATCGCATCCATCAACGGCCTCAAGGCCGCGGGAGTGTTGAACGGCGGGCAAGCGAATTCGCTCATCGTCAAGCTGAACCATGCGATCACGAGCCTGACCTCGAAACCCGACCAGCCGACGGCCTGCAACCAGCTGCAAGCATTTGTCAACGAGGTCAACGCCTACGTCGCGGCGGGGATTCTGACGCCGGCGCAAGCAAACCTCTTGTTGGGCGGGCCGCTGGGCATCCTCGCGATCATGGCGTCCATACCCTGCTGAGGGCGACCATACCCTGCTGAGCTCCAGGCCTCCGGGCCTGGAGCTCAGCGTCATGTGCACGCGAGTCACCCCCCCCGGACGTAAGCTCTTCACGGGAAGTCAATGGCAGGCGGACACAGTGTCGTGGTTAGCTACCTCGTGGTTGCCAATGAGACTGCGGATAGCCCCGAGCTGCACCACGCGGTAGCTGAAATTCAAAAGCTCGATCCTGACGCCGAGTTCGTTGTTGTCATCCCGGCAACCCCGCTCAACTTGCTCCAGCAGTTCGAAGGCACGGCGAAATCAGCACGAGGGCTGGCGGCACAGCGAGCGCAGAGCACCCGCAGACACCTGGAGAGCCTGGGGGTCCGCGTGCGGTCGACACGAGTCGGCAGCTGGGACCCATATATGGCCATCGAGGAAGAGCTGGCCAACGAAAAGTACGAGGCAATCGTGCTGTCGACGCTACCGCCTGGGGTCTCACGCTGGCTCCGAATGGACCTACCGTCCCGCGTCGCCCGTCGCCATCCCGAAGTCCGGCTGGTGCACATCGTCTCCCGCTCGGCGACCAGCAGGTCTGCCTCGGAGTCGCCGAACTAGCGGCGAGATGAGCCGCATTGCGAGCACGATGGCCAGCGCCATAGACTGATCTCCCCGGTCAAGTTCAAAGGAGGAAGCCATGCGTAGGCTGCACGCACCAGGCCTCTTGATGATCATCGGTGTGTTCGCTGCGATTCCGGTCAGTCCAGCCACCGCAGCGAGCGCGCCCCTCAACGTTGACGTCAGCCAGCGACATCTAAACGAGTCCGAAGAGACGATCGCAGTCAACCCGAAGAACCCAAACAACATTGTCATGGTGAGCAACGTCGGACACCTGGAGGCAGGACTTACAGCCGGCATGTTCGAGGCTGTCAGCTTCGACGGAGGCGCCACCTGGACGGGACATTTGATCGGCAACCACGACAACCTTGGTGACGCGTGCTGCGATCCAAGCCTGTCCTTCGACGAGTTCGGCAATCTGTTCATGACGTATCTGTTTGAAGTCGAGAACGTGGTTCCCATCGCGCTGAGCACGGATGGAGGCCTGACCTTCAGCGTCATCGACAAGATCGTTGCGCCGCCGCAGGGAACCCCGACGAAATCCGGCGGGGACAACCGCGGGCTGTTTCGTTTCGTGGATCAGCCGACCATCACCGCCGGCAAAGGCGAAGTGTGGGTGGTCTTCAACGCCGGTGGCCCGATGTTCGCGACCGGCGCACCGGTGACCGGCTTCGGCAAGGTCGGTTCTTTCTTTCAGGGAGAGGTAGTTCCGGGAACGAACAACTGCACATATGGCGACGTGGCGATCGGACCCGCCGGGCAGGTGATGCAGGTCTGCACGCTCACCGAGAGCGGCCAGGGTGGCGGAAAGCTGTTCGTCAACGTTGATCCCGACGGGCTTGGACCGGCCAGTTTTGGCGATCGCGTGTTTGTCGCCGAAACCCACGTCGGGGGTTTCGACTTCATCCCGGCGCAGATAGATCGCTCCATCGACGCGGAGCCCGGTCTCGCCTGGGACCGGACTGGGGGACGGCACAACGGTCGCGTCTACCTCGTCTACACCAAGGAACAACAGAACGAGAGCGACAACACGGATATCTATGTGCGGTATTCGGATGATGGCGGAGCCACCTGGAGTCAAGGCGTGCGAGTCAACGACGATAAGACTGCGAACAGCCAGTTCCTTCCGAAAATTTCGCTGGATCAGGCTAGTGGCAATATCGCAACCGTCTGGTATGACGCCAGGCTGGATCTCGGTTCAGGTGGCCCTGGCGACACAGATGGGGTTCCGAATACCGACGCGCAGTTCTGGGGCGCCTTCAGCAAGGATGGCGGCGTGTCGTTCAGCCCGAACATTCAGGTCAGCGCCGGGACGTCCAACTCCCACGACTCGGGCAATGGGATCGATTTCGGCGACTACTCCGGCCTGAGCTTTTTCGGTGGTATCGCTCACCCCGCCTGGTCGGACAATTCCAACAGCACCGGGACGAATCCCGATGGTCAGCTGCACCAGCTCGACATCTTTACGGCTGCCGTGCCCGTGACGTAAACACCGGCTTCCTCAACCCAGGACTTGCGAGACAAGCCTGGCAAAAAGTGGTAAAGAAACCGTAGCTGCAGGCTTCTTCTGGTCTTGTGGGGGATAGAAGATGGCAAGAACCGTTGGATCCGTTGACGTAAGCTCGCTTCCGCCCGCGGAACGCCGAAAACAGATGGTCCGGGCGGTGGTGGCGAGCACCGTTGGGACCTCCATCGAGTGGTACGACTACTTCCTTTTCGGGACGATGGCCGCGCTGGTGTTCCCGAAGCTGTTTTTCCCGAAGTCCGATCCGCTGACCGGGACTCTGAACAACTACGCGATCTTCTTCGTTGGCTTTCTCGCTCGGCCGGTCGGTGCCTGGCTGTTTGGAACCTACGGCGATCGCATCGGACGTAAGGCAACCCTCATCGCGACCCTACTCTTCATGGGAGTCGCCACCTTCTTGATCGGCCTCATGCCCACGTACAACTCGATCGGCCTGTGGGCCGCTGTGATTCTTGTGATCCTGCGGCTGTGCCAGGGCATCGGAGTGGGAGGGGAGTGGGGCGGCTCCGTGCTCATGTCGATGGAATGGGGCAGCGCCAAACGCAAAGGATTTCTGGGTAGCTGGCCCCAATTCGGGGTACCTGTGGGACTTCTGGCGTCGACAGCAATCACTGCGCTCACCTTGACCATCGCAGGCACCTCGACGTTTCAAGCCTGGGCCTGGAGGATTCCGTTCCTGCTGAGCATCATCCTGGTCGGCGTCGGTCTTTACATCCGGCTCGGAATCATGGAGACGCCCGTCTTCCAGTCGATCGTCCGCGAGCGGCGGGTGGAGGCCCGGCCGGTGACCGAGGTCGTGCGCCAGAACTGGAGGGAGATCATTCTCAGCGCCCTGTTGCGACTTCCGGAGCAGGCGCCGTTCTACCTTTTCACCACGTTCGTCTTCACCTTTGGAGCGTTCGCCACGAAGCTCGATAAGCCGTTCCTCACGTGGGCCGTTAGCGCGGCAGCAGTGGTGTCGTTTGTCACCATTCCGCTGTTCGGTCATCTGTCCGACCGGATCGGCCGCAAAACGGTGTACATGGCCGGGATTGTCGTGATGGCGGTGTGGGGCTTTGTGTACTTCGGCCTCTACAGCACGGCGGTTCCGCTCCTTGTCTTCATCGTGATCGCACTTTCGCTGATCCCGCACGACATGCAGTACGGTCCGCAGGCGTCTTTGATCGCAGAAAGCTTCACCGGACGATTGCGTTACAGCGGCGCGTCGCTCGGCTATCAGCTCGCGTCCGTCATTGCCGGAGGGCCGGCCCCGTATATCGCGACCAGAATCTGGGCAGGCGAGCTTTTCCTACCCGCCAAGAATCCTTACATGATCAGCCTCTACATCCTTCTGTGCTGCGTCATTGGATTCGCGGCCGTGGCGATGTTGAAGGACCGCTCTGCCCTTGACCACACCAAGGAATACGAGGAGCAGGAAGTTCCGGCTCCAGCGGCGATCGGCCGGCCCGTGACCGGCTGAGCAACGGACCAGCTCGAAGAGGCGCCGGCGCCCGGCGCCTCTTCTGTTTTTGACGCTCATCAGAACCGGGGCCGCACACAGCGGCCCCTGGGTGAAATTGGCCGACCGGACAGCTAACGAAGCGCGCTGAAATTGACCAGCGGGCACCGCACAACCGTCTGGGTTGTGATCAATTGGCCCTCGCCGGCGGCAACCGCAGCGAGGATGTCGTCATCCTTGGTCAAGGCGCGCGGAGCTGGGGAGTTCCAGACAAAGATCTTCAGATTCCAGGCTCCTCCGTTGTAGCCGACCTCCGTGGGGATCGCGCTCAGCACGTTGCCGCTCGCCGTGATGCCGCCGGTTGCGGGAACTGGAAGGGCGGCGGTCTGTTGTGGCGCGGTGGAGCCGTCAGGGTTCTCGACGTGGTAGACAACCTGACCCTGGGCGGCCAGGTGGGCGGCGGCTGTCGCGTCGGCAACAACGGTCGCGCTGTCGTACCAGATCTGCTGGTGGTCATACCATCCGGTGGTGATGCCCGCAAAGCTGCTCACGGCGGGATTGAAGAAGTCAACCCCCGCCTGCGCAGGGATGGCAGCAGCCAACACGCCAATCCCGCAGAGCGCGCCCAACAACGTTGAACGAAGCCTCATGCCGTACCTCCCGTGCCCGTCGGGGTGCCGTGATCGGCACCAGATTCCGAGTGGCAACTCACGACGGTTAGTGCCCGGCGGGGGTAAGTCGTTACAGCCGGCCTCGGGACAGTCTCGGATTGCGCGGAGAATGGATCTGTCGATGAGCGCTGACAGTGCGAACTCGCTGCGCGGCTGGGCGTCGGTGAGGTTCTAGTTCTCCATGCGTCGTTTCGTTCCGAGCACCCTACCCGGATGGGCGACCGCGGTCATCCTGGTTCTGGTCGTTGCCGTGGTGGCTGTTCAAGCCGGCAATCCACACAGCTACCTGTCGGAGGCCATCTCGCGCGTCGGCGAGACGGGGTCGGGTTCAGATGCCCCGCTCACGGATCTGTCTCGCATCGATCAGATCCAAACCGCGTTCAATCGCGACGCCGGCCACCCGCGGCTTCTCCTTCTGCTGTCGCCGACTTGACCCACGTGTGCAGCCGGCGCCCGTTGGGTGCGGAGCAGCATCCTGGACAGGTATCGGTCGTCCCCGGTGCGAGTCTATGTGGTCTGGTTCGACATGATGGTCGGCGATTCGCGGGACTTCGTCGACAGGCGAGTCCTCAACGACTCCCGCGTGACCAATTACTACGACCCCGAGAAGCTGGTTGGGTCGTGGTTTGCCGAGCAGAACGGGGATGGCGGCGGGATCGTCTGGGATGCCTATTTCCTGTATGGCCCGGATGCGACCTGGGCAACAAAACTCGGACCGCTGCTCAGTACCGGCGGCCCGGTGATCAGCGCCAGCTCAGATCTCGCCGCGGCATTCCGTAACCTCCAGTAGCGCTCCAGGGTGGAATGTGCTGCGTTCGCTTTTTTTTACTGAGACGCCGCCGGCTTCGGCGCCGTCTCGGAGATCACATGTAGGACGCGCAGCGCCGGATGCTGGCGGCGCAGCCGGCTGACCACGTCCATCTTCACCCACCGCGAGATCCCGATTGGGAGGGTTGAGAGAACGATCGTCTCGTACGGCTCCTCCCGGAGCATGTCGTCGACCGCCAGGACCGGATCGGCGTCACCGACTTTGAATCGGACGACCTTGATGCCATGACGCTCTAGGGAGTCGGCTGCTGACTGCGCCGCCGACTGAGCCACGTCCATCGTCTCGCCCTCTTCCCACACCAGGAGGTTGCCGACCGGCGTCGCCGGCACCAGCAGCGAGAATTCAGCCTGGGGGTCAGCCGCCGCAAGGTTTTTCGCCGCCGCCAGCAACTCCGGTGCTTGGGCTGTCTGATGAGCAACCAGCAGGTACTTTGCCATCGCCTCGACTTTAATACTCGAAGGAATCCAAGCAGCACTACCAATCCGGGTTACTGCGCGCCGAGATCGATACGTCTAGGTATCGGCCAGGACGAACTCAACTTCCACACGCGCTCCGCCACGGTCGCCGCGCGCGAGCACGAGAGATCCTCCTGAGGCCGCTGCGACCCGCCGGACGATGTCCAGCCCAAGGCCGGTCGATCGGCCGCTGTCCCCGCGCGCTCCGGCGTCGGCAGCCAGTCCGGGACCCTCGTCCTCCACGGTCAAGCGCACCCGTTTGCCGGCAGCCGAATGCAGCCTCACGGCGAATGCCGTGTGCTCGGGCGTATAGGCGAACACGTTGTCGATGACGGCATCGAGGGCGGCCTCGAGGTCTTGGCGCGGAACGTTGACGAGCGCGCGCTCCGTCTGGATATCAGCCCGGTAAGGGCGGCCTTGCTCTTCGGCCAGCGCCGCCCAGAACGCGACTCTGTCGCGCACCACGTCAGCGAGGTCGGCAATGGCTCCCACGGGGTCGCGGCTCTGCCGGCGAAGTTCGCGAATGACGGAGTCCACCACCCGCTCGAGATCCTCGAGATCGTCCGACAATCGATCGCCGTCGACTCCCTTTTCGAGCTGTTCGATGTCGAGGCGCAGCGCGGTCAGCGGCGTCCTCAGCCGGTGCGAGAGGTCGGCCGCCGCCTCGCGCTCCGCCCCCAGCAGCCCTCCGATCCTGCCTGCGAGCAAATTGAACGCCTTTCCAACCTCCACCAATTCAGGTGGCCCAGACGGATCCACGCGAGTCTCGATGTGACCCTGGCCGACCTCGTGGGCAGCTCCCGCCAGCGCACGGGTGGGTGCGACCACCGACCGCGCCATCCGGTCGGCCGCCATCCCGGCGATTGCAATCAGCGCGATGCCCAACGCGCCGAGAATCAACCAGGCGGTGTCGACACCCTGTCGCAAGGTCCCGTCAGGCACCACCACCTCGACCACCGCGACCGAGCCATCAGCTCCAAGCACGGGCACCAGCACCGCCATGCCACCACCGACGGCGGCTGTGAAGGCGCGACCTCGACGGGCCAGCGTCACGTTGGCGTCGGGCGACATAGGTTGCCCCAGCACGGTCCCGTCGGCAAAGAAAACGGTGAGCCGGCCGGCGCCCGGATCGCTTGCCGACTGGATCGCGCTCTGGAGGACCGCGGGATCGTGCTCTGTCGCCAGGACCGGGGCGAGGGAGCGCGCCTCGAGCTCGGCGGTATTCAGGGCGCGATCGCGGACGACCGTCTGGACCAGGATGGCGAGGGGGATCAGGAAGGCCAGCACCACCATCGATGTCGTCGCCGCCGCCATCAGCGCGAGCTGGCGTCTCACGGCGGTAAACGGCCCGCAGAGCTCATGTCCGCGGATCTACGAGCTGCGCACCGACCCCACGGACAACACGCAGGTAGCGCGGGTGCAGCGCCGATTCGCCGAGCTTGCGTCTCAACCAGGAAAGGTGCACGTCCACGGTCCGGTCGCTGCCACCGAAAGGCAGGCGCCAGACTTCGGCCAGAATCTCGCGCTTGGTGACGACGCTGCCTGTGCGCGCCGCGAGGTAGTGGAGGAGATCGAACTCCTTGCGGCTCAATTCCAGCGGCCGGCCCTCGAAAACTGCGGTGCGCAGCTTGGCATCGATGGACAGATCACCGACCACGATCGCGGCCGCACCGTCGCCGACTTTCACACGGCGGAGGAGGGCGCGTATGCGGGCATCCAGCTGAGCGGCGGAGAACGGTTTGACGACGTAATCGTCCGCGCCGGCGTCGAGCGTACGGACGATCTCCGCCTCGTCATCGCGCGCGGTGGCCACGATGACCGGGACGTCGCTGATGGCGCGAAGCATCCGAAGCAACCGGCGGCCGTCTATGTCGGGGAGGCCCAGGTCCAGGACCACGACATCACCCGGGTCATCGGTTACGACTTCCAGCCCGCCCATACCGGTCGACGCGGATTTGACCGCATATCCCTTGCTCGCAAGACCAGCGCGCAGCGCATCACGAATCCGAGCATCGTCTTCGATCAACGTGACGACGGGCACGCATTTAGTCTATGGCTCGGCTTCTACGCCTCCGGCATGCCTGGAAATATTGGTTGCCCACGTTAACACAGATTTGATACCGGCTTAACGTGCCCGAAATGTAGAAACACTCAGGCTCGGGGGCATGAGAAACCTTCTGATTCGCAGAGCTTGGTTGGTCGGTTTGTTCGTCGGCGTCTTCATCGGGTCGAGTGCCCTCGTGGCGGCGGCTGGCGCCGGCCGAAGCGAGAGTCGCTCGGGTCTCGCATCGCATTCCGCGCCTGCTGCTGCGCCGGCTTCGCCCGCCGCGACGATGACAGGGGTCATCGGGTCCATCGAGCGTCAGGCGCTCGAGACCCCCGAGGTCAAGAACGAGGAACAGAACGAGCCGGCCGAGAACGAGCCGGCCGAGAATGAGAATGAGGTGGCCAACCCCCCGGCCCCGCCGAGCAGCATGCCAACCTCCAGCCGGACCTTCTCGCTGGTCGGAGGCACCGTGAGTGTTACCTGCAGGGGTAGTGCCATATCGCTTGACTCGGTGACGCCGAACCCTGGTTTCACAGTCGAGTCCGAGCAGAACGAGGAGGGTCGGGTCGAGGTGAGATTCCGCAGCGACAACCACGAGTCACGACTCGAAGTCACCTGCCAGAGCGGACAGGTGGTCGTCGAGGAACTTCGTGAGGAGGAAAGCTGAAAGAGAGTGGCGGCGTTCGAATCTGAGCCCCCTCCTCCTAGCCGGCGCGCCTCGATGAGGCGCGCCTGGCTTCCGTTGATCTGGCTGGTGGGCACAAGCACGGCCGTCCTCGTGGGCTGGAGTGCCGTGCAGGCTGTCGTCGGCCAGGTCGTCACGGAGAGGCCTGAGCCCTTGAGCGCTCAAACGGTGCATGAGCTGGGCGCCTCGCCGACGCCTTCAACCGGAGCGACGCCGGCAACACCGACCGCCGCCCCCACACAGGAGCCCTCGGCGACCCAGCCGGCGTCCGGGCGAACGCCCGCACCCGGGGGGAGCGCCGGCTCGACTGCGCCCGCTGCTCAGTCAGGATCCTCTCGCACGTTCACTCTTCAGGGCGGGACCGCGAGTGTCAGCTGCAGCAACAACCAGATATCGCTCAACTGGGCGACCCCGAACGCGGGCTTTCAGGTGCAGCTGGAGTGGCACGACAGCAACACGGTGCTCGAGGTCCGATTCACGAGCAGCTCGCATGAGTCGCGTCTCGAGACGTGGTGTTCGGGGAACCAGGTGCAGGCCTCGGTCGAGGAGCAGTCAAGCTAGCTTTCGATAAGTCGCGCCGCGCCTGTATCGCCACCGAGCGATGATCCGCACGCTCGTCAGGACCGTATCCATGGCTGGAACCTTCGGCTCGCCGCCTGCGGGGCGAAAGACGGCGCGAAATCTCCGAAGGGTTGATACGGGAGGCGCGGATGACTGACGAACACATGCCCGAGAGCGGGCGATTGGAACAGATCCTCGAATCGGTGGACCACTTCAAGCCGATGGCAACCCGACGCGGCTTCATGCAGAAGCTGGTGCTGGCCGGTGGCGGCGCCGCTGTGGCGGCGGCCAGCCTGGGAAAGGTGGCGAACGCATTCGCTCCTTCTAATCCCGTCCTCGATTTCGTCAACGCCGCAGTTGGCGCCGAGCGGATAGGGATCGCTTTCTACGGCAACGCGCTCGGCGGCGGATCGCCGTTTTCGGTTGCCGGCGATCCCGCCATGAACACCCTGCTGAACAGCTCGCATCGCGGCTACTTCCAGGCCGCCTTCAATCAGGAAAGCTCGCATCTGGCCGCCCTCATCGCGAACGGCGGCAGCTTCCCGTTCGGCCACTTCGGCTTCCCGGCGGGGACGTTCGGCAGTGCGGGCAGCATGCTGGTGATGGGACAGAACCTTGAATCGATCTTCATCGGCGCCTACCTGGGTGCGGTCAAGGCAGGCGCGACTGCCGGGACCAGTCTCGGCATCTTCGTGGCCGAGGTGGCGGCTCAGATCTGTGGGATCGAATGCGAGCACCGGGTGCTCATCAACGACATCGCAGGCATAGACCCGCCCAACGACCGCTTCTATGAGGGCGACGTTCTTTCGCCCCCTTCAGGGGCCCCGGGCGACACCGGCGCCCGTTCGACCGTCTACGCGACGGCCGGCGCCGCGGTGAACGCTCTCCTTGCGCTGGGCATCTCGCCGAGCGCCTGATCGGAAGTCCGGTGCCCGGCCGCACCCCGGCGGCCGGGCGCCAATGACCGGTGAGGAGGTGAGCGAACCCGAAACTTGACGTCAACTCAGACACGGATATATTCGATCTAAGTCGCGCTAGCTGCACTGGCGCTCTTCAGAAACGGTCGGATTCTGATTCGGAAATCGGAGGGACGACATGCTGCGCACGGGTCGAGCTCGACGCATTTTGCTTTTTGTCTTGCCCGGGGCGGCACTGCTCATCGCACCGATGACGGCGAGTGCCCAGACCGGGCCTCCCGGCACGGTCCTCCTCAACAGCCTGGTCAACACGGCTGTGCCGGCGGGCGGAGCGATCGACGGTCAGGCGGCGGTCGACACGTTCTCTCGCAACAAACAGAACGAGCCGAGCATCGCCACCGACCCTTTGACCGGAGCTCTCATCGCCGGCTCGAACGATGAGATCGACGAACCGCTTTGCAGTGGCGCCGGGACGTCGGCGAGCCCGGGCAGCTGTCCGTTCGGTTCCAACATCGGCATCTCGGGCGCTTACTTCAGCACCGACGGCGGAGCCACCTGGATACAGCCGAGCTTTACCGAGTCGGCCGCCGGCGTCGGAAGCTGTCACGGCAGAACGATCCACTCACTGCCCGGCTACTGCGAAGCGAATCTCGAGTCTTTCGGCGACGCCGAGCTCGCCGTCGGCCCGGCCATGGGGAGCGCTGGGTTTTCGTGGTCGAACGGCAGCGTCGTCTACTACGGCAACCTCGCCTTCGCGACTGGCGCGGCCGTGCCCGTGGTCGCAGTATCGCGCTCGTCCGACGATGGGGCTCACTGGCAGGCTCCGGTGGTTGCCAGCAACACGGACAATCCGGTCGACTTCAATGACAAGGATTACGTCTGGGCCGATCGGAACGCGAACAGCCCTTTCTTTGGGAATGTCTACGCGAGCTGGACGCTCTTCCAGGGAGCGGGCAGGTTTGGCAGGAGCAACACGTTTGAGCCTGAGCCGATCGTGGTCGCACGCTCCACGGATGGCGGCCGCACCTGGTCGAGCCCCATCCGGCTGAGTCAAAGCGCGAACAATGGGGCGGTCGGGGGCAGGCAGGATTCCTCGATCCGCACCGGCCCGGATGGGACGGTCTACGTGTTCTGGGGAGGCGCGATCTTCCAGCATTCCGAGCAGCTGGTCGCCGTCTCACACGACGGCGGACTGAGCTTCAGCCGGCCGATTCCGGTTGCAGCGGTAAGCGACATCCCCAGCCCGCTCCCGGGCACGAGCTTCCGCGATGGCAGCGGCCCGTCGGCGGATGTCAACCAGGTCACTGGCGCCATCTACGTGGTATGGGCGAACGAAGAAGGATCGCCCGCCACCGCGCTGATCAAGTTCACCGAATCCGATGACGGTGGGATGACCTGGAGCACGCCGATCACAGTCGGAGGGCGTGTTGGCGTGTTCAACGCCTTCTTCCCATCGGTGGCGGCCAGCCCCGACGGTACCCACGTGTTCGTGGCCTGGCCCGTGCAGACGTGGAAGGCTCCGGGGACGGCGCCTGGAGCCGGCGTGGTCACCCAGTTCGCGGCATACAACTTGCGGACCAATGGGGATTGGAGTGGGGGCAAGCTGCTGAGCACGGCCTTTGGCGATCCCGACGGGTCGAGCACGAACGGGCTCGGCGCGCAGTTCCTGGGCGATTACGCGACGGCGGTAGCAAACAACGGGACGGCCTGGTTTGTCTGGACCGACACCCGGAACGAAGCACCCTGCGCGGCGGTGGACGCATTTCGCAGCGGCACCGGACCAAAGCCGAATCCAGACCTGCAGTGCCCCTCGAGCGGCGGTAAATCGTTCGGCAACTCGGACATCTTTGTGGGCGCGCTGGGCTTCTAGACCCTGGCGGAGGGGCTGCGCTTTACAGTGCGCAGCCCCACCGTCTTCGAACGCATTCAGGGTTCGGGCGGAGTCATCGGCGGCGCCACAGAAGCTCATGAGGCGGGTCGAGTGGTCCGAAGATCCCTTCGAGCTCAGGGTCGTGCGGGGGGATGGCGACGTCGGTCGGGTCGAAGCTGAGCCGCTCCCACCCGTGCGCCTCGAACCAATCCGGGCTTTCGGGGCTGATCAACACGAGCACGCCGCCGGGAGCAGTCGCCCGCTCGAGCTCACGGATTGCGCCAGGATCGGGTGGGATGCTCGCGCTGGACACGGTGAGCTCAGCCCAACCGTCCACAATCGGGAGCGCATTGAAGAAGCCGGCGCGTATGTCGGCACTCGGGCATCGGCCGGCAAGAATTCGTCGCAGCCCGGAGGAAGGCTCTACGCAGACGAGCTCAGCCGCTCGGGGGCAGAGGTACACGGTGAGCCGGCCACTGCCGGCGGCCACCTCGACAACCCGCCGTCCATCGATCTCGAGCCTTGCGAGGATACCCGGATGAATGGGCTCGGCCTGGCTGACGGCGTCCCAGAGCTCCGGCTCGAGCTCATATACCATCGGCCAGAACAG
>Ga0070699_100000667_pt1 | contig 32069 bp, 31 predicted proteins | sample KBSK1503metaG_FD_65473 | JGI IMG/M metagenome (GOLD analysis project Ga0070699, IMG submission 65473) | Corn, switchgrass and miscanthus rhizosphere microbial communities from Kellogg Biological Station, Michigan, USA - KBS K1-50-3 metaG | ecosystem: Host-associated > Plants > Roots >...
GCGCAAGAACTGGACGAGTGGGCCGGTAAACAATTCGACCCACAAGTTGTAAAAGCCTTTCATCGCGTCCCCAGGGAAGATTGGGCCGAGCTGCATCGCCTGTCTTTACAGCCGAAGCATGAAGAATTCGAAGTGCGTCAGATGGTTGATATGTGGGACACGCAACTCGAAGTGCTCGTCAGTTAGTACCCCTCCAAAACAATCGAATCAATACTAATCTTCCCGGGCGGAAGGTACTACGTACCCTCGGCGGGAATGAAGATTCAATCCGACCTTTCGCGAACTGACTTGAACGCGACGGTATTCCCCTGGACTAGCGTCAGCTAGAGGTCGTTTCGGACGATATGTAACCACGTATTCAGATCCGATAGCCCGTGCCACTTCACCAGCCTGAGCTATCATTTGCTCATTGGATATCGGCAGTAGGATCTTACCGCCTGTCTCATCCGCGACGTCCGTCAAAACTTGCTGGCTCTTCTTGACATCAGCTTCATACGCTTTGCGCTGGCGGCGCATGGCCGGATCAAATCTTAGACTCACGCCGAAAGATGGCGAGCGGGTTGTGCCAGGCGGTAGTGTCGGATCAGTCTGTGAAATTGGATCCGAAGTCGTCGGGCGCTGACCGGCAGAGACCGAGGTTGTCTTGTTGTCACTCTTCTGTCTAACAAGTTCTGTATAGCTGATAATGTGCACCGTGGCTCGCGTCGCTATCAATCTTCGGACAGCCTCGGCGCGATCAATCTTTCCGCCTGGTGAATCGACGCCATCCGTGATGATTACCACGTGCCGGGCTCCTTCGGGCAAATGTTTAAGTTGTTGGGACGCCATCGCAAGTGCTTCAGAAAACCGCGAACGTTTGCCGGAAGAGACTTTTGTCTTGAGGGTTTTAAGGACAACCTGTTTGTCTTTGGTCCAGGGTTGGAGCAGTTCAACTGAATTATTACATTGCAGCACGGCCATCGAGGACCCATCCTGAAGCTTTCTAACGAGATCCATGGCCACTTGGCGCGTCAGCCCCGTACTCTTCGATAGACCTCCCAGTCCGCTCAGTTCACCACCGGTGTCGAGAACAAAAAGCACGTTTGCCGGGAGATGACGAATACTTCTGACCTGTTGTGCAACACCATCTTCCAGAACAAGAACATCATCCGGCTCGAGAGTTGGATCGTAATGGCCGTAGGAATCGACCGCTTCAACGGGTAGACGCACCTCTTCCGTGAAAACTTTGACGCGGTCTGGCTCCTGCGAAACCGGTGCCGGCGAAGGAGAAGGCGACGGATTTTGCTTTGGTTGTTGGGCTGAGAACCTGCCGTCAGCTAACAGAAGAAGCGCTAACAGGATTAGAAGAGTGCGTTGCAAAAGAGACACGACCTATACGCTGCCCGGCTATAGTTTTCTGGAGTCGGGTGTTTGATGCGGATGCGGTAAGGGAGTTGCCTCAAAACGCTACTGACTGGCTTTCCGCAACTTTGCTGACTGCGCTTGTACGGCAGTAATGGCCACGGCATCGACAATGTCTTCCGCTTTACAGCCTCGAGATAAGTCGTTCGCCGGTTTATCGAGTCCCTGTAGCACGGGGCCTATCGCGGTAGCGCTTGCCAGCCTTTCGGTCAATTTGTAAGCGATGTTGCCAGACTGCAAATCGGGAAATATCAGAACATTTGCCCGCCCTGCGACGACTGAGCCCGGTGCTTTTAATTGGGCAATCGAAGGAACAATTGCCGCATCAGCCTGTAACTCTCCATCAACTAGCAACTCAGGAGCCCGAGCTCTTACGGTGCGCGTCGCTTCGACGACCTTATCGACCAATTTATGCTGAGCGCTTCCTTTCGTTGAAAATGACAGCATTGCGACACGCGGTTCCGTTCCCAGCAGTGCTTTGCATGAGTCCGCAGAAGCCAAAGCGATTTCTGCAAGCTCAGCCGCACTCGGGTCTATGACTACTCCGCAATCCGCGAAGATCATTGCACCCTCGTGGCCAAACTCAGTGTTACGCAGGGCCATGAGGAAGAAACTGGAAACTAACTTAAAACCCGGGCGGACGCCAATGCAGTGAAGAGCAGCGCGCACAGTGTGGGAAGTGGTGTTTGTTGCGCCCGCCACTGAGCCATCGGCGCTTCCCAATCTAACCATCAGATCTCCGTAGTAAAGCGGATCGGAAACCACGGTGCGGGCTTCGTCAGCCATCAACCCCTTTGCTTTTCTCAATTCGTGAAAGAACGCCGCCATTTTTTCAAAATCCGGAGCTCGTCTATGGTCGATAACAGCGACGCCTCCCAGATCTACTCCCTGGCTTCGAGCGCTTTCGCGAAGGATCTCTTCGTCGCCCAGCAGTGTAATCCGTGCTATGCGTTTGCGAGCACATTCAGCAGCGGCAACGACGGTGCGAGGATCGTTTCCTTCCGGTAATACGATGTGCTGAGGGTTAGCGGCTGCGCGTTGGCGAATTCGTTCGAGAATGTCCATAGATCTGAGCCAGCAATCATTTGCAAGAAGAATGGGCAGTCTAGCGAAGTCTTGAAGCGAGAACAAGTCTTCCGGCTGAGACCGAGTCGTGATAGCTTGGGGTGTATTGAGAAGTGGTTACAACAATCGACAATCTCTATTGACGGAGTGAAGAATGCCTGCACCCACGCCGCAAAGACGCCTGAAGAATCTGCTGTTCTTTCTCCCCAACTTGCTGTTGCTTTGTGCTCGCCTAATGACGGATCCGCAGGTGCCGGCGAAGGAAAGGGCGCTGGTCGCTGGCGCAATAGTTTATGCGATTATCCCCTTCGACCTTATTCCCGATATGTTGCCGTTTATTGGCCAGGTGGATGATGCTTATTTGATTGCCCTGACGCTCCTGAGACTAATGAGCGTGACAGAACCAGACGTGGTGCGAAAACACTGGCGAGGCGGCGGAGACGTTGTCGAACTTATTGGTTCAACTGCCCTGATAGCCTCCAAGCTGTTGCCGAAAAAAGTTCGCCGAGTTTTGACGGCGAGAGTTGAAGCACCAAAAGGAGATCGGATAACGAAGAATGAATTTGGTCCTCTGCTAGTCGAGCGTGTGGAAACGACAGCCCGCACGAGCAGCGCAGAACCTGCGCGAACCAGGCCACACTGACCGTCTGAGTCTTCAGGCCGCAAGCGTCCAATCGATCAAGCCCTCAATTGCCGTTGAAAGATTGCTCACGACAGCCGGGTGACTTGTCTTGATTGCCCAGAACCGTATTTGCTCGGGTGTGGTGAGTTCAAATCCACCTTCATCGAACGCCAGAAAGGCAGTATTGAGGCTCGACGATTGGGCGATGAGGAAGCTTTCGCGCGCCAAGCGAAAGTCAGGGCTCAAATTGACTAGCCTGATGTTTGGATGGCGTGGTGGTTGCCAGTCTGCTTCCCCAAAAATATAGACTGACTCAGAAACATCGGCGATACGCAGATAACGCTCCATGATTGGTTCCAGGCAGGAAAGTTTTTCGAAGCCAGCATAGACTCTGCCTGAGCGATTGGTGCGAAGCAATAATGCATTCTCGATCATGAGGCAAGCATATTCCACGGATGGAGTAGTCGTTCGACAGAGAAAGGTTTCACGCTCATCAAAGTCGCGGCGTGAAACATTTGCGATTTCACCCAAGTTTTCCGTTTGTTGAATATCAGAAGACTTAAGTGCGTATTCGAATATGGAGAAATCTTTCACTCCGGGGGAGCCTCCTGGCTTGTCCAGAACTCTGATTTACAGAAATTAGACTGCGATAGCGTTACGAATACATCGTTAAATTGTGGAGGGCGCCAGTGGCGTTGTGAGCTCAACTACCGGTTCAAAAGCAATCGCGGAACCGTCTTCAGGTACTTTTCAGGGCCGCGAGAATTTTGTCGTGAATACCCCCAAAACCCCCATTGGACATTACCGCAACAACGTCCCCTTCAAGGAGCTCGGGGACGAGATGTTCCACTATTTGATCTGCTCCGGGAAGAGCCATTGCAGGTTTGTTCTGTCGCGAAATAGCTTCAATTAATTTTTGTGTATCAAGGGCGCGTCCCTTTTCTGTGACCTTTTGACTATCAAAAACATTTGCGATTACAACATAGTCGGCCGGAGCAAACGCTTTCGCATAGTCGTCCTGAAAAACTGACAGGCGTGATGACCACGAGCGCGGCTCGAAAATCGCAATCAACCGCCGGCCGCTGTATTTTGTTCGTAACGCGCGGAGCGTTTCTCGTACAGCCGTCGGATGATGGGCAAAGTCGTCGATCACAAGGATACCGCGTTCCTCGCCACGAATCTCTGCCCTGCGCTTCACGTTTTTGAATGACGCGAGGGCAGCGACGATTTTGTCAACGGCCACTCCCCAGGCATCTGCGGCGATTATCACTGCAAGACAATTAAGCAGATTGAATTCGCCCAGCAGTGTCGTTTGGAACTCTCCCCAGGCGTTTTCATTCCGAAAGACATCGAAGCGAGAAAGCCCACCGCTGAAGTCTGCGTTGCGAATTTGCCATCTTGCATCGCCCGAAAAGCCAAATGTTTCAACTGTAGTGAAAAGTTTATTTCCCATCGCCTCAACCAGGTTGCGAACGTTTGGGCTGTCCCAACCCGCGATTACACGACCATCGCCGGGAACGAGGTTTATGAACCGGCGAAAAGCCAACTTCACGGCATCGAGATCGGCATAGATGTCGGCATGATCAAATTCGATATTGTTCACAACGGCCAGTTCGGGCAGATAGTGCATAAACTTGGGACCCTTATCGAAGTATGCGGTATCGTATTCATCGCCTTCGATGATCAAATAATCGCTATCCGTTACTCGAAAACTGGTGCCAAAGTTTTGGGCCACTCCACCGATTAGAAAGCTCGGGTTCAATGCTCCCTGGTCCATGACCCATGCTGCGATACTCGTGGTCGTAGTTTTGCCATGCGTGCCTGCAACTACAAGCGAGTGACGGCCGCGGATAAATTCTTCCTTGACCACTTCCGCTTGCGATTTATAGAGGAGCTTGCGCTTGAGAGTTTCTTCTACTTCCGGGTTACCACGGGGAATTGCATTGCCTACGATCACACAGTCGGGCGCCGGACTGAGGTGTTCGGCACTGTATCCTTGCAACACTTTAATCCCCAGCGAGTGCAGCATTGTCGACATCGGCGGATAGACGTTTACATCTGATCCGATAACTCGATGCCCTCGCGCTTGCAGCATTCCGGCCAGGGAAGCCATCGCAGTGCCGCAGATTCCGATTAGGTGATAGTTCATCTTTAAGCATCACGGCGAATGCTGTAGTTCCCTTTTGTCTCCAGAAATCTCTTGCGCGTCGCGACCCGATTGACTTGTCTCATACCATTCAACAGTGCGTCGCAATCCTTCTTCCAGTGGCATTTGTGCCCGGAAATCAAACTTTTCGAACGCGCGCGAAACATCGAGACGCCGGCGAGGTTGGCCATCAGGCTTATCGTGCTGCCACTTGATTTCACCTTCAAATCTCGTGAGTTTTGCTATCAATCGTACCAACTCGGAAATCTTGATTTCGCTGCCTGTGCCGAGATTAACGGGCTCACTTTCGTTGTAACTGGCTGCCGCCCTCATGATGCCTTCGGCGCAGTCGTCAACATAAAGAAACTCGCGCGAGGCATTCCCCGTCCCCCATGCCTCAATAGATGGCAGGCCCTGCTCCCTCGCCTCAATACACTTGCGAATCAGAGCCGGGATCACATGTGACGATTCAGGATCGAAGTTGTCGCCGGGGCCGTAAAGATTTGCCGGCAAAAGAAAGATGGTGTTGAAGCCATACTGCTGCCGATAGCTTTGACCCTGTACCAGTAACATCTTCTTAGCTAAACCGTAAGGTGCATTTGTCTCCTCGGGATAACCATTCCATAGGTCGCTTTCACGGAAAGGTGTGGGCGTAAATTTTGGGTAAGCGCAAACTGTTCCGAGTGCCACAACCTTTTGCACATCATGTTTAAGGGCCTGATCAATAAGCTGAACGCCCATCATTAGATTCTCGTAAAAGAACTTTCCTGGATTCTTCTGGTTAGCACCGATGCCGCCTACGACTGCCGCAAGGTGAATCACTAACTCCGGGTGGGTGTCTGAGAGTAAACGTTTGACGTGCGAAGCTTCAACGAGATCGTACTCGCGATGACTGGGAAGAAAGAGTTCTACGTCGGGGTATCCTCGCAAACGGTTGGCGATAAAACGCCCGAGAAAACCAGCACCGCCGGTGACCAGCACCCGCTTGTAAGGAAAAATCTCGCTAAGATCTGCCATCGCTTCGCTGTGAACTGTTCTTCGTTTATATCACTCAGCTTACTTCGCGTTACAAATGCACGGACGAGACTCGGTCGCGGTTCGTATCGCCGAAGTCACCGGACTCATTGCGGTGGACCATCTCCTTGTCAGCGTCGACCATTATACTCACCAACTCGGCGAAGGTAACTTTTGGTTCCCAGTTGAGCATGCGCTTTGCTTTCGAGGAGTCGCCAACCAATAAATCCACTTCCGATGGCCGCAGATATTTCGGGTCGATCTCAACATAGTCATGCCAATCCAGCTTTACGCGCGAAAAAGCTTCAGTCAAAAACTCTTCGACCGAATGTGTTTCGCCTGTCGCAATAACGTAGTCGTCGGGCGCGTCCTGCTGGAGCATCAACCACATCGCTTCGACGTATTCTTTGGCATAACCCCAATCGCGCTTCGCCTCGAGGTTTCCGAGGTAGAGCTTCTCCTGGAGCCCGGCTTGAATACGTGCGACCCCGTGAGTGATTTTCCGCGTAACAAAAGTCTCACCGCGGCGTGGACTTTCATGGTTAAAAAGAATTCCGCTGCAGGCAAAAAGTCCGTACGCCTCACGATAGTTAACTGTGGTCCAATGCGCGTACAACTTTGCCGCACCGTATGGACTGCGCGGATAGAAAGGTGTGCGTTCAGATTGTGGAGTCTCTTGTACTTTGCCGAACATTTCAGAGCTGCTAGCTTGATAAAACTTCGAGCGAATGCCAGTCTCACGGATAGCTTCGAGAATGCGAACAGTGCTTAACCCAGTCACGTCTCCTGTGTATTCAGGAATATCAAAGCTGACGCGCACATGACTCTGCGCCGCCAAGTGGTAGACCTCATCCGGCTGAATGCGGTAAAGGAGTTTAATAAGATTGGTTGAGTCGGCGATATCGCCGTAGTGCAAAAAGAGCCGCACGTTATTGAGGTGCGGATCCTTGTAGAGGTGATCGATGCGTGCTGTATTAAATGTTGAAGCGCGACGTATGATTCCGTGAACCTCATAACCTTTCGCGAGTAGAAACTCGGCAAGGTAGGATCCATCTTGTCCGGTGATTCCTGTGATCAGTGCTTTTGTCATAGTGGAATTTTCCGGTTCCGAGTTGCCCCGCTATTTGAGCTCGCGATCCGGATAGTACACATCGTAATGCTTTATCGCCGAAATCCAAAGAGCGTAACATTAACGTAGTGCACAGCTTGCTAGTTTTTGCTAACTTGAACAACGCGCTAACGAATGGAAACTTTCTCCGAACAAGTGAGCTGGGTAAAGTACGGTTCCTGCCGAGGATCATCCGCGCCTCGCAAAAAGCGACCGTGAGTTTAGAACTGGAGATAAAAATGGTGAGTCTTCGATCTCTAACCAGACGTTGGTTGTCACAAGATCTGAAGAGATCACTGCAACAGATGGTCCTCGGTTATAACTCACACGCGCCCTCGTTTTCCTCTGCAGGGGAGGACATGATTCTTCGGCACATCCTTGGCTCGGACAAGATGGAGGGGTTTTATGTAGATGTGGGTGCGTTCCATCCCACTCACTTCTCCAATACGTACTTCTTTTATTTGAATGGATGGCGAGGCATTAACATCGAAGCTCGTCCAGGAAGTAAGGAGCTCTTTGATAGGGTCAGACCGGGAGACATTAACCTGGAGGTAGGGGTTTCCGGGGAATGTGGCGTGATGACCTATTATTTTATTGGCGAGAATTCCACAATGAATAGCTTCTCGCGGGATTTTCTCAACCAGATAGGAATGTTAGGGGAAGTCAGGGCTGAAATCCCCGTCCCAATACTCCCGCTCGCCACGGTTTTGGACCGGCATCTGCCTAATGGACAGGTGATAGATTTCATGACCGTCGATGTTGAAGGGCACGACTTCGAGGTTCTAGAGTCGAACGATTGGACGCGATTCCGACCCAAGCTTATCGTAGTCGAGGATGAAGAGGTTAACGCCGGAGACTCACGTATCATTCAGATGATGAAGAGGCATGGATATGAAATGTGCGCTCAGAATGTCATCATCCTGGACAAGATTAATGAGTATTTTCTCATTGATAGATTGGACTAACCGCCTTGCGTATTCCTGGCGCGAACTTGTCATGAAGAAGCCGGCTGTTGATATCTGGTCCAACTCCCACTCTAAATGACCCGAACGATGAAGTGGCACGATTTCCAGGACAACGCACTAACGACGCTTTGCAGAGAAACTGTTTCAAGGCGCAGGCTACCCGTTAATCTTACCCAAGAGAATCTCAACCTCTTCAATCACGAACTGGAAAGGGTCATTCCTGAGACACGGCTGCTCGCTTTGAATGATGTTCGGGTGAGTTCCGAAGGGATTCTATTCAGGCGCCACAAGATGTTGACTGAATCTTTTGCCTTTCCCTCCAACATGGAACAGTGGAAGCGGAGGAGTCGAGTAAAATTCTTGGTCAACAATTACGTTCTCAGACGCTCGCGCACGATTGAGCGGGATGTGTTGTGGATTGTTGACGATTGGAGTAATGGTTATTTCCACTGGCTGACGGATGTCCTTACCAGGCTTTATGTGATGCGGGATCGTCTGGACGACTTTGTGCTGCTGTTGCCGAGGGATTACGAGGCGCGAGATTTCGTTCAGTCTTCTCTCCGGTGTTTCGGCATAAAGGCTGTCGAGTTCATAAGGCAGAATGAAGTGCTGCGATGTCGCAGGGTTTTTATGCCGACACACACTGCCCCGTCCGGTCACTACAATGAAGAGATCATTCGCGGAGTGCGCAGTGTGTTGCTTCAGACGTATCGCGATGCTGCGTATCGAGGTGAAGGCGAACGAATTTATATTAGCCGCGGCCGAGCGCCTAAGAGGAAAATCCTTAACGAAGCAGCGGTGCTCGACGTCCTGACGGAGTTCGGGTTTCAAACTATCTACGCGGAAGACCTCCCGTTTGAGCAACAGGTAAAGACTTTTTCCCGAGCGCGTTACCTTGTCTCCAACCATGGAGCGGGGCTGACTAATATGCTATTCATACCGCAAGGGGGCAGCCTCCTGGAACTGCGCCATCACACGGATCGAGTCAACAATTGTTACTTCACTCTTTCGTCGGCTTTGGAGCTGAACTATTTCTATCAGACGTGCCAAGCTGGTACTGGCAATCAAGATCCACACGCCGCGGATATAGTGGCTGACCCGGGGACTCTCAGGGAAAATCTAAAACTGATGTTGCAGAGTTAGCCTGCGCCCAGAAATCTCATCGCTAGCACGACGTAAGAAGAAACCGTCAGCACCTCGTTGCCGTGCGAGAGCTGTAATTGTCATTCACATGTATAATGACCAACACAAAGATACTTCGCAAAGGTTCTCGCTTAAATGCCGATAGCAGCGCCAAGGGTTGAACCGACAAATAGAATCTATAGCTTGGATTTATTGCGAGGGCTGGCCTCGCTTAGTGTCTGCTGGTTTCACCTAACCACATTCCATTATCCCACGCCAGATGGACCCATCTACCATCTTGTTAAAGCAGGGGGTGCTTATGGTTGGTTGGGGGTGGAGGTCTTCTTCGTCATCTCCGGCTTCGTGATTCCATATAGCCTGAACCGTGCCGGTTATAACCTCAAAGCCTATCCGGCTTTTATTCTTAAGCGCATTCTCCGACTCGACCCGCCTTATCTAGTGACTATCGCACTGATACTGTTGCTGGCTTATGCATATGCTTTTTATTCCGGGCGTGCTCCGCGCGTTGGGGATTCTCCGATCGGACTAATGCGCGTACTCCTCCACCTTGGATACCTGAACATGTTCCTGGGCTACGAGTGGCTAAACCCGAACTTCTGGACACTGGCCATCGAGTTTCAGTATTACCTGCTGATGGGTCTGTGCTTCTCCCTAATCAATAGCCCAAAGCGATTTGTTCGAGTTATGGCGCTTGGTTGCTTTGCCGTGATCGCCTTTTTCAGTGTTCCAAGCCTTTTGTCGGAGGGCGTCCCTTACAACAGTTTCATTTTTTACTTTGCGTTCCTCTTTGTAATGGGCATTGTCACCTTTCAACGACACGCGGGCCTGATAGGAGCGAAAGAGTACTTGGCATTTTTGCTGGTGACTACAGTCGGAGCTGTCTTAACTGTAGGGGTAGCACCCACATCGGCGGGTTTGTTCGCCGTTGTAATCATTAACTTTTACAACAAGAAAAACTCAATCGCACGCTTCTTTGGAAACATTTCATACTCTCTCTATCTTTTGCACTGGCCGGTGGGCCATCTGACGCTCAGCCTCGTAGGGAGCAAACTCCTGGGGGCATCTGGCGACGGGGCGAGAATACTTGTGTTGGCATTCACGCTGGGAGTGTGCCTGGCGTCGTCATACGCCCTCTATTTGCTAGTTGAAAAGCCGGCGCAACGCTGGTCGGCCTCGATAGGATATCGAATTGGGCGAAGTCGCCAGTCGCTCGAGCCAGCTAGTGGCCTCGCACCTGACCTGATAGCTGAGTCTTCAACATCAGGTTGAGTTCTTGTTTCGAAGCGACCGCTGCAGATGTTCCCAGTGGATTTCTCTGGCGAGTTTTACCTCCGGCGCCTGAACGCCGCGCAGCCGTCGCCATAGATGCTGCCCCGAAGCAGTCACATAGCTGGCGAGCTGATTAGTTATCAAGCGGCGGCGAGGCAGCGAATGCTGCTGGAAAAAGAAGCTGGCTTCCATTTGCACACGTAATTTTTCGAGGTTGGTCCAACGTTGTAAAGAACTCTGGGCGCCGTGATGAAGTATGACTGCCTCTGGTTGGAAGACCATGTCCCAGCCAGCCCGTAAGATCCGCAGGCACCACTCATTGTCTTCGCCGTACACGTGAAACCGTTCGTCAAATCCGCCTACATCTTCAATAACGGTTCGTCGCACGAGGATCGCCGCCCCACTCAACATCGGAACGCGCCTTTCACGATTGTGATCCCAATGACCGCCAAGCAATAGTTCACCTCTAAGGCGCCGCGGCAGCAGCCGATAAAGTTTTAGTTGCGATAGCAGGATCTCCCAGGCCGCCGGCGGGTTGCGCCAGACGCTTATCTGCAACGAACCATCGACATTCAAAAGCCGCGGCCCAACGGCGGCGATGCGAGAGTTGGACCGAACTGTAGCGAGCAAACGATCGATACTGCCAGCCGTGACCTCTGTATCCGGATTCAGCAAGAGCAGGAGGGGCGCATCAGTAAGCGTGAACGCCTGGTTATTGGCTGGGCCAAAGCCGCGATTCTCGCCGTTCTCAATAATCCGCAAGCGGCCACGATCGGTGAGTTCGCGCGCCAGCTTACTTGTGCGCAGCCTGGCGACGCTATCATCAGTGGATGCATTATCAACGACGACAACCTCATACTCGATTGACGGTGGGCTCACAATGACGCTCTCCACCGTGCGGCGCAGCAACTCGCCTCCGTTCCAATTCACGATGATAATAGCTAGCTCGACTTTCAACACTCATGAAGCGCCTGCGCTGCCGCTTGCTAACGAAGACGATCTCTCGGCGTTCACTTAATGCCGAGAGCCTGGGCTAGGAAACTGGTAATGAACGCCTAACTGAGTGGCCGATCGAATTGCGAGCAATCTGTTTGAATCGTTCCTTGCTTACAAAGGGGGCCACTGAACCACAAAGAAAACATTTTGCCCTTACGCTTAGTCTCGTACTTCCCAAGGCGGCTCTAAACAGATGCTGCATGCCCCTAAGCGTGCTGCCCTTTAGCACTTCTTCAATTCCCAACAGACCTGCCGTATCAAACGTCAAAAGTCGGTTTAGCCTGACGAGTTCAGCACTTCCTATGCTCCTGTTGATTTTGCCTCGAAGCCGTAAGGTCGAACTCAGCATGAGTCTATTGTCCTTGCTCATGCTGTTGGGATGAGACCTCACAAGAGCATCGGTTTGATCAGAATAACAGTACTGAAAGTGATGCCCTTTGGCCGCACAACGGATCCAGTAGTCCCAATCCTCTATGCCTTTAACGTCTCCATCAAAGTCACCAACCGCCTTAGCTACATTGCTTCTTATTAAGGGCGCATTAACGACCATTAGATTATCCTGGATTAGAGATCGCAGTATTGCTTCCCCACTGCCGGATAACTGATTCGACCTCGAATCGCCGCCTCCGTTAGGTTGACTCGCCCGCTCTTCCATCGATGCCGTCTCAAAGAACCTGACACTGCCGTACACAATATCGATATCAACGGCATCTTCCAGGACGTTGGACTGGAACTCCAGTTTTCGCGATTCTATTTGGTCATCCGCATCGAGAAATTGAATGTACGCGCCTCTGCTCAGGCTGATTCCGAGATTTCGACTGGCGGCCAGACCCTGGTTCCGTTGGTAAATGTACGTAATCCGACTATCCTTGCTTTCGTATTGAGCGACTACTTCTTTAGTCTTATCAATTGAACCGTCATCAACAACTATGCACTCCCAGTTTTCATAGGTCTGGGCGAGAACGCTATCAAGAGCATCACCCACGAAATGTCCGTAGTTATAGCAAGGCACGATCACGCTTATTAGCGGGCCGTATGAGGATCTGGAATCGCGCGTACTCATTTGATGCCTAACCAACGCGGCACTGTGCAATGCTAGTTAACTCCGATGCCCGGAGACCTGACTTCTTAGTTCGCACGCATAACGAATTATGCTCTTAAAGAGTCAAGATCCAACCTGAGGCAAGACCATGTTTCTAACCACCCGTTTAAACAATGGCCATTGATAGTACTTCAGATATGAGAGCAAGATTTCGCCGTAGATCAAAGTACCCTCTGAGCGCCACTGCTTCTTACTGATCATCAGTAGTTCTCGCCATTGTTCGTCTGCCAATGAGAAGGAGATGCTTCCTGTATCGCACCTGAATCTTGCAAAGACCGCGTCGACCGTTCTCACTTTGGGAAACTGCTTCGTGATCTTAAGCCAATGGTGGTAGTCCATTGCGTAGCGATCCGCTTCGTCAAAGCCACCCACTTCGTCAATGACTCGCTTTCTAATGAAGGTACTTGGCGCAGCCAGAGCAACTCGCTTTCCCCAATGTCTCCAGCACTGAATCAAGTCGCCACGATTCGTATAACTTGCCTTCTGAGTGGCCTTGACAAGGTTGTCATTACCGATAATGTCACAATTTCCCGAGACTACCCCTACGTCTGCATCTCGTTCAAATTCAGACGCAATGATTGAGAAGGCTTCGGGAACATAATAATCATCATCGCCTATAACACCGATCGCGTCACCCCTCGCTATCTTCAGACCCTTGTTTAAGGCGTTCGAAATTCCGCTGTCCTTTTCGGATTGCCAACTAATATGCGGGTACTTCTCGGCGTAGGATTTGAGAAGCGAGATCGTCCCATCGGATGAGCCTCCGTCGATAATTAGGTGTTCTTTATAAGGATAGGACTGGGCTGCGACACTTTCGATACATCGAGGCAGGAAAGTTTCGCGGTTGCGAGTTGCCGTTATAGCAGTCAGTTTAAAGCTCATTCAAACTATGGAGTCCCGTTAGCCTACTTCCGATCAAAGCACGCGACTAAAGTGTCAAAAGAATTGATACTCTTCAACCTGCCAAAACCCATTGGGCGAATCACTCTTTTTTCTAACTACTCTTTTCCCTCGATAGTTATACATTCCGCGAGTTAGCACCCTCAACCTGGGGATCGAGGGAAACCTTAAACTGAGAGAAAGGGCCCGAGAAGGCTTGGGTCTCCACTTGAAGGTCTCCCGCATGTTGGCCAAAGATTTTTCTGCCTCTGCTACATATTGGTTTAGCTCGCGGCTTCGTTGATTCTCCTGCACTCGAAATCCACCCAGGGGTGAAAGTGTGCCATACAACTCCGCATGAGCGTAAAAGCGAGACCACAAATCGAAGTCAGCAGCCAGCTTAAATTGGGTAGAAACATGTCCCCCAACTTTTTCCCAGAGACTACGCCGCCAAAAAGTACACTCCTGCTGTATCGAAATAGAGGTACCAAGAACCGGGACAATTGTCTTGACGCCTTCCGGTAAGTAGCGACCATCAAGAAAGGCCTCCCTTGAGTAGCCAGGAACAAGATCAAAACCTGTGCAGTAGCCATGGTAGTCCCAATTGCCGGGACGCAAGGTGGTAAGCCATTCCGTCTCAGGAATCTCTGACAGAATGCTGGCGACCGTTTTGAAGGCCCAGGGACAATACATGTCATCGCTGTTGAGCCATGCCATGATTTCACCGGTAGAGCGCTCGAATCCCTTATTAATTGCATGGTATTGGCCATCGTCAGGTTCGCTACACCACCAGGAAAGTTTCTGGTCGTATCTCTTGATAATCTCTACGCTGCCATCCGTAGAACCACCATCGACAATGACATACTCGAGATTCGGATAATTCTGCGACAGAATACTTTGGATAGTTGCTTCAAGAAACTCCGCCTGATTAAAGGAGGGTGTCACGATGGAAATCTTCGGCCAGTTCATTTAATCCTAGAGTAAGTGGGTCGCCGGTCCGATAAGATACGCCTGTTCACCATCATAGAAGTATCTGCGAGAAAACAACCCGTGATACATCCTGAATCGCCGACTTAATCCCCTCGCTATTCCACTCAAGGTAAAATCGTATTTGCGGGACGACGACGATTCAATTGTTTGAGATCTCAAAGGATCGGCTGGCATAATCTCAGGGACGACCGGCAACAAATCCCGGTTAATATTCGATATGGCGGCCATATAGGGAGCAAAGATCTTTTTCAGGATGATCTTTGTCGGCTTCACGTTGTAATCACTAAGACCGGGGTCATATAGTCGATCATGAACTCGTTTAAGGCCATGAAAATGAAAAAAGATCAGAGGATCGTCGTCAACCCAGACCGAATTCTGTTTGCTGCTAATGTTGTAGCCCGCAATGTTCCAGGGCGCGAGATTGGCCCCTTTATGAAGTACCACGGCGACTCCCGCAAAGGTTGACGGCCAGTGGTCTAAATACTTTTGATCGGCAAACCTTTCATTATTAATCCGGTCGTAACACCACTCTATGCATTGGCTTCGCCATGAGCGCAGGCAGGCCAGGCCATTTTCATCACGTCTAAAAGAAACAAAGCCAACGTTGTAGATACCATATATTTCTCTGTGCCTGAGGGCTGGTGGAAAACGATGACCAATGATCGCTATTGAGTGCTCGCCAATTTCATCAAAGATCGGTTTTGGATCGGCGAAGAAGAAAAGATCCGCGTCCAAATACGTAATAAGGTCGACTGCGGGATTGTTGTCGAGAACATACAACGGCAAAGAGGGCGAGCAGGTGAAATAGTATTCGATAAGCGAACGTGTCTTCTTCGCCTCGAGAAGTCTTTTATCACCCCTTTCGAACTCTTCGAGAGCAATTAAGTGCACGTTTGGCAGGCGCAGTTCCGACAGCACCGCGTAGCAGTTGCTATCCATACATAGCACCCACAGTTGGAATGAAGAGCAATGCTGCCTCAGAGACTGATAGAGGGCTAAGCCTCTAATTATGTAGCGATAATCAAAGTAGGTGCAGAAGGAGTACATCAGTTGTGGGCCGCCCTTTGCTTGCACCAACGATTAACCATTTCACCAACTCGTCGAGCTTGCTGATCCGTCATTTGAGGATACATCGGGAGGCTTAATATTTCGCGCGCTGTCTGTTCCGTCTGCGCCAGATCGCCCGAGACCACAACGGAGTCGGATCGATACGCCGGCTGCAGGTGAACGGGTATCGGATAGTGGACCAAAGTGCCGATAGAATTTGCTCTCAGAAACCCTCTTAAACTATCCCGCTGCTGATGACGCACAACATACTGATGGTACACATGGCCAACATCGCCATGCAAACGAGGAATCAGCACAGATGTGGTTGAGAGAGAAGTATCATAGATGCCGGCAAGTTTTTGACGGCGACCATTTTCCGCATCAAGGTGGCGTAGCTTAACGCGCAAGATTGCAGCCTGGAGTTCATCCAATCTCGTGTTCATACCCTGTATTTCGCTTACGTATCGTTCGCGCCAGCCATACTCGCGCAACAAACGCAATCTTTCTGCTAATTCCGGACTATCGGTGACCACTGCGCCTCCATCACCAAGGGCACTCAGATTCTTTGTTGGATAGAAGCTGAAAGCGGCCAGATGTCCCCAGGTTCCCATTTTCTTTCCTTCGATAGTAGCACCATGTGACTGAGCACAATCCTCTATGACGTAGAGGTTATGGGCGTTAGCGATCTCCATGACTCGGAACATGTCGACCGGATGTCCATAAAGGTGAACCGGAATAATTGCCTTTAGTTGACCATACGCGTTTGCTGCTTCCTTGGAGTCTTTAACGGCTCTCTCCAGATGATTCAAGTCCATTGTGAATGTGTCAGCATCTATATCAACTAAGATCGCCCGAGCCCCGACTAAGTGGATGGCTGCCACGGTTGCCACAGCCGTATGCGACACAGTTATGACCGCATCTCCTGGACCGATACCACACGTGCGTAAAGCCAGATGGAGAGCATCGGTGCCACTACCCACGGCGATGGCGGATCGTGCACCTAGATAACCCGCAAATTCCTCCTCAAAAGCAGCAACCTCTTTCCCCAGGATATACCATCCGCTTCCCATCACGCGGTGCACAGCCTCATCAATCTCATCCTTGTGCGCCAGGTAGTTCGACTTTGGGTCGGCTGGAAAGATAAAAGATGGATCAGGCAAGAGTTCACCTCACAAATAATGGTTTAGATGTTGTCGGTAAAATTCCAGTGTGTTGGCGAGTCCCTCGCGCAACAGCACCTGAGGCTTCCAGCCTAAAGTAGACTGAATGCGGGTGAAGTCCCCGAAGTAGTCGCCTATGTCAATCAGCTTTCGGTCGGACGGGAAAGAGCGCGGAATATATTCACCACCGCCGTTAATCTCGATGAGTAGTGCCGCAAGCCCCTTTAGATCGATTGGCTCACTCCCCAGATTAAAAACCCGCCCATTAGACTCTTCGCTTGCCGCTGCCAATAGGAAAGCTTCCACGGCATCGTCTACATACGTGAAGTCGCGGAGTTGATTCCCTCCCCAAACTTCGAACGGTTTACCTTCTATCAACAGGCGAATCCAAACTCCCAGGAAGGTCTGGCGGGCATCCTTAACTCGCATTCGCGGGCCGATTGTGTTTGTTAGCCGGAGAGCGCAAGCGCGGACGCCGTAAACATTATCATAAAGGATGTGATACCACTCTCCTGCCATCTTGTTGATGCCGTTTACATCAACCGGTTGAAGCAGATGTTTTTCATCGACGGGCAGGTATTCAGGCTTTCCATAGATTTGGCGTGTACTGGCGAAGACGACCTTAATGTTCGGATTGCGCTTGCGGCATGCTTCCAGGATCGAAAGTTGGGCTTTGCAGTTAATTTCTAAGTCAACGTAAGGATCTTGCATCGAATCCATGTGGCTGGTCTGTCCCGCCAGGTTGAATAAATAATCCTGCCCTTGCACTAAGTAGTCCATGCTGTGAGCGTCTCGCACATCCGCAATGTTGACCCTCACTCGATCCTCAATCCCCGCGATATTAAACAAGTTGCCACCATATTCGGGTACCAGGCTATCAACCAGCGTTACATCGGCTCCCAGTTCTACAAGCCGGCGCGCAAGGTTGGAGCCGATAAATCCCACACCGCCGGTGATCAATATTCGCTTGTTTCTAAAGGAATTAATGTCAATCATGACTTACGACATAGGTAGGTCGACGTCCATGTGTGCTCGCCCACAACCGCACTCACATCATAGGGTATGCTCTCGAATACTGCTTCAGTAACTAACCGGTGTGCGGCAAAGATCTCTTGCAGCTCGTCTCGATTAAAGATCACCTCGACAACCGCTTTACCATAAGCTTCCTTGGTTAGGAAGGTCGTAGACCGTCGGGCCATCACCGGCACCGTATGAAAAATGCACCAACGGCGGCTTACGCGAACGCTCTCGGTGATTGCCGTCCTGTAGTCTCCGATATGCATAAGCGACGTACCGGAGAGCAAAATGTCACAACAATCGGATTCGAAGGGTAACCTGCAAGCATCTGCGGTCACAAACTGGACTCCGGGATAAAGCCGATGCGCCAACGCTGTCATGGCCGCCGAATAGTCTAGTCCCAGATAACGCAGAGGGCTTCCTAATAAAAAAGTCCACACCTCGTTGTAATACCCACTGCCGCACCCGACCTCGATTAACAAAGGATTGGTTACCTTGGTAGCACTAACCGCACGAGCCGCGACTTCAAAGTCCAGGCGAGGCCGTCCGGATCTTAGTTCCCGCAATAGCGGAACAAATGCTTGATGCTGCCGTTCTGCTACTAGTGCCTCCCGCCAGCCGTTCAGCGTCGGGTTAACCCCTTGGTCCACGATTCTATAACCTGCCGAACTTTCCAATGCCGGTAGTGAACTGACCGTTCCTCTTAAGTGGCGTTTGATTTGACCTAGAATGCCCATAGCTGCCGACCCCATGTTAGGGGATTAGCGAGTCAGACCGGCCTCCTAGCTTCCATGAACAGCGAATCCGGCTTTATCACCGTACCGTCAGCCAATGTGTCCAGGTTGAAACTGGGCCAATCTGCAATCAGGCTTTGGTTCGCGCTTTGTTGGATCGGATCGCGAAAACCAGCCCACAGCATTAATCGCGCCAGCGAGTAGCGGTCATACATCCATTGGTGCACTTCGCCAGCCATTCTAAAGCGACCGATTTGTAAAGGAAGTTGCCAGTCGAAACCGAGCCAGCGCGTCAAAACCGTATGGCGAATCTTACTGCGTAGACGTTGCAAGGTGGGCAGGGACCTTTGTCGGCTGAACTGCTTTGTCTGCTCTGAGGAAGGATCTGTATTATTAGATCGCTCTCTTAAGACACGGACAAGGTTGCGTCCTTCCTCGCCGATTCGATCATATACGAAATCTTCATTGGGTATTCGCGACCTAGACAGATAGCCTAGCATACCGCCTCCACTCTGTTCGCGGACAGTTTGATCCAACAATTCCATCATGATCCAATCATAATCATCGGCATTGTCATGTTTCAGGGCTTGCTCTAACTTCTCCAGATATACGCGGCAGATTAGCTCCAGGTCCGGGACGGCCACCCTAACGACCGCTCCCGGCTTCATCACGCGGTAGCACTCTCGCATAAATTGCAATGCGGCTGGCTGTCGAAGGTGCTCAAGTAAATGCGAGTGATAGACAGCATCACAACCGGCATCAGCAAGAGGAATACCTTGACTGAGGTCATGTTTGATGACACCTTCCCCGCTGGGTGCAATGTCAATATTAATCCACTCAGCATGATAACGACTGCCACAACCGAGATTTAGATATTTCATCTTTGCTCTGACATCATCGTCAGGTTTAATCCTACTCATAAATAATCACTTACAATATCCAGGAATTCTTCCATGCGATGATGATATGTATGCTCTCGCAAAGTGCGCGCCTGGCCGGCTTGCGCGACTGCCTTCCGCTCCTCTTCGTGCTCTAAGTAATAATCGATAAGCTCGAGAGCTTCTTCCGGCGAATGATAAGCCACTACTTCCTTACCCACTTCGAACAGAGTAGTTAAGTTATCTTTGGAATCCGTAATCAGCATCGTGCCAACTCCAGTTGCCTCATAGAGGCGCATATTGTTGGCATACCGTCCAGCGGCGCTGATATGGTTATTTAACGCAATGCTCGCATTGTAGAGCACCTGGTACATGTCAAGAGCCCAAAGCTCGCCATGATGGAACCGGCGTAAGACTGAATTCTCATCCAGCGAGTCGAATCCATATCCCCAAATGTCAACCGGTTGAGATGCTGAGATGTGCTCTAAGAATCGAATTCTCTCCGCGTGTTCACTCGAAAGTCCGCCAACAAATACCACGGAATGTTGAGGCCCTTTTTGGAGGCGCTCCAAGAGCCGAGGTTCAAAACCCAGGTTGAAGTATTCGCTGCGCAACCCATTGCTTCTAAACTGATCGACAAAGTGCGGGAAGGAAGATAATACAAGATCATATTCTCGAAAATCAGCATCTGGAGCGAGCGGACAAGCAATCTGACCCGTGATCAACTTTACATAAGGCCGCACCTCACGAAGGAATGCGGCACTTGTGCCGTTCATGTCCTGAACGTGCAGAACGTCAGGACGGTAATGCTTCACCTGGGCGGCCAACACAGCATAGAACCATGCGTTCGACTGAACGTATTGCGGCCATGGAATCACGCCTGCGCGTCTTCCCAAAGCCCAACGATCCAGCTTAACGCCATATTCTCTGGCCCATTGCCGCTGCAAGGGCTCGCAGTTAACTACGACCTCGGTAGCCTCGTGGCCCAGGGCGATCAGATTGTTCGAATAGAAATCAGCGGTGCCAAAGCGCTGATCCATCAAGTTGCGCCACTGTTCATCATAAGGACGCCGAGCCAAAGCGGGATTTCGCGAATAGACGGAGTGGAGGAAAGATGTGTAATAAGAATCAATTACAAGGATACGCATGCTTCTTTAATAGACAGCTTTTGTCAGTTTCCAAGCAACTCAGTAGGGATAAGCATGCCAGTATTAATGCGGATCCAGAAGATTAATCTGACGACGAACGGCTAACTTATAGCTCAGGTGATTTGCGACTCGGCTCTCCATGAGTTTTTCGACTAAAGGTCCGCCTGGCCACGCTACGCCAAACTTGGACTTGTGGCACTTAATCGTTTCCCAGGCGGCCAGCAACTTTTGTGTTGGGGGAAGAGGCGAAGATAAAAGCATCCTCAAGTGGGCATTGCGAAGCTCGCGAAAGAGATCAGCAACTGCCATCTTGCTTCGTTCACTGCTGGTTGCAGGATCGAGAGTGTCTAGCGCTCTGTTTTTCCATGCCTCAGCGTCTTTACCATCCTCGTTCGGTCTGGTCAGGCGCCTATAGAATAACGTCTCGGGTAGTTGCGCGAAGGCGCCTTGCAACGACAATTCGGCCAGAAACAGAAAGTCTGGGCTAAATATGTTCCAAAAGGGCGCAGTCTGCTTCAGCGCTCGCCTGCGTATAACCCCATGAATCATATTGCACCATACCAAGTTCTCGATCAGGTAGAGGTAACGAGTAAGCCGAGGCATCCCGCGAGTGTCAATGCGATCCGGCGCCAGTTCTATGGGATTGCCGTCGGTATCGATGGTCATCGTCCGCGAATAAGCGAGGACAACTCTGAGGTCGCTCTCTAAGAGTTCGATCGCTTTCGAAATGAATGTTGGATCCCAGAGATCGTGGTCGCCAGACCACATGAGATATTCACTATCAGATAAATTAAACAGCTTGTTGAAGTTTGCTACCGCACCTAGATTTACGTCGTTTCTACAGTAGCGTATCCGTTCATCGCTAGCCCGATATTTCCGGCATATTTCTGAAGTGCGATCTGTTGATCCGTTATCCGAAATAATCAATTCGAAGTTCTGGTAGTCTTGTGCCAACAGCGAATCCAAAGTTTGGCTGAGAAACTGCTCGCCGTTATAAACCGGTAAGCCAACCGCTATCGGTGGTTTGGGGTTCAACCGCATGTTTGGCAAACCTTCCGCCCGGCCGTCCGTTCCTGAATTACAAATCCACTCGAGCGCTTGCGTTGTATTCGCAACTCGCCAACACGAATTACTTGGTCCTTTTTATGAAGCCACTTGGCCAGTATGTCACCCGCTGCGACGAGATATTCCCTTCGTTAAAAAGAAAGGGCGGCTCCTCGATTATGAAATCCTGATTCTTTTCGACGAAGGCGAGCGCAGCCTGACGCGGATTGTTCCACGACCAGTCTAACTCTGTGCGCGGTGCTCCCACCAACTGTTCCATGATGCCATCCATCGCCACGATGTATGAGCCCACACTTACCACAGATGCGTATGCGTTAAGCTCCGCTAATACGTGCTCCTTAGTGTGACATGAATCCAAAAAGACAATGACGCGCTCATCTGCCTTCACTAACGCTTTGACCTGTTGAACTACGTCGGGTTCAACTGAACTACCTTCGATCAATATGATGAAAGGAAAGAGTGGATGTGATTCAATGGCCATTCGGTTGTGCGGTCGAATCTCAATGTCAATCCCTACGACGCGTCCCTTTTCCATTGCTTTACATAAGCTGGCATAAAAAACCAGTGAGCCTCCATGAGCGATGCCCGTCTCGATAATAACGTCTGGCTGTACGGTGAAAATAATCTCCTGTATCCGCATCATGTCTTCGGGCAACTGGATAATCGGGCGACCCAGCCAGCTAAAACTGTAAACATACTTGTTATCCCAACCGCATCGGATCCATGCTTGAGAAATCAGAGAAAAAGCTTCGGGGCTACCCATCGGGTAGCTGACAGATCCTTCTTCGCTGTCAACTGTCACCCGATCATTTTCCAAATCAATTTTTATGATGGCTTTACCCCTCCTGCGCTACCTTACTTTCTAATCAAAGTCTAACTCTTCCGGTATAAAGAGGCGTTTTGGGGTCCATAGTACCCAATTTGCGGAATCATCGCCGCGACCTGATGAATAGGATGGTTATAGTCAATTGGTTCGTTATTCATCTTCGCGATGTAAGAATATAAAAGACGCGTGACGAGGTAGTATGATGACGACAATGAATCTCTGCTTATTAATTCCATTTTTCCGGAGACATAATTATCAAAATTATCTGTTAAGAGCGTCAGATGCTCGTGTATCGGCAGAGGCTCGAGCCCCATCTTGATTCGATCCTCATTGAGTGTGGTGTAACCCTCAAGATAGGATTCAATAAAAAGAAGCATGCCGTTGGGTCTCAGAAGATCGAATAGCTTGTCTAGCGCCTTTTTCTGCATTTCTGGACTTTCAATGTTCTGAAATACACGAATAGCATAAATAAAATCAAAATTCTCAGCGACGGTGTCTTGCAGCACATCCAGTTCCCTGAATTCGACATTAGGTGAGGAGTCTTGTTTGGCGTGTTTCTTGGCCACCTCGATCATGTCGGGGTTTATGTCTATCCCCCTGAACCTAGCCTCGGGGTTCGATTTAGCCAATCTGCTAGTTGAGTAACCATTAGCGCATCCGAAATCTACTATGTCCCGAAATGAATATTCCTTTATGATCTTGTCGACATACCCGATTTCAACTTCTCTTAACCAGATGTCATTAGTATTTGCGCGCGGATCGCTCTGATAACGCTTGGCCCTCTCAGACCAAAACGTTATCATTTTGTCCTTTTTACTAACACCCACTGATGACCTCCTACCGATTACGCGGCTCCGTTTTTATTTTGCCCTGCCATGATCGGAGCACGATTGCGAGAGCAATGACCGAGGTGGACTTTGAACCGAATAACCCTGCTATGAAACGCTAAGTCAAAGTTTTATATCAACCGTCCCCGGTGCTAACAGCGCCGGTGTTTATCTTCCGAAAAAAGAACTGATACCCTCGATGACGCGATTTAGCGTGTCGGTCTCCATCAATGAGTGCAATGGTAATGAGAGAATTTCATGACCAACGCGATCCGAGACTGATAAGTCACCGCGGCGACAATGCTTGAACAGGGTAAACCAATGACCAGGCTGCCAGTGGATGCCCGTGTCAACTCCGTGCTCCTTAAGATGAGCCCGCAACGCGTCCCTCTTGGATTCTGGCACTCTTATGTAGTAAAGGAAGGGGGTGATATCCTCGAAATTTGTCTTGGGAACCGTCACTTCAGGAAGGACGCTCAAGTTCTCATTGTAATAACGGCAGGCGGAACGACGGCTCTCAGAGATTCTCGCCATCTTGCGAAGTTGGACCAGCCCAACGGCAGCATGCAGGTTAGCCATGTGGTATCGGAAGCCTATGGCGCGCATGTCATAAGTCCAGGCCCGTTGGTTCTGGTACATCACCGTGGTAGGCTGAGTCATACCTATCAGCCGCATCTCCTGCACTCTTCTAATTTCCTCCTCGCTGCGGACGATTAGTACGCCGCCATCAATGCAGGTAATCGTTTTCACTGGATCGAAGCTGAACATGCAAATATCCGAGAAGCTGCCGATCATTTTGCCTCGGTATTTGGATCCGAACGTGTGCGCCGCATCATGAAGCACCCGCACATGATGGCGGCGGGCAAAGTCGGCCACCCGCTCATGATCGCAAAGGACACAATCATAATCCATAACGATGATGAGTTTTGTTTTTGGACTGACTAACTGTTCGGCTTTGTCCAAGTCGATACAGAGCGTGTCGGGGTCAATGTCGCAGAAGACGGGTGCGGCGCCCGTCGCCAGAATAGCCTGGAAATCGGCGGCATTGTTGAACGAGGGAGTGATCACCTCGTCTCCTGCTCCCGCGCCTGCGACGAGAAGCCCTAGATGCAAAGCCGCGTGCCCCGTGCTCACCGCGGCGACATAACGGTCCGGAGAACCCAGGAAGGTCTTGATGGCCTCTTCGAACTCCCCGACGTAACTTCCCATGCCCAGCCAGCCAAGTTTCAATGCCTCGGTGCTAGCACTGATCTCCTCCGCTTCGATGAGTGGTTTGAATACAGGAATCTGTTCCATACCCTTAGCTTTCCTTTCGAACGGCTCCCTGACCTGCTAGTCCTTGACACTAGCGAGCTTCCCAATCCTTGTATGAATTATCTCTAGCGAGAATTATTCGTTCGGCGGGGGGCCACTCGACTCCAAACGCCGGATCGTTCCACCTGACGCCCCGCGCGTATTCTTGCGCATAAACTTCCGACATTTGATAGAACACTTCCGTATTGTCTTCCAGCGTTTGGAAGCCATGAGCCAGCCCACCCGGGATGTAGAGCGCCTTGCGATTTTCCGCCGTCAATTCCACCGCTATCCACTGCTTGCTGGATGGCGACTCGTGCCGCAGGTCAATAATTACATCGTAAACCGAGCCCCTGGTGCAACGTACTAATTTGACCTGTTCGTGGGGCGCAATCTGAAAGTGCATCCCGCGCAGCGTACCTCTCTGATTGTTGAAAGAGATATTGCACTCGACCAGGTTCGGGTTGAGTCCCAGCGCTTTGAAGTCTCTTTGCGACCAGGTGCTGGCGAAAAAACCCCGCACATCGTGTAACCTTTCCGGCTCGACGAGAAATACGCCCTGAAGTTTTGTTTCAATTACTCTCATAAAGTCCGCAACTGGTTCGCTTAATGTTTCTCTCAAACTAGTTTCACTTCAGGGATCGGGATGATGAAGCGACCGCCGCGCTTACGGTATTCTGACTGTTGCTGCAGAATCTCATCGGCAAAGTTCCAGGTCAGTAGGAGGACATAATCCGGCATTGTTTCAAGCAAGTGCTCCGGGGCGTAAATGGGGAGATGCGTTCCCGGCGTGTAGTAACCCTGTTTTGCGGTGCTCCGGTCTACTACGTAGTCAAGCGTTTCTCGGCCGATGCCAAAACAGTTCAACAGGGTACTGCCCTTCGCCGAGGCCCCATAGACAGCGATCCTCCTGTCTTGGGCTTTCAAGTCGCGGAGCAGCGTTAACAGGTCGCTCCGCAAACGTTCGACTTTTTCAGCGAACCCGCGGTAGAACTCAAATTTGCCCGCCCATGTGTTCTCCTCTTCGAGCAAGCCAAGTGTGGCTGACGATCGAGTCTGTTCACCGGACGCTTTGTCCTTAGCGACGTAGATGCGCAGCGTACCGCCATGGATTGGCAAGCGGTCAACATTCTCAATTACCAGCTTGTGGCGACGGAAAAGATGGTCAAGCGCAGTTAGTGAGAAGTAACAAAGATGTTCATGATAGATGGTGTCAAATTCCGTCCGTTCTATCATATCTTTGACGTACGGAACTTCGATTACTGCGCAGCCATCGTCCTTAAGCAACAGGTGAAGGCCACGGACGAAGCCGTTGAGATCCGCGACGTGTGCCAGCACGTTATTAGCATGTATGACATCGGCGCGCTTTCCCGTGTGGCTCAGTTCGGCGGCTAATGTTGGTCCAAAGAACTCCGTGAGCGTGGGAATGCCGCGCTCGTCTTCAGCGACCCGCGCAATGTTAGTCGCGGGTTCGATGCCCAGCACGGGAATGCCCGCACGTTTGTAGTATTGCAAAAGATAACCATCGTTGCTGGCAATCTCAATCACCAAACTGTTAGTGTCGAGGCTGCGCGAACTGCTAACCCGCGCTACGGCCTCTTCCGCATGTCGTAGCAGCGTATCGGAGAAAGATGAGAGATAAAAGTATTCGCGGAACAACTGTTCGGGCGGCAACGTCTCAGTGATCTGAACGAGAGTACAAGCAGGACAAAAAACAAGTTCGAGTGGGTAGACCGACTCAGCTTCCGTGAGCTGCTCGGCGATAAGCAAGGCGTTGGCGAGCGGAGTCAAACCAAGATCGAGGATGGGGCGCAGTTCGGTCGCACCGCACGACCGGCACATGGACGACTGTGGACTGCTCATGCGTGAGTTCCGAGGAACGCTGTGTACCAATCAATTGTGCGGCGCAACCCTTCATCCAAAGTAAACAGCGGTTGCCAGTTCAACTTTTCGCGGGCTTTGGCAGCGCTTAGATATTGATGGCGGATTTCGTTCGTCGCTTCGCTGCGTATCTCAGGCTCAAGCCTTGAATTCATCAACGCAAGCAGTCGTTCAACCAGTTCCAGCACCGTTACTTGTATCTCGTTTGAGAAATTAAATGCCTGACCGCACAAATCCGGATTCTGTGCCAGACTCTCAGCGAGCAGCATGTTTACCATCGCGCCGTCCTCGGCGTAAAAGTAGTCGCGTACGTATTGACCATCGGAACGGATAACGGGCCGTTGTCCACGTAAGACCGAACGGATCGTGCCGGGCACGATCCGGTTCCAGTTTAGATCTCCGCCGCCGTAGAAATTACCGCAGCGCGTAATCGCCACGGGCAGACCGTAGGTCACCGCATATGATTGCGCAAGCAAGTCGGCGCACGACTTGCTGACGTCATAAGGGTGAACTCCTCGCAGCGGTGCGTCTTCAGTGTATGGCAGTCGTTCGTGATCGCCGTAAGCTTTGTCCGACGACGCGACTACTATCTGTCTTACGGTGGGGCTCCGACGACAAGCTTCCAACAACGCCCAGGTACCCGCGATGTTTGTTTCAAATGTCGAGACGGGGTTGCGATTGGCGATACCGACTATAGTTTGTGCGGCCAGGTGGATGATCGTGTCGATCTCGTATTCACCCAGCGTGCGTTCGAGCAACGACGCATCACCTACGTCACCGCGCACGACCTTAACTTGTTCGAGCAATCCCTGGCGCACCAACTCGCTTTGAGGCACCCAGTCGCGCACGAGACAAACAAGATCCGCCCCTGCGTCCAGCAAGCGACGGACAAGCCAACCGCCGACAAGGCCAGTCGCACCCGTTACGAACACTGGGCGGTCAAGCCAGAATCCGTTACTTGTCATCCCCATACTTTCCAGGGCGCGCTTCCATCCTGCCACAAATTTTCAAGAAGGCGCTTATCCCTGAGCGTATCCATGCATTGCCAGAAGCCTCCGTGTTGGTACGCTGCAAGTTGGCGCTCGGATGCCAGGTGCTCCAGCGCGTCAGCCTCGAGACTGCTGTCATCGTCCTTGAGGTAATTGAATATCTGAGGCTCCAAGACCATGAAGCCGCCGTTGATCCAGCCCTCACCGATCTGCGGTTTTTCGGTAAAGTCGACGACCATACTGTCCCCATCAAAGATCAGACCGCCGAAGCGCGCCGGCGGGCGGACAGCCGTTATGGTTGCAATGCGCCCATGCGCGCGATGAAATTCAAGCAGGTCGCGTAAGTTCACATCGCACACGCCATCGCCGTATGTGATCATGAATGTCCCGTCGTTGAGATGCGATTCAAGTCGTTTGACACGCCCGCCGGTGTTCGTGTCTTGTCCTGTGTTCTGCAGATGGACAACCCAATCTTCGCACTCGCGTTCGTGCCTGTCGACATTCCCGCTGGCGAGATCAATGCTGATACTCCCATTCAGACTATGGTAGTCCATGAAGAAACGCTTAATGACTTCACCACGATAGCCCAGCGCGATGCAAAACTCCTTGAAGCCGAAGTGCGCATAATGCTTGATGATATGCCAGAGAATCGGTTGGCCACCGATCTCGACCATGGGCTTTGGCTTTACCTCTGTCTCTTCAGCGAGACGAGAACCTAAACCGCCCGCCAGAATTGCTACTTTCATGCGTTCCGCACCTCCGGCGACGACATTGGGTTTGTCTCTTCGCTGGGAACGAATTGAGTCTCCCATTTCAGGAGCGGTCTCACCACGCCCGGCATCGGTCCGCCATAGTCGCCGCGCGCCGAGTCGCCGTCTAAGCTATCTACCACTTGAAAGGCTACGGCGTCGCGTTCATAAAAGTGGACCACGACCGGATCAAATGTGCTTATTGCGACCCCCACGATTACAGTACCTTCTGACAGGAAGTTCCCCGGGATCCAGGCAGTGCTCAAATAGTGCCCTATCGGTCGGGCCCGCCGGCGCCAAAGTGGATCGTGATCGCCTGCCACGAAAACATTGACACCCTCCTCGTTGAAAAAATGATAATTTGGCATCAGGACGTGACCCGTTCGGAGTACTTCATACTCCATCTCGACACCTACAGGCTTACGAATGTCCGCCGCATCCCTGGTTTCGTTATCCTCTGTGCGAATCCGCACCGCAATCAGGCGCACGACGTCATTGCCAGGCGCTCGGGTCCTATCTGACCACTCGCGCACGGCGGTCGTGCCCAAACCAGATTTCAAGTACGCACTAACGACTTGATGCGACGGGCCGTCCTTCAGGATTGTGCCTTCGTCCAACAGAATCGTGCGATCACAAAGCCGCGTGACCGCCGGCATGTTGTGAGAGACAAATAGCACCGTTCTGCCGTGCCGGCTAACCTCATTCATCTTATCGAGACACTTGCGTTGAAAGCTTGTGTCACCTACAGCCAGTACCTCATCAACAATCAGGATCTCAGGTTCCAAATGAGCCGCGACCGCGAAAGCGAGCCGAATATACATACCACTGCTGTAGCGCTTGACAGGCGTGTCCAGGAATTTGCTTACCTCCGCAAACGCGACAATCTCATCAAACTTACGCTCAATCTCTTCGCGCTTCATACCCATGATAACGCCATTAAGAAAAATATTCTCTCGACCGGTTAGTTCAGGGTGAAATCCCGTACCCACTTCAAGAAGGCTGCCAACACGTCCATACAATTCCACCCGACCCGTTGTCGGCTCAGTAATACGTGAAAGAATCTTAAGCAGCGTCGATTTGCCCGCACCGTTTCGGCCGATGATGCCGACAACCTCTCCTGGGTCTATCTCAAAGCTGACATCCCGCAGTGCCCAAATGGTCTCTTCTTTTTCTGGGTCCTGTTTCTTTCGTCCAAATGAAGCGCGCACAGTTGAGGCCAGGGCATCGCGTAGCGTGCCATATGAGCTTTGGGAGGCGCCCAGACGATACTGCTTACTTACGTTTTGTGCCTTTATTATCGGCGGCATCTTTTAAATAATATCGGCGAAAGTCTTTTCCATCTTGCGGAACTCATGACTCGCATAGGCGAGCAGGGCCAGAGTGATAGGGATTACCATTCCGAGAGACCTCCAGTTAATTGGCTGTCCAAAAAGTGCGGCACGGTAACCTTCAATAATTCCAGTAAGCGGATTCAAAGAATAGAGAAACTTGAACCTTTGCGGAATGACACTGGCGGGATACGCTACGGGCGAAGCGTACATCCACACCTGAACCAGAAACGGCGTGGCGAATTTGACGTCTCGGTATTTAACGTTTACCGCTGACAGCCAGGTGCCTACTGCTATTGCTAGCAGAGTAGTCAGCAGGACAAGAAGTGGTAGCAGCAATATATTCCACGTGAGCCCAATTTGGTAATAGAACATTAGCACCACCAACAGCGGAAAGGCGACCCCAAAGCTCACCAACGCAGCACCCGCCCCCGCAATGGGAATTATCAGGCGAGGAAAGTAGACTTTTGTTATCAGATGGGCGTTTCCAACCAGGCTGTCACCACTGCTCGTGATTGCGCCGGAAAAAAAGGTCCAAGGCAAAAGACCGGCATAAGCGAACACTGGATAGGGAATTCCATCGGAATCAATCTTCGCTACTTTGCTAAAAATTAGCGTAAAAATCAGCATAGTGAGCAACGGCTGAAGTACGGCCCAAGCCGCGCCAAGCAGCGTTTGCTTGTAACGTATCTTGACATCGCGCCAAACCATAAAATAGAGAAGCTCGCGATGGGCCCACAACTCTTTGAGGTTTAGGTCGACTCCAGACCCGCGCGCCTCGACGACGAACAGCGGCTTATCCGGCAAGTGTGGCGACGGAATGTTCTTTGAACTAACGGCGGTATTCATCGAAGGCTCGGTTGCTGACCTACCAGATACTTGCATCAGCAGGCCAATCCATCAATTTCGCAGGGTTGCTTCGTATCGGCTAGACGCATCGGCCCACAAATTCGGCAAATTGCGCGCATCGAGTGGGTTTCATTGATGACACGGCAGTTTAGCCAAGTGATCTTACACCGTCAAGCCACGTGGAAGATGGTCGTGAAGTATGACACTCTACCGACACCGGCAGGTTGTAGAAAGTTGAAAGTGAGTGAATCGCCAGCCCGATTTCGTGTGCTCGAACTTGATAAGCCGCAGCATCGCTGCCGGTATCATTCCGACAGGCGACAGTGAACAACTCCGGGTTTTCCGTATCTCGTGAGGGTTCTGTCTGAGCAAAACATTTTGAGGCATTGACCGGATCAACAAAGACTTCGCGGAAGCGTTGTTGCAGTTCCGAGCGATTCCTAATATTGAGCGCGGGAAATGACATTCCAATCGGAAAATTTGAGAGATGGGCTACCGTTTCTCTGCGACGGCTAAATAACGGCCATCTTGAACGTGGTCCAGAAAGACTGAAAGGAGTCATCTTTCTGGGCGGAGTTGGCTCCGCCTACTGGTAAAGCGGTTCCAGCTAGAAATAAGCACAAACCCCGGTGCCCGTGCGAGACCGCCGCTTTTGATTAGATGCGGTCTCGCATCCATAGTGATATTGAGTTAGGTTGGGTGCCAGAGCCTCACAATGTGGCTTTAAGACTTACGCCGGGCGTGAGCAAAAGCTTTGATCTGTTGAGGATGTGGCACTCAATTAAGGGCACGTCGCGAACGCCCGTTCGAGGCCAAACGCGGATCTTTTCCAGGTTGTGTAATGAAGATCGACTTGGTATCTTTCGCTTCGATTATGGGTACACCAGTGCAAACGGTTTTCGTTACAGGTGGTGCTGGCTTCATAGGCTCGGCTTTCATTCGAGTGTTGCTTGACGGCTATCCATCATGTCACGTCACAAATTTTGACGCTTTGACGTATGCAGGAAACATGGACAACCTGCAGGGTCTGAACCAGGAGCGGCACCACTTTGTAGAAGGTGATATTACAGACCGCGACGCGGTGCTTGAGGTCTTGGGTCAGGATTGCGACGCGATAATAAATTTCGCCGCTGAGTCTCACGTGGACCGAAGCATAGCATCCGCCAGCGAATTCCTGCAGACTAATGTGCTGGGCACGCAAGTGCTGCTTGACTGTGCACGCGAGCGCGGAGTGCGCCGTTTTGTTCAAATTTCAACTGATGAGGTAATGGGCAGCTTACCTGAGAACGAAGAGAGCTATTTTACAGAGGAATCGCTTTTCGCGCCGAACAGCCCATACGCCGCTTCGAAAGCCGCAGCCGAACATCTCGTTCGAGCCGCGCATCACACTTTCGGCCTCGATACAGTGGTGACGCGCTGCGGTAATAACTATGGGCCAAGGCAGTTTCCAGAAAAATTCCTGCCGCTCTTGCTCTCCAATGCGCTCAATGATCAACCAATCCCAGTCTATGGTGATGGCCGCAACGTGCGAGATTGGATCTACGTCGATGACCATTGCCGCGCGATCCTACTCGCTTT
>Ga0070699_100000671_pt1 | contig 31999 bp, 34 predicted proteins | sample KBSK1503metaG_FD_65473 | JGI IMG/M metagenome (GOLD analysis project Ga0070699, IMG submission 65473) | Corn, switchgrass and miscanthus rhizosphere microbial communities from Kellogg Biological Station, Michigan, USA - KBS K1-50-3 metaG | ecosystem: Host-associated > Plants > Roots >...
CAGCAGCACGTTGTGGCCACCCGCCGCGGCGATTTCAAGCGCGCGTTTGGCGTGCGCCTGCCCGCGCACGTCCGTGAAGTCGGTGTCGTCGACGACACGCTCGATCTTGGGTGCCGGCGGCGCGGCGGGCGCCGCCTCACCGTTGAGCACCGCCACCGCGTCGCGCAGCGTGCCCGCGACGAGCACGCGCACTCCATCCACCGCGGTGGCCTCGGCGGCGTTGTCACACGGAACGAGCAGCGTCGCGATGCCCTTGCGCCGGCACGCGAGACCCACGGCGAGCGCGCCGCGCACCGCCTGGATCTGGCCGTCGAGGGCCAGCTCGCCGACCACCGCGAAGACGCCGAGCCTGTCCTGGCGCACGGAGCCCGTCGCCGCCAGGATTCCGAGCGCAATCGGCAGGTCGAAGGCGGCGCCTTCCTTGCGAAGATCCGCGGGCGCGAGGTTCACGGTGACGCGATCGTTCGGAAACGCGAACCCTGCGTTGCGGATGGCGGTCTTGACGCGCTCGCGGCTCTCGCGCACGGCGGAATCGGGTAATCCGACCGTCGCGTACTGCGGCAGACCGGCAGCCACATCGACCTCGACGCGCACCAGCACCGCTTCGACCCCGAGCAACGCCGCCGAAAGGACGCGCGCGATCATGGCGCGATTGTTCGCGGTGCGATCGGCGCGGTCAATGTCCCGAATCGGAGACGGGTGCGGCGCAGCGTCAGGGGTTGTACGGAGCCGGACCGCGGACGGGAGGCCGGTTTTCGGCGGGCGACGTCTCTGATAGAGTGCTCGGGCGCATGAGCGGCGACGACGTGCTGCGCCCCGTGGCGCTCGTGGTGGACGACGAGGAAAGCGTCCGCGAATCATTTCGCCTGGTCCTCGACCAGGATTACGACGTACTCGACGCGCCCGATGGCGCGCGCGCGCTGGACATCGTCCGCTCCCACCACGTCGATGTCGTGCTCCTCGACATCCGCCTGCCGGAGATGGACGGGATCGAGGTACTCGAGCGCCTCAAAGCGCTCGACGACAGTCTGGAGGTGATCCTCGTCACCGCGGTGCGAACGGTGCGCACGGCCGTCGCGGCCATGAAGCTCGGTGCCTTCGATTACCTCACCAAGCCGTTCGAGGACGAGGAGCTGCTCTCGCTCGTGCGACGCGCGGTGGAGAAACGCTCGCTGGAGCGCGAGGTGACCTTCTTACGCGGCGAGCTGGCGCGCAGCCACGACCGCGACGAGATCATCGGCGACCACCCGGAGATGGAGAAGCTCGCGCGCCTCGTCACGCAGGTGGCGCGAACCACGACCACCGTGCTGATCACCGGCGAGAGCGGCACCGGCAAAGAGCTGATCGCGCGCGCCATCCACCATCGCGGGCCGCGGCGCGACAAGCCGTTCGTGCCGGTCAATCCTGCTGCGATTCCGGATGCGCTCGTCGAGTCCGAGCTGTTCGGACACGAGAAGGGCGCTTTCACCGGCGCGCACCAGCGCAAGCTGGGCCGTTTCGAGCTCGCGCAGGGCGGCACGCTCTTCCTCGACGAGATCGGCCTGCTGCGCGCGGAGGTGCAGGCCAAGCTCCTACGCGTGCTCCAGGAGCGCGAGATCGAGCGCGTGGGCGGCACGCGCTCCATCAAGATCGACGTCCGTATCGTGGCCGCCACCAACGTCGACCTCAAGCGCGCGGTGGCCGCTGGGGCATTCCGCGAGGACCTCTATTACCGTCTCAACGTCGTGCCGATCGCGGTCCCGCCTCTCCGCGCCCGGATCGAGGACGTTCCCCGGCTCGTCGACCACTTCGTGCGGCGCTACAACGACGAGTTCAAAAAGCACATCCAGGGCTTCACGCCGGAAGCGCTCAGCCTGTTGGCGTCGTACGCATGGCCCGGCAACGTGCGCGAGCTTCAGAACGTCGTCGAGCGCACCATGGTGCTCGTAGACGGGCCGCTCATCGGGCCCGCCGACCTGCCGCTCGACGTGACGGTCGCCCCCGGGCGGCCCGGACTGGGCGTGGCGCCGGAGTCGCTTCGGATGGACCTCAACCAGGCGAGCGACCGCTTCGAGCGGATCATCGTCCAGCGGGTCCTCGAAGAGGTCGGTGGCAATGTCAGTGAGGCAGCCCGAGTCCTCGGGCTGCACCGCAACTCGCTCAAGGTGAAGCTCGCCCGCTGGAAGCTGGCTGGCGGCGAGCCGGAGGAGCCGGGCGCCCAGTAACGGGCCAACCCGGCGGCGCGGGATGCACAGCAACGGGCCAACGATCGGAGGGGCCGCCGGGCCGCTCTTTCGACAATTCGCACGCTTGACGGCGGCCGCTCGCGCCTGGCGGTTTGGCGGTCGAATTGCCTGTGGCCCCTCCCCGACGGCGGAACGGCGCTCCCATGGTGGGAGCTGCCAGCCGCCGAAAAGGGGAGAGGTAAATGACGAAGCTCATCGCGGTCGCGCTTGCGCTCGTGTCGTTCCTTCTGGTCGCCCCGGTCATCGAGTCGGGAACGTCGGGATCCTCCCAGCTCTTCGTGGCCGTCGGCAACGCGGATGGTGGCGGCGGAGAGTAAACGCGCTCGAACAGTCTGCGGCCTCGAGAGCCGGCATCGCCTGTGTCGCGCTCCTCACGCTCGTCTGCCTGCTTGCGGCCGCCGGTCAGGCGCCGGCTGACGACGGCGTCTACCGGCGGCCGATTGCGAACGATCCTTCCACGCTCGATCCGGCGGTCATCAACGACATCTACGGACGATCGGTCGCGCAGCAGATCTTCGACGGCCTCGTGTCGTTCGATCAGACGCTGGCCATCACGCCGTCGCTCGCCCAGTTCTGGCGCGCGTCCCGAGACGGCCTCACGTGGACGTTCACGCTTCGCAAGGGGGTTCACTTCCACCACGGCCGCGAGGTCACGGCCGACGACGTGGTCTATTCGCTCACGCGCGTGCTCGATACGCGGCTCAAATCGACCGCGGCCGATTTGTTCATGAACATCCGAGGCGCGCCCGAGTTCCAGCGGGGTGAAACCCGCCGCGTCACCGGGCTCATCGCCCTCGACCGCTACACGGTCCAGGTGTCGCTCAACGAAGCGAGCGTGCCGTTCGTGAGCCTGCTCGCCATCGGCCAGGCCAAGATCGTGCCGCGCGACCTCGCGGAGCGCGACCCAGCGGCGTTCGGCGTCAAGCCGGTGGGCACCGGGCCGTTCCGTTTCGAGCGCTGGGAGCGTGGCCGCGAGATCGTGCTGGTGGCAAATCCCGACTACTTCGACGGCCCGCCCCGTCTCTCGCGTCTCGTCTACCGGATCTTTCCCGGCGGCGAACTCGATCACATGTACCAGGAGTTCGCCAAGGGCGAGCTCGAAGACACACAGCCGCCCACGCGCGACTACCGACGAGCCATTGCCGGAGGCCGGTACGTGTACGTGCGGCGCCCGATGTTCAGCGTTCGCTTCTACGGATTCAACACGCGAATCAAGCCGCTCGACGATCGGCGTGTTCGCCAGGCCGTTGTCGCTGCCGTCGACCGTACGGCGATCATCGACGAAGCCCACATAGGCAAGCACACCGTCGCCCACGGGATCGTGCCGCCTGGGACGCTCGGCTTCAATCCCGCGCTCGTCGCGCCCGGATACGACCCGGGACGAGCGCGCACCTTGCTCGCGGAGGCCGGCTATCCAGGCGGCCGAGGGCTGCCGAAGATCGAGATCTGGTCCAGCGTGACCAACGGTGCGATCCAGCGCGAGCATGAGCTGATCCGGCGTGAGCTGAGCGCCGTCGGCATCCAGGCCGAGTTCAAATACCTTACGGACTGGCCGACGTTCTCGAAAGCCCTGAGCGAGGGCCGGCTCCCGGTCTTCCTCTACGCCTGGTACGCGGACGTCCCCGACCCGGACAACTTCCTGACCAAGCTCTTTCACTCCCGGAGCCCGCAAAACTATCCGCGCTACCGGAATCGCGACGTCGACATGTTGCTCGAAGCCGCGAGCGCGTCGCCCGACCCGCAGCGTCGCGTCGAGCTGTTCCGTCGCGCAGAGCAGGTGATCGTGGACGACGCGGTGATCCTCCCCGTCTGGCACTACACCTACGAGCGGCTGTTCCAGCCGTGGGTGCGATCGGTGGAAGTCAACGGGCTCGGCGACCCCTACATCCCGATGCGCAAGGTGTGGCTCGCCCGATGATCCGCTTTCGTCTCCGCACGCTGCGCGCCCGCCTCATGTGGGGCTCCGTCCTGGTCATCGTTCCGATCATGGCCGGCGTGTTTCTACTCGTGGAACGTCATCAGCGCGCCGAGATCGTCGAGGAGATGCAGCGCCGCGGCGGGGTGATGGCAGGCAGTCTTGCGGCCGTGTCGCGGGAGTCGTTGCTCCTTTACAACTTCACCGCGCTCGAGCAGAACGTGGCGCGGGTGGCCAGCGAGCCCGACGTCATCTACGCGATCGTGCTCGACGTCGACGGCAAGGTGGCCGCGCACAGCCGCTATCCCGATCGTGTGGGCCATGCACTGAAGTCCAAGGTTGACGCCGAGGCGGTCCGCGCGAGAGTGCCGATCATGCAGGAAACGACGGCGTTGCGCCAGTCGGTGCTCGATTTCGCGACGCCAATTTTGGTCAACGGCGAGAAGTGGGGGACCGCTCGTGTCGGCGTTTCCAAAAAGCGCATGGAAGCGGAGATCGGCCGGACCCGCACGGAGCTGGCGGCGCTCACGCTGATCATGCTGGCGTTCGGCGCCGTGAGCGCGGCGGTGATCGCCCGGCGAATCTCTCGACCGGTGCAGCAGCTCGCCGAGGGCGCGGCCGCCCTCGCGCGCGGCGAATGGAATCAGCGCATCGAGCCGCCCACCGAAGACGAGATTGGCAAGCTGGCCATCGCCTTCAACCACATGGTGGCCGAGCTCGCGCAGCAGCGTCTGGCGCTGGAAGACGCGAACGCGGAGCTGCGACGCGGGTTCGAGGAGCTGACCGATCTCAAGTCGTATACGGACAACATCCTTGCGTCGCTCACCACTGGTATCGTGACCGTCGACCTCGAGGGACGCGTGGTCACCCTCAACCCCGCCGCGGAGCTGATGACCGGCTTCTTCGCGGGCGAGGCGCGGGGCCGCTACTGTACGGAGGTCTTTGCCCACACGCCCGACCTCGCCGAGCTGCTCATGGAGACCCTCGCCACGCGCGCCGCCGTGCCCGGCCTGACGGTGACACTCCGGCGGCGTAACGGTCGCACGGTCCCCGTGGAGCTCGCGGCGGCACCGCTGCGCGGCGGCGAGGGGAAGGAGCTCGGCGTGATCGGCGTGTTCCGCGACCTGACGCGGGTGCGGCAGTTGGAGGACCGGCTGCGCCGCTCCGATCGGTTGGCCGCCATCGGTGAGCTCGCGGCGGGACTCGCCCACGAGATCAAGAACCCGCTGACGTCGCTGCTCACGTTCAGCCGGCACCTGACGCGCCGCTTCGAGGACGCGGAGTTTCGTCAGAAATTCGTGTCCGTCGTTCCGCGCGAGCTCGAACGGATCAACACGATCGTCGAGCGGCTCCTCGAGCTGGCGCGGCCGGCGCGGCTGGCCTTCAAACCGCTGCGGGTCCCCGCCCTACTCGAGCGGGCCCTGGAGCTCTACGGCGATCGTCTCGAGGCGCAGGGCGTGCGCGTCGTGCGCGACTGGCGCCGCGATGTGCCCGTCCTCTGGGCCGACCAGGAGGCGCTGTACCGCGCTCTCGTCAATCTGGTGGCCAACGCCCTCGACGCCATGCCCCGCGGAGGTAGCCTCTCGCTTCGCGTCGGCTTGAGCGACGCCGACTCGCTCGCGGGCGCACGGACCGGCGCCCGGCGCCTGGCCATCGAGGTCGAGGACTCGGGGACCGGCATCGCGCCGACGGATCTGGACCGCGTCTTCAATCCATTCTTTTCCACCAAGGAAGGGGGGACCGGGCTCGGGCTGGCGCTGACGCAGAAGATCGTCGAGGACCACGGCGGCTCCATCGACGTCCGTAGCGGGCCGGGTGCCGGCGCCCTCTTCCGGATCGTCCTGCCGCTGATGCCGGACGCGCCCCTGGACGCCGGACACGACGACCGGCTGGGCTGAGCGCTACTGATTGAGGCGTCGCCGCAGGAAGCCGAGTAGGCCCTGCGGCAGGAAGATCACCATGAGCGTGAAGATGATACCGACCGGGATCAGGTAGTACTCGTAGAAGATCCGCGAGAACGCTTCCTTCATCAGCAGAAAGAACGCCGCCCCGGCCACCGGTCCCACCAGCGTTCCCATGCCGCCCATCACGTTGAAGATGACCGTCTCGCCCGAGATCAGGAACAACACGAAATCCGGCGCGGCGAACTTGTTCTGAACGGCATAGAGAGAGCCCGCAAGCCCCGCGAAGAGGCCTGAGAGCATCACGGCCACGATCTTGTAGCGCTCGACGTTGTAGCCGATGGCTCGCGTGCGCGGCTCGTTCTCGCGAATGGATTGCAGCACCATGCCGAACGGCGACTGCGTGATACGGCGCAGCAACAGGTAGGACAGCGTCACCACCGCCAGCACGAACCAGTGCAGCCCGTTGCGCGTGAAGGGCACCGAGAACAGCCCCGGCACGCCGAAGGGCGGTTGTCGGAACGTGAGCCCGTTCTCGCCGCCCGTGACCTCGGTCCACGTGAAGATGATGACGTAGAAAATCTGCGAGAAGACCAGTGTCGTGATCGAGAAGTAAATGTCCCGAAGGCGCGTCGAAAAGTAGGCGACGAACACGGCGACGACGGCGGCGGCGACGAGTCCCGCGATGAGCGCGAGCCAGAGATTCGGGGGCCGCACCGCAAGCAGGGCGGCCGCCGCGCCGTACATGCCCAGACCGAAGAACGCGGAGTGGCCGAACGACACCATGCCCGTGTAGCCGATGAGAATGTCCGACGACATCGCCAACAGGCCCCAGATCAGGATCTCCGTGGCGAAGCGCTGCCAGAATTCCGGCAGGACGAACGGGCTCAACGTCAGCGCGCCGACGACCACGACGAAGCCGGTCCAGTAGGCGGCGCTCGGCCCTTCTCCGCGCGCCCGGGTGTCGAGCTCGCGGTCGGCGGCGGTCGTCGCGGGGGGCGTAATCGCCGTCATTGTTGTAGCGAAAGCCGCGAGGCCGGCGCGAACCTCAGGTGGCCTGATCGAGAGGCGCGTGGCGCTATTTGTAGCGAAAGCCGCGAGGCCGGCATGAACCGCGGGTGGCCTGATCGAGACGCGCGTGGCGCTATTTGTAGCGAAAGCCGCGAGGCCGGCATGAGCCGCGGGTGGCCTGATCGAGACGCGCGTGGCGCTATTTGTAGCGAAAGCCGCGAGGCCGGCATGAGCCGCGGGTGGCCTGATCGAGACGCGCGTGGCTTCATTTCGGCGTCGGCACGAAGAGGCCGGTGGGGCGGATGAGCAGGGTGAGGATCAGCGCCACGAAGGAGACGATCACCGCCTGGGCCGGGCTCACCCAGATCGTCGCCAGCGATTCCAGCAGGCTGATGAAGATCGACGCCAGGATCGAGCCGCCGAGGTTGCCCATGCCGCCGACCACGACGACGACGAACGCGCGCAGCGTGAAGTCGAAGCCCATGGCGTGATTGACGCCGACGGTCGGACCGAAGAGCACGCCGCTAGCGGCCGCCATGGCGGCGCCGATGGCGAACACCACCGTGTGCACCCACGGCACCGGGATGCCCATGGCCGCGGCCATGACCCGATCTTGCGTGGTGGCGCGGATCCAGATGCCGTGCTTGCCGTACTTCATGAACAGGTACAGCGCTCCGATGATGGCGGCGGACATCAGTGCGATGACGATGCGATACCACGGGTACTCGATGTAGAAGAGGCGGAAATGCCCGGTCACGGGCTCGAGAATTTTGCGCGGCACGGGACCGTACTGCCAGAGCGCGTAGTTCTGAATGACCAGCGAGATCCCGAAGGTGGCCAGGATCGTCGTCAGCGGGTCGCGGCCGACGAGCGGCCTCAGCGCAGTGACTTGCAGCGCGGCGCCGAGCATGGCCATCACCAGCACCGACACGGCGAGGGAGATCCAGAAGTTGCCCGTGGTGACGAACGCCGTCGTGCCGACATAGGCGCCCAGCATGAACAGGTCGCCGTGCGCGAAATTCACGATGTCCATGATTCCGAAGATCAGCGTGAGGCCCGAGGCGACCAGCGCGAGGATCATGCCGTTCACGAGGCCGTTGACGATCTGCACGAAGATCTGATCGAAGGGGATCATGGCGGCTCAGACTCCGAGATACTGGTGAATGACGGTGGCGTCGGCGCGCAGCGCGGCCGCCGGCGCATGGTGGCGCACCATGCCCTTTTCCATGATGTACACCCGGTCGCAGACATCCAGCGTGAGCGGCACGTTCTGCTCGACGAGCAGGATCGCCACGCCGTCCCGATGCAGCACGTCGATGATCGCGCGGATCTGCGCGACCATTCTCGGCATGAGGCCCTCGGTCGGCTCGTCAAGCAGGATGATGCGTGGCTCCAGCATCATCGCGCGCGCGATGGCGAGCATCTGCTGCTCGCCGCCCGACAGCGTGCCGCCGGCCTGGTTGCGTCGCTCGGCGAGGATCGGAAAGCTCGCATAGACCTTGTCGAGCAGCGCCTGGCGATGCGAGGCGGAGACCGTCGGACGATCGAGACCCGTCCGGAGATTTTCGAGCACCGACAGAAGACGAAAGATCCGCCGATCTTCCGGCACGTAGCCGATGCCGAGCCGCGCGAGTCGGTACGGCGGCAATCCGCCGATGTCGCGGCCGTCGAAGGCGATGCGTCCGCCGGCCGGCCGGACGAGGCCCATGATGGTCTTGAGCGTCGTGGACTTGCCCACGCCATTGCGGCCCAGGAGCCCGACCACCTCGCCCTGGCGCACTTCGAGCGACACGCCGTGCAGGATGTGGGATTTCGCGTAGAACGTGTTGACGGCGTCGAGCGTGAGCATCAGGTCTTGAGGTAGACCTCCTGCACGCGCTGATTGGCCTGGATCGCGGCCGGGGTGCCCTCGGCGAGCACCTCGCCGTAGTGCAGCACGGTGATCGTCCGCGCCAGCCCCATCACCACCTCCATGTCGTGCTCGACGATCAGGATGGTGAGATCGGTGGCGATGCGCCGGATCAGCTCGACGGTGGCGTGAGTCTCGGTGACGCTCATCCCCGCCGTCGGCTCGTCGAGGCAGAGAAGCTTCGGCTCGGTCGCCAGCGCGATGCCGATCTCGAGATTGCGCTGCTCGCCATGCGAGAGATTGGCGGCGAGCCCGTCGGCCTTGTCGGCCAGGCCAACGGCGCCCAGCACCGTTCGCGCGCGGTCGACGACGTCGTGATACCTGCGGTGGTGCCGCAGCAGGCTCCACGAATGATGACGTGACTGTACGGCGATGCGAACGTTCTCGAGGACGGTGGCGCCCGGAAGAATGTTTGTGATCTGGTACGAGCGGGCGATGGCCTTTTTCGAGATCTGATGCGGCGGCAGGCCGGTGATATCGTCGCCGTCGAACACGATGCGCCCGCTCGTCGGCGACAGCACGCCCGTGAGGCAGTTGAACAACGTCGACTTGCCGGCGCCGTTGGGACCGATGATCGCTCGGATCTCGCCTCGGGGGACGGCGATGGAGACGGAATTCAGCGCGGTGAGCCCGCCGAAGCGCATGGTGAGCGCCTCCGTCGACAGAATGGCGGACTCGGGTGCCGGCCGGCCCCGACCGTCGGCGGTCGGGGCCGGCGCGCCTTCTCTCCGCGCGCTCGTCACGCTTTCGGGAACGTACAGGCGGGCGGGACGACCGTCTTCTCGCGAGCGATAACGTCGAGCAGGCGGTGCTTGCCATTGTGGATGTCGAAGATGAACTCGCGCAGGAACGCCTGGTGATCCTCCCGGCGCAGCACCTTGTCGCCCTGGGGGAAGTCGTCGCTCTCCTTGACCTCCATGCCCTCGAGGGCCTCGATGAGCTTCATCGCGTCCTCGCGCCCGCGGAATCCCGACTTCTGTATGCCGAGCTTGAGGAAGTTCATCGCCTCGAAGTTGGACTGGACGTAGCGATCCGGATCCGGCCCGGAAGGATCCATCTCCTTCAGCAGCACCTTGGACTCGTCGAAGAATTTCTTGTGGTACGACGTGTCCAGTGGCTTGGTCATCACGGGGATGTAGCGGTTGACGCCGACGAAGCCTTCGACCTTGTGACCGAGCGCGGTGAGGTGCGTCGACTCGGCGACGGCGCCATCGCCCGCGTACTTGCGGTTCTTGAACAGGCCGAGGTCGTAGGCCTGGTTGGTGAAGGTGACGGCGTTGGCGCCGAACATGATCGCGAAGACGCCATCGAATGTTCCGGTGATCTTCGAGATGAACGCCGTCATGTCGGCCGCGCCCAGCGGAATGCCGGTGGTGCCGACGATCTCGCCGCCGTTCTTTTTGATCTGTTCGACGTAGGCGTCGCGCGTGGACTGGCCCCACGCGTAGTCCAGATACACGATGTGCCATTTCTTGGCGAGGTTCTTGACGAGGTACGGCGAGATCGCGACGGCCTGGGCCGGCGCGTAGTCGAACGGTCGGAACACGTAGCGGCTGCACTTCGTCGTGGTGATCGTCGTGTCGAGGCAGACGCCGATCATGTAGACCGTCTTCTGCTCCTCGAACACCGGCATGCAGGCCAGGCAGACGTTGGAGAGGTACCCGCCCTCGCCGACGTCGACCTTGTCCTCGACGAGAAGCTTTTCCGCCTTGCGCCGCCCGACGTCGGGCTTCGATTCGTAATCCGCCACCACCAGCTCGACGGGGCGCCCGTTGATCCCGCCGGCCTTGTTGATGCGGTTCGTCGCCAGTTGCGTGCCGACGAGCGCGGTCTTGCCGCCGGCGGCGGCGGTGCCGGTCAGCGGCTGGAGCACGCCGACCTTGTACGGCTTGGCCTGGCCGAATGCCTCGCGCCACGGCGCCGGCACCAGCATCGTCGCGCCGAGCGCGCCGGCCGCCGTCGCCGACAGGCCGAGAAACCGACGGCGCGTCGTCTTGCCGCTCCACCACATGTCCTTCGCCCAGGGTTCGTCGTGCCAGCGTTCGGTCATGGCGAGATCCTCCTGATGTGCCCGGGGGACGGGCACTCGTAAACGGGAGCAAATGTGCGCCTTTCTACACCGAACCGCCGAAGGGGCGCAAGCGGTTCCGGGGGCGCGGGCGGGGCCCACGCCAACACCCGCGAGATCTACCGGCTGAGGCCGGCCGCCGCGAGCGCGCGGCGGATCGACTCGCGCTCGGCCGCCGGAATCGGCGTGAGCGGAGGCCGCACGTGTGCGGCGGGAATCCGGCCGAGCAGGACGAGGGCCTCCTTCATCCGGTTGTGCATGTCGACGAAGGGCGGCGCGTAGAAGACGCGGACGAGCGGCTCGAGCCGGTCGTTGATCCGTCGCGCCCCGTCGAGATCGCCCTTCTGACAGGCCGCGAAGAGCTCGGCCTGCAGATCCGCGGTGACGCTGCCCATGCCCGAGATCGCGCCGTCGGCGCCGAGCAGGAAGGAGGCCATGAGCGACATCGTGAACGACGAGAGGATCGCCACCGGCCGGCCCGTCGCGCGCACCGCTCGGAGATTGGCCTCGAAGGCGACGATCTCGTTCGACCAGTCCTTGATCGCCACGACCTGGGGGATCGCTGCGAGCCGCGCCAGCGTCTCGGGCGCATAGCCGATGCCGGACGCCGGCGGATACTCGAAGGCAACGATCGGCAGCCCGACCGCCGCGACCTCGCTGAAGTGGCGAATCACCATGTCCGGCTTCAGCTGCGCGCCCCACATGAACAGCGTCGGCGGGAACAGCAGCACGCCGGCGGCGCCGGCGGCCTTCGCGTCTCGGGCCAATTCGACGGCCTCGGCGGTGCCGTCGGTGTAGACGCCGGCCACGACCGGGCACGCACCCGCCACTTCGTCGAGCGCCACCGCGAGGGTCCGCTTGCGCTCCTCGCGCGAGAGGGAGGCGACCTCGGCGGCGTGGCCGTTGGCCACGATCCCCGTCACGCCCGGCGTGTCCGCCAGCCAGCGGAGGTGTCGGCGATACGCCGGCTCATCGATGGACAGGTCCGCCGTGAACGGCAGGATGTTCGCGGGCATGATGCCGGAAAACGTCAGCATGGTGTGGCTCCTAGGCCCAAGCCGATCGCGTGCCGAGGACCTGCCTGGATGATACGACGTGGCCATAGGCGCGCGCTCACTCATCAAAACACCCGTCGGACCGCGAGCTCGGGAGCCACCGCGTCGAGGCGGCGCGCGAGAATCGGCAGCCGGCGCGTGGGCACGGCCGGATAGAGATGGTGCTCGACGTGGAAGAACATGTCGTAGCTGATGACGGCTTTCACACGGCCGCGGATCGTGCGCGCGATCGGCCCGCGCGCCGCCTCGCAGCCGTGATGGACCGTCCACACCGCGAAGAACGCGGTGTGGCACTGGCCGGCCCCATCGCCACCACGTGATAGCGCAGCCACGCGACGTCCAGCATCACGAGAGCCACGATGATCCAGGCCGCGTTCGCGGCCAGCTCGGCGTGGATCCATCGCCGCTGGCGAGCCGAGGCCATGGCCAGAGCCTCGCGGTGCAGGCGGATCGGAAAGAGCGGACCGAGCGTGATCGCCCGCCACGCGGAAAGCCGCGCGCTCGACCCCTCGACGTCCTCTTCCTCGAGACAGAAGCGGTGATGGGGCAGATGATTCGTTTGCACGGCGTGCATCGAGCCGAGCATGGCCACGCTCAGTAGCAGCATCACGCCGTCGGTGGCGAGTGGCGAGAGGCCAAGCGCATAGTGCTGCGCGTTGTGCGCCTGCCGCAGGCCGGTGAGGAAGAACATGAACGAGCAGGCAAGGGCCGGCACGTGTTGTCCCCACGCCGCGGCCACGAGCGAGCCGGCGAGCCAGGGCGCCGATATCAGCAGCTCGTGTGCCACTTCGAGCCCGCTCAGCGCGCGCAGGTCCTTCCACTGAACGCGCGGGCGCGGCGTGCCGGCCATCGCCCTAGCGTACCGCCGAGGGCGGCTCCGAATCGAGTTTCGGGTCAGCGCTGCGCGGCGTTCGTGACCCAGCTCTTCGTTGGATCAGCGAAAAACATCTCACGGCGCCGGGTCTTGAAGGCCTTGGGGGCGAAGTAGCTGTCCGTCCACTTGCTCGTCTCGTCCAAGAAGGGCTCCTTCGCCTGGCCGCCGCGGGCCTCGATCTCGTTGGCGACGTCGCGGAAATAGAAGTGACGGAAGAGCCGATCGAATTCCGTCAGATAGATGTCTGCCACGCGCGTGTTGCCGCGGATCAGCAGCATGTTCTCGTCGTTGGCGAGCAGCGAGTCGGGCGAGAAGTTCGCCGAGCCCGAGCAGACGAGCGGGTCGTTCGACAGCGGATCGATGAGCAGAAACTTCGTGTGCACGAAGAACACGAATCCGTCGTGCCGGAAGTGGTCTTCCTTCAGCAGCCACTTGTCGAGCTCGAAGTCCTTGATCTTCTTGCGGGCCGTCGGCACGCCGTTCTTGAACGTGTACATCTCGCCCAGCACGGCGCCGTACGAGATGATCAAGTCGCGGTCCTTCGACAGCTCGGCCTTCACCTTCACCGCCGGTGGCTTTTCCATGAGGATGAAGCGCAGGAAGTCGCGGTCCTTCGCGAGCGGCCCGATGAGCTTCTGCGTCACGCCGAACGCGGCCGTGAACATCACCGAACCGACGGCGTCCTCGATCCGATCGCCGTACCAGCCGAGCAGCTCGGACTTCGGGCGGGGCGAGAACACGCGCGCGATCGACGCCGGCGCGATCAGCGCGGGCGGGTTGGGCGTGAGCCTCATGGCCCCCGTGCGCGCGTCGGCGAGCGCCGGATCCTTCCTCAACAGCATCCAGTAGTCGAGGTACTGCTTCGCCGTGGCCGCATCGTCGACGAGGTGGCCGACGTTACTCTGCCCGAGAAAGCCAGAGGGCGTGAAGTTCGTCGAGCCCGTCCACACCAGCGTGGGATCGGTGCCGCCGCGCAGCCGGACGATGAACTTGTTGTGCGGGATCTTCGTCTTCGCGCGGGGAAAGAGCACCTGGCGGCTCCCGATCTTCCGGTGCAGCCCGGCGGCGGCGATGGCCGTCTCGTTGGCGCTCTTTTCCGCGCCGGTCGCGTGCGTCGTGTCGTGGTAGACGATGCGGACGTCGACACCGCGGTCCAGTGCCGCCTTGAGCGCGTTGAGCACCGGCGGATACGTGAACTCGTACGCCGCGACGCGCAGCCCATCGCCCTTCGGCGTCTGGTCGATGAAGGCGAGGCAGGCCTCCAGCAGGCCGCGGGAGAGCCACGTGGTGATCCGCGCGTGGGGATCGTTGGCCTGCTGCTCGGTGGGCGCGGTGTTGCCGAACTCCCGCGCGAAGGCCTGGCTCGCGATGGCGCCGCGGTTGAACCAGACGCCATGGCCCCCGTCGATCGATTTCTCGGTGCGGATCTCGAAGCTCAGACCGGGCTGCGGCTGCAGCGCGCCCGGCTGACCGTACATCGGCACCACGGTGAAGCGATAGCGCGTGTCCGGCTGCGCCGTGTAGTCGCTCCAGAGGAAGCTCTGGATCGGATAATCCTCGGTGCTGAAGCGAGCCGGCTTCGTCGGATCCTGGGGGTCACGAGCGTGCCTGGGGTCCGGGACGATCGACTTGAAGACTTTGAGCGAGCGCAGCCACTTCTCTCCCGGATCGGCGGCACCGACGACGGTGCGCTTGAAGCCGAACCCCATCAGCCCGTGCCGGTCCTGTTCGGCACAGTCCAGCGCAATCAGCACCGTGTGCGTTCCCGCGATCGCCCTGACCTTGAAATGGCCGACGGTCTTCGGCGGCACTCGCATGACGGGACCTCCCCGGCGCCTCTGAGTGGAACTAAAGGTACAGTGCCCGACGATAGCCGGACAGGGGCCGGACCGCAACGGGGCTCAGCGCAGCGCGGGCAGGATCTCGCGGGCGATGATCTCGACCTGCTCGGGCTGGTAGCGATAAGGAATCAGGATCAGCCGGTCCACGCCCGAGGCGACGTGGGCCCGCAGCTGCTCGATGCACTCCTTGACGCTGCCGCGAATGGCGTGCTCGATCGTGGATTCGCTCCAGGCCGCCACGTCCCACTCCGTCGAGAGCCACTGCCGCATCGGCTCCTCGGTCTCCGCGCGCGAGGCGCCCACGAGGATCGCCAGCTGATTGGTGCCGGTGAGCGTCTTGGGATCCCGGCCGGCCTCGCGGGCGAAGCCCAGGATCTTTTCCCACGAACGCGTGTAGGACTCCGGCGTGTAGAAATACGTCAGCCAGCCGTCGCCTTTCGTGGCCACCCGCCTGAGGACGGCGTCGACGTAGCCGCCGATGAGGATCGGCGGGCGCGGGCGCTGTACCGTCTTCGGGCGCATCACGGCCTCGCGCAGGTTGAACTCGTCGGCCTGCAGGGTCACGCGTTCCTGAGTCCACAGCCGCGTGAGGATGTCGAGGTTGCGCTCGAACAATCGGCCCCGCTGCTTGAACGGCACGCCGACGGCGTCGAACTCGCGCGCGTACCAGCCCGCCGCCACCCCGAGGATCAGCCGGCCCTTGGAGATGACATCGAGCGTGCCGATCGCCTTCGCCGCCACCGTCGGATTACGCAGCGGCAGGACGAGGACGCCGGTGCCGAGGCGAATCGTCGACGTGCGCGCCGCGATGGCGGTCAGCGTGCCGACGGCGTCGAGGATCGGGAACGAGGGCTCGACGCCGAGAATCACGTGGTCCCACGCCCACAGCGACTCGAAGCCGAGCGCCTCCGCGCGCGCGGCGTAGCGATAGAGCGCGTCGATGTCCGGCGCCTCGGTGGGCCCGACGAAGTTCTTGATGGCGAGGCCGACGTGCATACGCGCTATCCCAGGAAGCGCCGCTCAGGATCGAGCGCGCGCAGCATCGACAGCTCGTCCGCGGACGGCGGCTCGGTGACGCTGACCGTGGTGGCCTCGAGCAGGGGAAAGCCGGTCTGCTCGCGCACATGCTCGCGCGTGACGCCCGGATGCAGCGCATCCAGCCGCATCCGTCGCGTCTCGGGATCGAATCCGAACACGCCGAGCGTGGTGACCACGCGTGAGACGCCGCCGAACAGCAGGCCGGCGCGCCGGCGCGAGTCGCCGCCGTCCAGCCAGGCCGGGCTCGTGACGAAGTCCACCTTCGGAACGAAGCGCCGCTTCTCGTGCGCGGTCAGAATGATGACCTCCTTGCACAGCGACGCGATGTCGTTGGCGCCGCCGGTGCCGGGCAGGCGGACTTTGGGCTTCCAGTAGTCCGTGCCGAGCACGCTGGTATTGACGTTGCCGTGCTGATCGATCTGCGCTCCGCCCATGAAGCCGTAATCCAGAAAGCCGCGTTGAGCGAAGAGAAACGTCTCCGTGATGCCCGGCAGCATCTGAGCGCGATGACCGGCGCGCATCTCGTTGGTCGAGATCGGCAGGCGCCCCGGCTTGATGCGCGGCCCGATGATCCCGCCCTCGATGACCATCGTCAGGTTCGGCGCGTGGCGTTGCTGGGCCAGCGCCGCCGCCAGGAGCGGAACGCCCACGCCGACGAACACCGTCGTGTCGTCGCGCAGCACGCGCGAGCCTTGGACGGCGAGCAGCTCCGACGGCGTCACGGTCATGGTAGCGGGGTTCGCGAGGCCGGCTCGCTCCGTGGGTGGCCCGAGCGAGACGCGCGTGGCTGCGATGGTAGCGGGGTCCGCGAGGCCGGCTCGCTCCGTGGGTGGTCCGAGCGAGACGCGCGTGGCGCCGCACGCGCGGTCATTACATCAGCTCTCGCCGTCATTGTGTCAGCTCTCGCGCCCGCTTCTGCTGTTGCGCCAGCCGCTCGCCGCCGAACAGCTCGAGGTAGTCGTCCCAGCTCGGCGGCCCGTACACGTAGCGGGCGAGATAGTCGCCCACGGCGGGCTCGGCTCCCCGCGCGTCGATGGACGCGGTGTAGGCGCCGAAGTGGTCGAAGTCCGCCTCGTAGAGGCCGTAGCACTCGTGGGGGAACGAGCCGAACGGCACGTGAACGAGCGCGTCGACGAGGAAGCCGGGAATCACCGTGCGGTCGGGATGTCGCCGCGTCTCGTCGTCGGTGATCAGCTCTTCCGTCGTCACGAGCACGGTCGCGGCCGCTCGCGCGATGTCGGCGTCCATGTGCGGATAGCCGTCGATCTGGCAATTGCCGAAGCGGTCGGCGCGATGCACGTGCAGCAGCGCGATGTCGGGGAAGAGCGCCGGCACCGCCGCCAGCGTCTCGCCGGAGTACGGATCGACGACCGTCTTCATGCCGCCGACCGCGACGAGATCGGAGCCCAGCATCGTGAGGGCGGGGACGAAAGGCACGCCCATGGCCGCGGCGCGAAAGCGCAGGCCGAGCGCCAGGTGACTCCACTCCTCGAGCGCGACGGCGCCGGACTCGACGTAATGGCGCATGACCTTCGACACGCCCCACGGCAGGCCGATCGACATCCACGCCGTCATCACGCGCTCGACGGCGCCGGCCGCCATCATGAGCTCGCCCTCGGTGCACATGAGGTTGCGCACCAGCGTGAGGCCGCGCCGCCGCGCCCTGAGGATCTCGCGTACGAGCGCCAGCGGCGTTCGCGAGAACAGGCAGCCGCCGACGGCCACACGATCGCCGTCGGTCACACGCCCGGCGGCATCGTCGATCGAGGTGAGCTTCTCGCCGGCCGATTTGGGCTTGTCTTCCAGACGTCGCCGCGCGGCGACGAAGTCCCACTCGGCCGTTCTCAGCGCAGGATCTCCCACTTGGACTGCCAGCGATCGAGCTCGCGACGCGTCTTGTCGTCCATCGGATGCGCGCGCTCGGGCACGTCGACGTGCTTGGCCTCGCCGCAGAGCGCGGTGGTGAAGTAGCGCTGGCCGGTGTCGTTCGCCATCGTGACGATCGACGGCAGATCGGGATGGCGACCGCCGAGCTTCAGGGCCGCCGCGACGTTGCAGCCGGTGGAGATGCCGCAGAAGATGCCTTCCTCCGCGGCCAGCCGACGCGCCGTCGCCAGCGCCTCCTCAGTCGTCGTCGTGATGACGCCGGTGAGCAGCGAGACGTCCAGGTTGTCCGGAATGAAGCCGTCGCCGATGCCCTCGATACCGTGGGGCCCCCAAGTACGGCGCGAGAGCAGCGCGCACTCGTCGGGCTCGACGGCATAGAGCCGCACGGCGCCGTCACGCTCGCGCAGGTAGCGGCCGACGCCGGTCAGCGTGCCGCCGCTGCCTTGCGACGCGACGAACGCGCCGATGATCCCGCCCGACTGCTCCCAGATCTCGGGGCCCGTCGTGCGCACATGCGCCTCGACGTTGTCGGTGTTGTCGAACTGCCCGGGCACCCAATAGCCGGTGGGATCGCCGGCACGAATCTCGGCGAGGCGCTTGAGCGACAGATCCACGTCACTCTCGCCGCCCGGCGTAAACACGAGATCGGCGCCGTACGCGCGCATGATCTTCTTTCGCTCGTCGCTCATGCCCTGCGGCATGACGATCGTGCAACGATACCCTTTCACCGCCGCCACGAACGCGCACGCGATGCCCGCGTTGCCGGTGGAGCATTCGAGCACGCGCATGCCGGGCTTCAACTCGCCGCGCGCCTCCGCCTGCTCGAACATGTGCAGGTAGATGCGATCCTTGAGGCTGCCGCTCGGTCCGTACCATTCGAGCTTGAGGTAGATCGGTGGTCGGACCTCTCCGACGACGCGATTCAACCGCACGAGCGGCGTGCGTCCGATGGCCTCGGCGATGCTTGTCAGCGCGGAGCGATGCGCATCCCAGCGGACCGGCATAGGGACCGGATTGTACCCGACGGCTGGGGAAACTTCTTCTCCCGCGTCAGACGCCTGGCGTACCTCGCCGTGGTGTAACTGCACGTCGCCACACGCGCGCCCTCTGGCATGGCGGGTGCTGTTGAGAGAGGGGCTGGAGCTCCTGGAGGCCTTGCACAATGCGCCCGTTCGAGCAATTCGTCGAGAAGTCGCTGGAGGACTTCGAAGAGACGCTCAAGACGCGCGACATGACCGAGAGCGATCGCCGCTCGTGCATGACCTGCGCGAAAGAGTTCGCCGTCTACCTCATGGAAGGCGACGCCACGCGGCCCGGCAAGCCGCCGCGTCCGCGCCCGAACGCGTGAGCGTTACTCGATCGCATCGAACGCGCCGCGCACGTGGGCGATCCCGACGCGCTCATCGGCGTCCAGCGTGACCGACACGACGTCGAACCGACAGCGCACGCCCTCGAGCCGGCGCCACTTGAGATAGTGCTGCGCCAGGCGCGTCAGCCGGCGCTGCTTGTGCCACGACACCGCGGCGGCCGGCGGATCGCCCCACGTCGCGCGCCGGCACTTGACCTCCACGAACACGACGACGTCGCCGTCGCGGCACACGAGATCGATCTCGCCGTGGCCGAGGCGGACGTTGCGCTCGAGGACGTCGAATCCGGCGCGCGCGAGGTGGTCGGCCGCCAGGCGTTCGGCGTCGCGGCCGAGCGCCTGGCGAGGGTCCGATTGCTCGCTCACGTCGCCGATATAACGCGTTCCGCGACCGCAAGGAATGTCCGAAATCCGCGACGCTTCTGTTGGCAGCGAGCCAGCGCTAGCTGACGTTGACTTCCACGTCCATGGTCGTGAGCCACTCGAGGACCACTTTCCACGAACGGGGCTCATCGTTTCGCCAGTGGATGATCGCTTCGGCGGGGATTGCGACGACATGAAGTGGTCGCCAGCGAACGGCCTCCACCAGTCGCACGAGATCCACTGGGGTCCCTTGCAGCTGGTGGATCATGTGTTCCGTGGGCTCGGCGATCGTCGTGACGAGATCCATCTCGTCCTCCCACGGTCCTTGCGGGGCAATCGGCATGCCGAACTTCGCACCGAGAGGATTTCGAAATGCGCTCGGTCATTTACGTGTCAGACGACAGCAGTCGACGTGGCTAGTTCTTTCCCCTCGGTCTGGTGGAAAAGCGTCCAGCCGCTAGTCCTCGTCCTCCAGCACAAACAGCTCGCCCTGCCGCCACACGCCCGAGAACGAGCGCCGATGAATCGGACACGCGCCGTGCCGGTCGAGCGCGGCGAGATGATCAGCAGTGCCGTAGCCTTTGTGCCGCGCGAAGCCATACTCGGGGAATTGCTTGTCGGCCTCGAGCATCAGCCGATCGCGCGTGACCTTGGCCACGATCGACGCCGCGGCCACGGTGGCGCACCGCGCGTCGCCGTCGACGAGATTGCGCTGAGGGCAGGGCAGGGTCGGCAGCGCGACGAAGTCGGTGATGACGAGGTCGGGAACGATGAAGAGGCCGGCCACCGCCTCCTGCATGGCGAGAATCGTCGCGCGCAGGATGTTCACGCGATCGATGGTGACGTGATCGACGATGCCGACGCCGACGGCGATCGCGCGCTCGTGGATCAGCGCATAGAGCTCCTCACGCCGCTCCGGCCTGAGGAGCTTCGAATCCGCCAGGCGCTTCACGCGCCGGGCGGGATCGAGGACGACCGCTGCCGCCACCACGGGGCCGGCGAGCGGGCCGCGCCCCGCCTCGTCGACACCGGCCACGCGCGCGACGCCGGCCCTCCAGGCCTGGGCCTCATAGCGGTACGGCGCCGACGGGGGCGGCGTCACGCGGGGACGGGCGCGCTACTCGGGTTCGGCCGCGGTGGCGGGGACGACGTTGACCCGCTTCTCGCGCAGGCGCGCGGCCTTGCCGGCGAGCGAGCGGAGATAGTAGAGCTTGCTGCGGCGGACCTTGGCGCGGCGCACGACGTCCACGCGGTCGATCCTCGGCGAGTGCAGAGGAAACGTGCGCTCCACGCCGACGCCGTACGAGATCCGCCGAACCGTGAACGAGGCGCGCGCGCCTTCCCCGCGCTTGCGGATGACCGTGCCATCGAAGATCTGCGTGCGCTCCTTCTCGCCCTCGATGACCTTCACGTGCACGCGGACCTGATCGCCGGGCTCGAAGCCGTGCCGATCCTTCTTGAGATGCGCTGCCTCAACGATGCGAATCGCGTCCATGACTCTCGTCCCTCTCTGTGTGCGCAGGCGCCGCCGGAGCCTCGCCGCGCTTGAATCGCTCGATCAACTGCCGCTCCTCGTCCGTCAGGCTCGCCTCCGCGAGGAGCTCGGGGCGGCGCTTCCACGTCAACCACAGGGCCTGCTCGCGTCGCCAGCGCGCCACGCGCGCGTGGTCGCCAGACAGCAGCACGTCGGGCACCTTGGCGCCACGGAACTCCTCCGGCCGCGTGTACTGCGGCGGCTCCAGCAGTCCCGCCGCGAACGACTCGCGCTCGGCCGCGCCCTCGCCACCGAGCACGCCGGGTAGCAGCCGCGCCACCGCGTCCGTCACTACCAGCGCCGGCAACTCGCCACCCGTCAGGACGTAATCGCCGATCGAAAGACGCTCGTCGGCGATCATCTCGCCCACGCGCTCGTCCACCCCTTCGTACCGTCCGGCCACGAGGACCAGGTGCGCCTCCCGCGCCAGCTCGGCCGCGACGGCCTGGGTGAACGTTCGGCCGCGCGGATCCATCAGAATCACCCGCGTCCGCTCGCCGCGGAGCGCCTCCACCGCCGCCGCGATCGGCTCGGGCTTGAGCACCATTCCGCCGCCGCCGCCGAACTGGTAGTCGTCGGTGACGCGATGCTTGCCCGTTGCGTAGTCTCGGAGATTGACCACGCGAATGTCAACGAGCCCGCGCGCCCGCGCGCGGCCCAGCATCGATGTCGTGAGCGCCGGCTCCACCATGGCCGGGAACAGGGTCACGACGTCGATCCGCATCGTCTCCTTCATAGGCTCGCCTCGGACGGCGGGGCCCCAGCCCCGCGACGTCCTGCGGCTCGCACTACGCCCTACAAGTCCAGCAGCCCGTCCGGCGGGCGTATCACAACCCTCCGGGCGAGGAGATCCACGTCGCGCACGATCTCCGGCACCGCCGGCACCAGGTGCTCGCGCGTGTCGTCGCCGATCACCCAGAGATCCTGCGCCGGCGCCGATTCCACCCGCAGAACTCGACCGATCTCCCGCCCGTCCTCCGTGAGTACCCGGCAGCCCTCGAGCTGCCAGGGATAGAAGTGGCCCTCTGGCGGGGGCAGCACCTCCGCCTCCGGGACCGCGAGCAATCGACCCGTCAACCTCGCCGCCGCTTCCGGCGTCTCGCAGCCGGCGATGGCGACGACGAGCGCGGCGCCCTGGCGCCGGGCGGCCCTCAGGCGGCACGGCTCCCGCCGATCCTGGGCGACATCCCACAGCACACACTCGCGCAGGGTCTCGAAGCGCTCGGGCCGATCGGTCAGGGGCGTCACGCGCACCTCACCGCCGAGCCCATGCGGCCGGCCGATCTCGCCGATCGCGACGAGTCGGCCCTGTTCTTTCAGAGGCTCGCCTCGAACGGGGGGCTACGTCGCAGACTTGCCTCGCCTGTCGGCTGCGGCTCGCGCTATGGCCCCACGACGTTCTGCGGCTCGCACTACGGCCTACTCCACGATCTCGAGCACGGCGCGCTTCTTGAGCTTGGTCGCATTGGCGTTGAGGATCGTCCGCAGCGCCCGCGCCGTGCGTCCCTGCTTGCCGATGACCTTGCCCAGATCGTTCTGGGCCACACGCAACTCGATCACCGTCACGCGCTCTCCCTCGACCTCGGTCACGTTCACCTGCTCCGGCTCGTCGACCAGTGCCTTTGCCACGTACTCCATCAGGTCTCTCAACAACCACTCCCACTGCAGCTGCTTCTGACAACTGCGTTCTGCCCGTTACGCCCCGGGCTTCGGGGCCTTTGCGATCAGCTTCTTCACGGTGTTGGAGGCTTGCGCCCCCTTGGCGATCCACGCCTGCGCCTTCTCGCGATCGATGGTCACCTGCGGCGGATTGGTGACCGGGTTGTAGTGCCCGATCACCTCGATGAAGCGTCCGTCACGCGGCGACCGCGAGTCGGCCACCACCACGCGATACCGCGGTCGCTTGTTCGAGCCTTCGCGTCTCAGTCTGATGGCCACTGCCACGTTCTCACCCCCTCGGCATCGGAAAGCCGCCCAGCCCTTTCAGCTTGCCCAGCCGGCCTTCCATCGTCTTGAACTGCTTCATCATCTTCTTGAGCTGCGCGAATTGCTTGAGCAGCCGGTTCACATCCTGCACGCTCGAGCCGCTGCCGCGCGCGATGCGCTGGCGGCGCGAACCATTGATGACCTCGGGATTGTGCCGTTCCTGCGGCGTCATCGAGCAGATGATCGCGTCGAAACGGCCGAGATCCGCCTGCTCGCCCGAGAGCTCCTTGGGCGCGCCCTTGAGCATCTTGCCGAATGGCAGCATACCCAGCACCTGGTCGAGCGGGCCGAGCGCCTGCACCTGCTTGAGCTGAGCGCGGAAGTCCTCCAGCGTGAACGTGTCCTCGCGCAGTTTCTTGACCATCGCCTCGGCCTGCGCCTGGTCCACGTTCTGCTGCGCCTTCTCGACGAGCGACAGGATGTCGCCCATGCCCAGAATGCGCGAGGCGAGACGATCCGGATGGAATGGCTCGAGGGCGTCCGTCTTCTCGCCGGTGCCGACGAAGGCGATCGGCCGGCCCGTGACGTGGCGCACGCTGAGCGCGGCGCCCCCACGCGAATCGCCGTCCATCTTCGTCAGGATCACGGCATCGATCCCGACCGCCTGATTGAACTTGTCGGCGACGGTGACGGCGTCCTGGCCCGTCATCGCGTCGACGACGAGCAGCACGTGGTGCGGCTTGACCGCCGCGCGGATCTGCTTGAGCTCGTCGAGCATCGTCTCGTCGATGTGCAGCCGTCCGGCGGTGTCGAGGATCAGCGGCGTGAGACCGCGCGATGCGGCGGCGTCGAGCGCGACGCGACAGATTTCGACGGGTGTCTTGCCCTCGGCGACGACCGGCACGTCGAGTTGCGTGCCGAGCGTCTTGAGTTGATCCTGCGCCGCGGGACGGTAGGTGTCGGCCGCGGCCAACATCGGGTGCTGACCCTGTTTGGCGTACATGCGCGCGAGCTTGGCCGCGGTCGTCGTCTTGCCGGAACCCTGCAGCCCGATGAGCATCACGACGGTCGGCGGGTGCGCGGCCGCCGCCAACCGATGGCCGCTGCCGCCGAGCAGCTCCACGAGCTCGTCGTGCACGACCTTGACCACCTGCTGGGCCGGCGTCAGCGACTTCAGCACGTCCTGCCCAACCGCCTTCACCTTCACCCGGTCGATGAAGCCGCGGACGACCTTGAAGTTGACGTCGGCCTCCAGGAGGGCGACGCGGACCTCTCGCAGAGCCTCCTGGATGTTGTCTTCGCTGAGCCGGCCCTGGCCGCCCAGACGGTCGAAGATTGTGGTCAGTCTTGCGCTCAGTGAGTCGAGCATGGAATGTCAGAGTCTACGGAACTGCGCGTAACATTTCAACTCGCGGCCGATCAGCGCTCGGCGGCCGCGCGCAGCTCGCGGATGACTTTGGCGGGGTCATGGGCTTCGAACACCGCCGAACCCGCCACGAGAATCGAGGCGCCGTGGTCGGCCAGCGACCGGGCGTGTTCCACCTTCACCCCACCGTCGATCGAAACATCCACTGCGCGGGCGCCGAGCATCGTCCTGATCTGTCGGATTTTCGGGTAGACGGCCGGGATGAACTTCTGGCCGCCGAAGCCCGGGTTGACCGACATGACGAGGATGAGATCGAGGTCGTCCTTCACCCATTCGAGCGTATCCGGCGGCGTCGCGGGATTGAGTCCTGCGCCCGCTTTCACGGGCGCGCCGCGCTTGGTCGTCAGCTCGCGGATCGACGTCAGCGTTCGCTGCAGGTGCGGGCACGCCTCGACGTGCACGGTCAGCATGTCGGCGCCGCGCGCGGCGAACTCCGCGAGGTACTTCTCCGGCTCGACGATCATCAGATGCAGATCGAGCGGCAGGCGCGTGCGCTTGCGGATCGCGTCGAGGATCGGGAAACCCATCGTGATGTTGGGCACGAAGCGGCCGTCCATCACGTCGATGTGGATCTGATCCGCGCCCGCGGCTTCCACGCGCGCGATCTCCTCGGCGAGGACGCCGAAGTCGGCGGACAGGATCGAAGGCGCGATCTTGATCATGCGAACTTCCTTATATCACGCGCCCGATCACCTGATCTCACCCCCGCCGCAGCCGGACGGCCGTGAACGCGTCGGTGCCATGGCGATCCGGACGCGTGCGCAGATACCCCCCCACGTCCAGGGGCAGCGCAAAATCGGCCGGCGGGTCGAGTCGCCACTCCGGCTGCGCAGCCACGAAGTCGGCGACCACCGCGTCGTTCTCTTCGGGTTCCGTCGAGCATGTCGCGTACACGAGGCGGCCCCCCGGCTTCGCGAGCGTGGCGGCGGCGCTCAGGATTTCGAGCTGACGCGCGGCGCTCGCCTCGATGTCCTCCGGGCGGCGCCGCCACTTCACCTCGGGATTGCGACGCAGCACGCCGAGGTTCGTGCACGGCGCGTCAACGAGCACGGCGTCGGCCTGCGACGCGTGCGAGGTCACCAGATCTTGCACCGTCGCTTCGATCGTCTGCACGATCGTCACGCCCAGACGCGCCGCCGCCTCCGTCACGCGTTGCAGCCGTGCGGGGTGCGGGTCGGCCGCGACGATGCGGCCGCGGTCGTCCATCAGCTGGGCGAGGTGTGTCGTCTTGGTGCCCGGCGCCGCGCACGCGTCGATGACCGTCTCGCCGGCGCGTGGCTCGAGCAGCCGCGCCACCAGCATCGACGCCTCGTCTTGCACGACGCACGCCCCCTGAGCGAACGCCCGCCAGCGCGCGGGTGTCCCTGCCGCGCGCTCGGCGACCAGTCCCTCGGGCGCCCACGTCGTGGGTCGCGTCGCCACGTCGTCGTCGTCGGCCAGCCGTGCGGCCAGTATGTCGCGCGAGAGGCGGAGCGTGTTGGTGCGCACGGCCAGCGGGGGCCGCTCGTTCATCGCGCGCATCAGCATCTCGGCCTCGGCCTCGCCGTGGCGCGCCACCCAGCGTGCGGCGAGCCAGGTCGGAAACGAGCAGCGCGTTGCCAGCGCGTCGATCGGCTCGCGCGGCGGCGCGGGCTCTCGCTCCCGCGCGCCGCGCCGTGCGAAGGCGCGCAGCACGGCGTTGGTGTACTCGGCGGCGCCGCGCGCGCCGGCGTGGGCGAGGGTGACCGCGTCGTTGACGGCGGCGAAGGCGGGCACGCGCGCCAGGAAGACCAGCTGGTAGGCCGTCATTCGAAGGAGCACGCGCACGCGCGGATCCAGAGCGTCGATTGGCCGGCGCGAATGAGGCGCGAGGATCCAGTCGAGGTAGCGCTGCCAGCGCAGCGTGCCGTACACGAGCTCGGTCGCCAGGCCGACGTCACGCGGAGCCACACCCGAGCGCGTGGCCTCGACATCGAGCACGAGATCGGCGAACGCCGCGTCGGTCTCCACGCGGTCCAGCACGCGCGCCGCGAGCATGCGTGCCGGCGCCGCAGCGCTGTGTGACTGGCGCGCCGCCGCGCTCACGTCGTGCCCAGCCGCGCGCCCTCGGCGAGCCGCGCGCCGCGCAAGTAATCGGCCCAGGCCATCGCGCGTCGATTCTCCGGCTGCACGTCGACGGGGCGCAGGACGCCGTCACCGGTCGCGATCGCGAGCGCGCCGTCGTCGCCGACGAGCGTGCCCGGGGCGCCGCGTGACGCGCCGGGCTTCGCGCGCGCGCGCCAGATCGTGACGCTGCCGCCTGGCCTGGACACGGTCGCGCCAGGCCACGGATTGCAGCCGCGCACGAGATTGGCGATCTCCACCGCGGGCTTCGTCCAGTCGATCGCGCCGTCGATCTTCTTCAGGCGCGGCGCCGTCGTCGCGGCGCCGTGCTGTTGCGGCGTCGGCGTGAGCGCGTCGAGTCGGTCGAGCGTCTCGACGATGGTCTCGGCGCCGAGACGGGCGAGGCGTTCGGAGAGCTCACCCGCGGTCTCCTCAGGGCCGATCGGCGTCGCGCGCATGAGCAACACATCGCCGGTGTCCATGCCCGGGTCCATCTGGAAGGTGGTGATGCCGGTTTCCGTTTCGCCGCGGATGATCGCCCACTGAATCGGCGCGGCGCCGCGATACTTCGGCAGCAGCGAGGCGTGGATGTTGATCGAGCCGCGGGTCGGCGCCTCGAGCGCAGCCTTCGGCAGGATCTGTCCGAACGCGACGACCACCGCGAGGTCCGCGCCATAGGCGCCGAGCCGCTCCGGCCAGCCGGGGTCGCGCAGTCGCGACGGCTGAAGCACCGGCAGACCGGCGGCCAGCGCGGCGTCCTTCACGGGAGGCGACGTCAGTCGCCTTCCGCGGTGGGCGGGGCGATCGGGTTGGGTGATGACGGCCGCGATGTCGTGTCGTCGGCGCAGCGCCTCGAAGGCGGGCAGCGCGAAGACGGGTGTGCCGTAGAAAAGAAGCTTTAACAGACTAAAGCGCGAACGCGCGGTGGGACGCCGCGTCCTCGGTGAAGCCGTCCTTCTTGATGCGCCGCTTGATCCGGTCACGGGTGACGGGGTCGAGCCGGTCGATGAACAACACGCCGTCGAGGTGATCCATCTCGTGCTGGAAGACGCGTGCGCGCAAGCCGCGCGCCGTGAGCGCCACCGCGCGGCCCTCGGGGTCTTGCGCCTCGAGGCGCACCCACTCCGCGCGCTTCACCGGCGCGAACACGCCGGGAATCGACAGGCAACCCTCTTCGGCCACGACCTCGCCGCCCTGCTCGGTGATGACCGGGTTGAGCAGCGCGCGTGCCTCGCGGCCTTCCTCGTCGGCCACGACCATGAGCCGCAGCGGCACGCCGATCTGTGGAGCGGCGAGGCCCAGCCCGACCTCGTCGTACATCGTGTCGATCATGTCGGCGATCGTCTTGCGCAGCTCCGGCGTGACGGCGTCGACAGGCGCGGCGCGACGTCGCAGGACCGGATCACCGTATTTTCGGACACTCAGGACGGCCATTCGACCGGATCCACCTCGATGTCTATGATACCGCGGCTCTTCGGGCGCGGCCGGCGGATGTCGCCCAGTGCCCCGGCCAGGTGCGTCGCGAGGTCGGCGTGGCCCTTGACGACGATGCGGCGCGCTCGATCGCGGCGGGCCGGCGCCGGACCATAGACGGTGAGCGCGGATACCGACGACAGCGCGGCCGCGACGTCGTCGGCGAGGCGTTGCATCTCGGTGGGCGCCGGCGCCGTCGCCGTGATGATGGCCAGCCGTCGAAACGGCGGATATCCCAGCTCACCACGGAACTTCATCTCGTGCCGATAGAACGCGCCGAGCTCCTGCTGCGCGCACGCGGCGAACACATAGTGCTCCGGCGTCTGAGACTGGACCACGAGGGCGCCGCCAGCGACGGTGCGCTCGGCCGCGGCCCACAGCAGCGAGAACAGCCGCTCGCCGGCGCGGAAGTCGGGCAGGCGCAGAAGCTGGTCGGGCGAAACGAAGCCGGCGACGCCGAGGGAGCCGGGGCCGAAGAGTCGTAGCGCGCCGCGCGTGCCGATCACGATCTCCGCGGCCGCGGCCTCGGCACGCTGGCGCTCGGCCTTGGCACCGCGCGTGGCATCGGGATCGTATCGGGCCACGCGCGCCTTCGGAAAGCGGCGTCGCACGGCGTGCTCGACTCGCTCGACGCCCCAGCCGAACGGCGACAGGCGGCGACCGCGACAGCCGGGGCACGTTTCCGGCGTCGGCGTCTCGCGGCCGCAGACGCGGCAGCTCACCGAGCGGGCAGCGCGCGCGTAGGCGACGGCGACGTCGCACGTCGGGCAGCGTACGATCGCGCCGCACTCGTCGCACGCCAGCGCAGATGTCAGACGGGTCACGACGAGCAGCGCTCTGCGTCCTGCCGCGAGCGACTCGCGCACGGCGCGCGCGAGTGTCGGCGTCAGCGGTTCGACCTTGAGGATCCCGCGCGTGTCCGCGAGCTGCACGACCGGCCACGGCGCTGCCTCCCCGGTCACGAGTCGCGCGCGGCCACTGTTGGCGCGCCACCAGGTCTCGACGCTCGGCGTGGCCGAGGTCAGCGCGGACTGCAGCCTGGCGCGCGCCGAGCGCTCGAGCACGATGTCACGTGAGTGCAGACGCGGCGGCCCTGGTGGCTTGTGCGCCGCTTCGTGCTCGTCGATCAACGCCAGCGTCGCGCCGGCCGGCAACGGCGCCAACAACGCCGAGCGTGTACCGACGGCCAGCCGCGCGTCGCCCGCGGCCAACGCGGCCCACGCCTGCGCTCGCGTTGCGTCCTCCACGCCGGAGTCGAGCCGTGCGACGGCTCCGTACTTTTCCAGACGCTGCGTCCAACGTCCGGCGGCCTCCACGTCGGGAACGATCACGAGGGTCGGCGCGCTCGCGACCGCCACTCGCTCAAGCAATCGGCGCTCGCGCCCCGCGCCGATGAAGACGTCGGGCGTGGTGGTGGTGTCGCCGGAACGAATGTCCGCGGAAGCAGAACGCAGCCGGGGACCATCTAGAACAGGCCACCCACGGCTGGAGCCGACCTCGCGCTCCGATACAGAACGCAGCCGGGGACCATCTAGAACAGGCCACCCACGGTTAGAGCCGACCTCGCGCTCCGATACAAAAGCCTCACGCTCCGATACAACAGGCCCGGTCAGTGCGGCGAACGTCGAGCCGAGCGACGAGAGCGACTGTTGCGCGATCCAGCGCGCGAGGTCGAGCGCATCGTCGTCCACGATCGCGCCCGCGTCGACGACGCGCCCCAGCGGCTTGAGCCCGGCGCCGTCGCCTTCACGCAGCGCGACGACGACGCCGATGCGCTGGGCGCGTCCGAGGGGGGCACTGACGCGCTGGCCGAGCGTCACGCGGATGTCATCCGGCACGACGTACGAGAACGGATGGTCGACCGGTGTGTCGAACGCTATGTCGGCGATTGTCACTTCGTGCGGCGCTTGTCGTACTCCCGGCGGGCGAGCTTGAGATCTTCCCAGGCCATGCGCTTGTACTCCGGGCCGGGATTGCGCAGGAGAAACGCGGGATGGAACGTAGGGATCAGCACCGCGTCGCCGTAAGGATGGACGCGCCCGCGCAGCTTGCCGATCGCTTCCTTCGTGCGCAGCAGCGCCTGCGTCGCGACGCTGCCGAGCGCGAGCACGACCTTCGGTTGGATGACGGCGAGCTTATCGGCCAGGAACGGCGCGCACGCGGCCAGCTCGTCGGCCTCGGGATTGCGGTTGCCGGGAGGCCGGCACAAAACGGCGTTCGTGATGTACACGTCGCTCTCGCGCGAGAGGTTCACGGAGGCGAGCATCTTGGTGAGCAGCTGTCCGGCGCGGCCGACGAACGGCAGCCCCTGCGCGTCTTCGTCGGCGCCCGGCCCCTCGCCGATCACGACGAGCTCGGCCGTCGGATTGCCGGAGCCGAAGACCACGTGTGTGCGCCCCTCGCAGAGCTTGCATTGACGGCAGTTCTGCAGCGACTGCTCCTGGCGGCGCAGCGTTTCCGCGGGCGTCATCAGATACTCACCGTCGAGCGTCAGCGTCTCGACGCCGAGGTCACGATAGAAGCGCAGCGTCTCGGCCAGTGCGCCGAGCGCCCCGGCCAGCGCGTCGCGCGGCGTCTCGCTCAGCGCGGCGCCTTGTCCGCCACGCGACCGGCGGCGCGCCGGAGAGCCAGGATCTCGGTGAGGATCGCGTCGGCGACCGCGCTCTTGGCCATGCGCGGCAGCGCGCGATTGCCTCCCCAGCGATCGATCAGCAGCACTTCGTTGTCGTCCGCGTCGAAGCCGATGCCCGCCTGACTCACGTCGTTGGCGACGAGCAGGTCGATCCCCTTGGCTTCGAGCTTGGCACGGGCGTTGGCGGCCACGTCGTTGGTCTCCGCCGCGAAGCCGACGACGAACGCGCCCGATCGTCCGGCGGCCACCTCGGCCAGAATGTCGGGATTCGGCGTGAGCTCGAGCGTGAGATCGCGCTTGCCCTTGATCTTGATCTCCGACGGACGGCGCACGCGATAGTCCGCGACGGCCGCCGCCTTGATCACGATGGTGGCGCCGACGAGATGGTGCAGCACGGCTTCACGCATTTCCTCCGCCGTTTGCACAGGCACGAACGTCGCCGCGGCCGGCGGCGTGAGCGCGGAGGGTCCTGAGACGAGCGTCACCTCGGCGCCTCGGCGGAGCGCAGCGGCGGCGAGGTTGTATCCCATCTTGCCGGACGAGCGATTGGAGATGTAGCGCACCGGATCGATCGGCTCGCGCGTCGGACCCGCGGTGACCACGACCTTCTCGCCGGTGAGGTCTTGAGCCGGTGCGAGCGTCGACACCAGCGCGGCGATGATCGCCTCCGGCTCCGGCAGTCGACCGCGGCCACTCAGCCCGGACGCGAGCGCGCCGCTTTCGGGCTCCATCACGGTGACGCCGCGCGCACGCAGCGTCGCGACGTTGGCGGCGACCGCCGCGTGCTCCCACATGCCACCGTCCATCGCCGGTGCCATCAGCACCGGACAGCGCGCGGCCAGCAGCAGCGTCGTGAGGAAATCGTCGGCCACGCCGTGCGCCGTCTTGGCGAGCAGGTTGGCAGTGGCCGGCGCCACCACGATGGCCGCCGCGCGCTCGGCCAGCGCCACGTGCTCGACGGCGTCCTCGCTCTGCGGATCGAACAGGTCGGTGAGGACGGGACGACCCGAGAGCGTGCGAAACGTCAGCGGTCCGACGAACGCGCGCGCGTGCTCGGTGAGGCACACGGTCACCGTCGCGCCCAGGCGGGTCAGCTCACGGAGCAGGATCACCGCTTTGTAGGCGGCGATCGAGCCCGTGACGCCGAGGACCAGCTCCCGCCCGTCGAGCCTCACCACTCAGGCCTTGGGCGTCTCGTCCGCTTCCTTGATGCGATATTCCACCTTTGCGGCCGCGATCTCCTCGAGCGCCGAGCTGGTGGGCTTCTTGTGCTTGCTCTCCACTCGCGGCGGCGCGCCGCGATTGAGCTGCCGCGCCCGCTTGGCCGAGAGCACCACGAGGAGATAACGGTTGGACACCTTGTTCAGCGCGGACTCCAGCGAAGGAAAGGACATCACTCGGGCACCTCCAGGTCGGGAAGCGTGAGCGACAAGCGCGTGGTCCGGCAGCGCTCGGCCTGGATGACCGCCAGCA
>Ga0070699_100000672_pt1 | contig 31988 bp, 25 predicted proteins | sample KBSK1503metaG_FD_65473 | JGI IMG/M metagenome (GOLD analysis project Ga0070699, IMG submission 65473) | Corn, switchgrass and miscanthus rhizosphere microbial communities from Kellogg Biological Station, Michigan, USA - KBS K1-50-3 metaG | ecosystem: Host-associated > Plants > Roots >...
GCGCCCGGGCGACGCCCAGCGCGCGCAGCGCGTGCCCGGCCGCCAGTGCCACCACCTCCTCCCGTGGCAGGTCCCCGGCCGTGGGAAAGTTGGCCAGCCCCCACAGCCGACGCAGACCGTCACGGCCCGCGACCGTGACGACGCCCTGCTTCCACAGGGTGTCCAGCATCCGTTCCACGTTCCGGCCATTGGTCCAGCCGGTCGATGTCCAGCTAACCGCGGCGCGGTCCTCGATGGCGTCGCCGGGCAGTGGCCCGGCGACCCGCAGCCGGTCCAGCACGTACCGGCGGAAGTCATCGTTCGCCGCCAGCCACGCCCGCATCCGCTGGTTCTCGACCGCGCCGTACGCCCGCATCATGGTGCGGTGGATCGGGTAGTCCTCGGTGAGCACGATCGAGGCCGCGTGCGCCCAGTACTCGAACAGCCAGCGCTCCCGCCACAGCAGCGTGTCCAGGTCGTCCCGGGCGAAGCCGCCGAGCCTGCTCCACAGCACCAGCAGGTGGCTGCGCGCCACGACGTTGACCGGATCGAGTTGCAGGACCCGCAGACCGCGCAGCACCTGCCGCATCCCGTCGATGCCCGCCGCCGCGGGCGGCCCCGCCAGGTACTGGCTCCGGACCGCCAGCCGGCGCGCCTCCCCCAGGCTCAGCACGAGGTCATCCGCCACGGCCCCATTCTCCAAGATCCAGGAACCGAACGGGCGGCGGTTCCCGCCCTTGCGCCCGCCAGCAGCGCGGTCGACTCGTCCAGCCCGAACCCCTAGGCTGCGCCGGGCGCCTGGGCGGCCAGTGGGTCTGGCTCTTGGGCGGGCGCGGCTGGCGGCGCGGGGCGGATCCGGGCGGGGGCGAACGCCAGGCCTGCGGCTAGGCAGGCGAACGGCAGGACCGGGAGCAGGTAGCGGTAATCGAAGTCGGCGACCGCGATCGGAAACACGAGCAGCACCACCGCGGTCGCCCAGGGCAGCATGCTCCCGGCCCGGGGCGACCAGGCCAGGACGGGCCGACGGCCGGGGCGCCGCCTGATCCGCAGCACCCCGCCAAAACCGGTGAGCAGGATCAGGCCGAACAGCGGCCCGTAGGTGTAGAACACCCGCTGGTACCCGTCGATCAAGATGGCGACCGGCCGGACGACGCGGCTCGGGACGGCGTGCCCGTACTGCACCGCGTCGGAGTAGGCGGTGCCGCCGGCCACCCAGGTGTGGTGCGACGGGACGGAATACGGCGTCAGGTGGAAGTAGTAGAAGTACACGGTGCCGGGGTCCGGGTACGGGTGCCGCGGCCACTCCACCGACAGCGCCAGGCCGCCGAGCACCGCGTGCAGGTAGCCGAGCGGCTGTGCCTTAACCGCCCGGATGGCGAAGTCGCGGAGCTTGGCGTCGTTGGCGGCGGTCACGGGGCCGCCGTTCGCCATGTGGTGCACCTGCGGCGCGTGCCAGATGTAGTCGCCGGGTGGTGTCCGGCTGGACGGCGTGCCGGACGGGCAGATCGCGACTTCATTGGCCGGCGGCTTGATCACGTCGCACTCGGCGAACGAGGACACCCGGCCCCACAGGTAGAACCCATCGGCCCGGCTCAGCGTGTACGAGCCCCACCAGGATCCGAACCACGCCGCGTAGGCCACCACCGGCGCCGCGCAGCCGACGGCCATCGCGGCGGCCGCCAGCCAGGCGCGCCAGTTCCGCCAGCGCCAGGCGCCGTCCTGGCGCAGGCCGCGGACCAGCAGCACGACCGGGAACATGAGCAGCACCGGCAGCCCTTCGCTGCGCACGTCGACGGCGCACCCGGCCAGCAGGCCCGCCAGCAGCGCGACCGGCCACGCGACCCGGCTTCGCCACAGAATAAGCAGCATCGACACCATGACCAGGAAGATGAACAGGGCCTCGGCCATCACCATGTGCTCGTCTTCGATCACGAACCCGTCGAGCAGCACGGGCAGCGTGGCCGCCGTCGCCCAGAGCTGCGACACGCCGTTGCGGCGCAGCAGCAGGTAGATCATCACCGCGACGGCCAGGCCCATCAGGTGCTGCAGGCCGACCACGAGGGTCAGGCTGTGGAACGGCTCGACGGCATGCAGGAACACCGAGTAGCCCGTCGTCTTGGACAAGTTCGGCCGCGGCCGCAGCGCGGCGCCCAGGTACACGTAGGAGTCCCCCGCGAACCACAGCGCGCCCGGGTAGCCGATCATCGCTATCAGCCGCAGCCCCGCCCCCGCCGCCAATGCAACAACAAAAGGGAAAGGCAGGGCGAACGGAAGGTGAATTCTGCGGACGCTATTAAATCCGGGTTTCATAACGTGCCGCTTCCGGATTTCGCCCACGATTCAAGCTGGGCGACGAATTCCCTGGCATCCGATGGCCAGCCTAGCGAGGAATAGGCTGCTTCATGTCCGCGGCGCCCCATCTTCTGTCGCAGCGAGAAATCCCGGTCCAGTTCAAGCACTGCGGCGGCGGCCGCGGCCGGGTCGCCGAACGGCACCACGAATCCGCATTCATGCCCGCGGGCGAGCTCGGCCGCGGCGGGCAGCGCGGTGGTCACCACCGGCACGCCGCGGGCCATGTACTCCACCACCTTGGTGGGCATCGAGTGCCGGAAGTTCGGCTCGTCGTGCAGCAGCGACAGGCCGGCCAGCGCGCCGTCCAGCATCGGCATGGCCTCGTCGTTCGGCACGAACCCGTGCCAGCGCAGCAGGCCGGCCGCCTGAGCAGGCTCGATCTGCGCGCGGGCGCGCGCATCGGCCGGGCCGATCAGTTCCACCGTGATGCCGCGCGGGCTCAGCAGCCTGGCCAGCTCGACCATCTCGGCGATACCCCGGTCCGGGGACAGGTGCCCGACGTACACCACCCGCCGGCCGTCCCCCGGCGGGGCCGGGACGTCCGGCACGTAGGTGGTGTTCGGCACCACCGGGTGCGCCCGGGCGAACCGCTTGACGTATCCGTACTCGGCCAGGATCAGGTGCACGTAGCGCTCGGCCATCCGCTCCGCGGTGTGCACCGCCACGGCCGCGGGCGGCCGGAGCGGGCGCGGCAGCCAGGGCTTGGTGCTGAGCGCGGCGGCCGTGTCCTCGTGCACGTCCCAGATCACCGGCGGCCGCCTGCGCCGCGAGGGCAGCGCGAGGAGCAGTTCGGGGTCGTGGATGAGCAGCAGGTCGGCGCCGGTGGCGTGCCGGGCTAGGGCCGAACGGGCGGCGAGTATCGCCCCGGTCCGGCGCCTTCCCGAGGCGCGCGGAACGGGCGTGAGGTGGAGCGAAGGCCAGGTCCGTTCGGCGTGAAAATCCTGCATGCCGACGGGCGCGATGTACCGGACCTCGTGCCCGGCGTCGAGTAGGGCGCGGATCTGCCGGTGGTAGATGCGCGCGTCGGCGGGGTGATGAACGATCGTGCACACAACCACCCGCATCGCGGATCACAGGGCTTCGACGTGAGGGGCCGCGGGCACCACGCCGCGGGTGTCCAGCAGGAGTCGTGCGCTGGCGGCGATCCTGGCTAGGTCGTAGTCCCGGTGGGCCTGCAGCACGATGACCAGGTCGGCGGCTGCCACCGCGGCCTCCAGGTCGGAGGCCCGCGGGACGTCCTGCCCGTCGACCTGCCAGGCGGGGACGTACGGGTCGTGGTAGGCGACCGCGGCGCCGCGGCCGTGCAGCTTGCGGGCGATCGGGCGGGCCGGTGATTCGCGCTGGTCGGCGATGTCCTTCTTATAGGTCACGCCGAGCAGCAGCACGCGGGCGCCGTTGACGGGCTGGGCGTTGTGGTTCAGCAACTCGGCGGCGCGCTCGGTGACGTAGCCGGGCATCCGGCCGTTGATCTCCTGGGCCAGCTCCACGAACCGGAACGGGTAGCCCAGCGTGCGGACCTTGTAGGACAGGTAGTTCGGGTCGATGGGGATGCAGTGACCGCCGACGCCGGGGCCCGGGTAGAACGGGGCGAACCCGAACGGCTTGGTGGCCGCGCACCTGATCGCGTCGTGCAGGTCCACGCCGAGTTCCCGGCAGAAGATCGCCATCTCATTGACCAGGGCGATGTTCACGTGCCGGTAGGTGTTCTCCAGCAGCTTGGCCATTTCCGCCTCGCGCGCCGAGGCGGCCCGGACCACCTGCTCGCAGATCGTCCCGTAGAAGGCGGTGGCGGCATCCGCGCACGACGGCGTGACGCCGCCGACGATCTTCGGCGTGTTCGCCAGGCCGAACTCGGGGTTGCCCGGGTCGATCCGCTCCGGGGAGAACACCAGCGAGAAGCCGATCCCCGCGGTCAGCCCGGACGTCTTTTCCAGCAGCGGCCGCACCACCTCCTCGGTGGTGCCCGGATACGTGGTCGACTCCAGCGACACCAGCATCCCCGGGCGCAGCAGCCGTCCCGCCGCCCGGGCGGCGGCCCGGACCGCGCCCAGGTCGGGTCCGTCGGCCTCGGACAGCGGCGTCGGCACGCAGATCACGATCACGTCCTGCGGCCCGATGTCCGCCTCGGCGGCCGTCGCCCGGAACCCCTGCGCCCGGGCGGCCGCGACCTCGGCATCGGACACGTCGTCCACATGGGATCGCCCGGCGTTCAGGCCCGCGGCGATCCGGGCGCTGGTGTCGTAGCCGGTCACCCGGAACCCGGCCCGGGCCGCCTGGACGGCCAGCGGCAGGCCGACGTAACCGAGCCCGATGACCAGAACGTCCTGCGCCGGCATGCTCGTTGCCCCTACCTAGGTCGCCCCCAGACGCGCGTACGCGTCCCGATACCGCGCCGCGTTGTGTGCCCAGGTGCGGTCTCTGGCCACCCATTCACGCGCATTGTCTCCGAGTTTTCTGCGGATATCCGGACTGTAAATCAGGCGCTCCAGGCAATCGGCGAGTGACACCGGATCTTGCGATACTGTTTGCATTCCCGTCACTTCGTGTTTGACGATTTCGGTGAGTGCCTTCACTTCACTAGTGACCACGCACAGTCCGCTCGCCATCGCCTCCACGGGTTTCAACGGGGTGACAAGCTGACAGACCCGATCTGGCGTGCGCGGGACGACGAAAACATCGAGGAGCGCGTGGAATTGGCGTACTTTCGACGCGGGCACGCGGCCGGTGAACACGGCCGCCCCGGCCAGCCCGGCCTGCGCCGCCTGGCGTTGCAGGGCGGCGCGTTCGGGCCCGTCGCCGACGATCAGCGCGCGGACCGGCACGCCGCGGGCGCGCAGCATCGCGGTCGCCTCCAGCAGCGTGTCTATCCCCTCGTGCGGGACCAGGCTGGTCACCTCGCCGACCACCGGCTCGTCCGGCTTGATGCCCAGCTCTTCGCGGAGGGTGGTCGCGTCGGGCAGCGGCCGGAGGAACTCCGCGGACACCGCGTTCGGCACGATGAGGACCTTCTGCGCGGGGACGCCGCGAGCCACGATCTCCTCGCGCATGGCCTCGCCGAGCGTCACCACCAGGTCCGCGGCCAGCATGCACCGCGTCTCCAGGTCGCGGTTCCGCTGGTAGAGCTCGCTGTGCGCGCACTCGGCCGCGTCCGGGTAGCGGGACAGCCAGGTGTCCTCCCAGAATCCGCGCACCTCGTACACCACCGGCAGGCCGTACCGCTCGCGCAGGGCGAGGGCGAGCCTGGCGTTGGCGAAGTTGCTCGCCGGGTGCAGGACGCTCGGCCGGAGCTGCCGCGTCAGGCCGTCGGCGAGCTCCAGGCCGCGAGGGCTGGGCGCAGTGCTGGGACCGGCGGGGCCGGCGGGCATGCGCCATGGCAGCAACCGGTGATAGGGCACGCCGTCCAGCTCGACCAGGCGGCGGCCGTCGAGGCGGCCCTGGGTCACCGGATACCCGCACGGAGTGGCCACGTGCGGGTCGAGCCCGGCATCGCGCTGGGCCAGCGCGATCTCGTGCGTCCTGATCGTGTACCCGGCGCTGGTGGTGGGCAGCGCGTCCGTGACCAGGTGCAGCACCCGCCCGGGCACCCAAGGGGCCGACCAGGGGGTGGCTGTTTCATGATCGTGAGCAGTTTTGGGCGCATAGCGCCCATTTCCGCTCACGATCATGGATTGGCCGGGTGGGGGCTGTTCGGCGGCGAGGGCGGCGCGCAGGCGGCGGGCGTTCCGCCCGGGGGCGCGGTCGAGGGCACGGAGGGCGTCGGTGAGGCGGCCTTCGCGCCAGGCCAGGCGGGCGGCCAGGGCGGGGCGGGCCCGGTCGTCCCGGGCGAGCCGGTCCACAGCGGCCGCCGCCGCGGCGGGCTGGTCCGCGGCCAGGGCGAAGGCGGCCAGGCGGCGGGGCGAGGCGGCCAGCGATGCCATCGCCGCGTCCCGCTCCCCCGCACCCCACAGCACCGCCGCCCGCCCGTACGGCCCGGCGAGCCTGAGCCAGCCGCGCAGCCGGGCGGGCAGCACCCGCCAGGCCAGCAGCAGCGCCCGGACCGGGTCGGCGGCCACGTGCTGCCAGCCGATCGAGGCGGCGAGCGAGAGGGCGCGGGGCGACGGATGCATGCCGGGCGTGGTCACGGCGGCGGATGCTAGCGGGTCCAGATGAACAGAAAGGATGCGATGCGCGCACCCATCACGCACGTGCTCGGCGCGCGGCCGAACTTCATGAAGGCCGCGCCGGTGATCCGCGCCCTGGCGGCGCTCGGGCACGACCAGCGGGTCGTGCACACCGGGCAGCACTACGACGAACGGATGTCCGAGGTTTTCTTCGTCCAGCTCGGCCTGCCGCGCCCGGACGTGAACCTGGAGGTAGGTTCGGGCAGCCACGCGCGGCAGACCGCCGAGGTGCTGACCGGCATGGAGCTGGAGTTCACCGAGAATTCACCGGCGCTGGCCGTGGTCTACGGTGACGTCAACTCCACCCTCGGCGCGGCGCTGGCCGCGGCGAAGCTCGGCGTCCCGCTGGCCCACGTGGAGGCGGGGTTGCGCAGCTTCGACGACTCGATGCCGGAGGAGATCAACCGGCGGCTGACCGACCAGCTGTGCGCGCTGCTGTTCGTCACGTCAGCGGAGGCGATCGGGCACCTGGCCCGCGAAGGCAGGCCGGCGGACGCGGTGTACCTGGTCGGCAACCCGATGATCGACACGCTGCTGGCCAGCATGGACCGGTTCGAGGTGGACGCGGCCCGGACCGGGCTCGGGCTGCCGGACAGGTACGTGGTCGCGACCTTGCACCGGCCGTCGAACGTGGACGACCCGGCGGCCGCGGCCGCGCTGGTCCTGGCCCTGCACGAGGTGGCGGACGAGCTGGACGTGGTCATCCCGGTGCATCCGCGGGGCCGCGCCGCGCTAGAGGCGGCCGGGCTTGGCGCGCACCCCCGGCTGCACATCGCTCCCCCGCTCGGCTACCTGGAGTTCGTCGCCCTGGTCCGGGGCGCCCGGGCGGTGGTCACCGACTCCGGCGGCGTGCAGGAGGAGACCACCTTGCTCCGGGTGCCGTGCCTGACCCTGCGGCCGAACACCGAGCGGCCCATCACCGTGACCAGCGGGAGCAACCGCCTGGTCACCCGGCACGAACTGGCCTCGGCCGTGCTCAAGGCGTGCGACGACGGGCCGTACGCGGGCGAGCTCCCGCCACTATGGGACGGCCAGGCCGGCCCGCGGATCGCCCGGATCATCACGGCATGGCTGGATCAGGAGACCCGGTGAGCGAGCAACTGGGGCCCGGTACCGAGGTCGGCGCGCTGCTCAATTCCGGCACCGAGGTGGACGAGCCGGACGCGGCCGCGCTTCCCGCCGCTGACCCCGGGCTGGGCGCGGAACGCGACCGGCTGGCCCGGACGCTGCGCGAGACCAGGCTGCAGCTGGCCATGACGCAGGCGCGGCTGGCCGCGCTCGAGCAGTCCGCGACGATGGAACTCGGCCGCACCCTGGTCCGGGCCGCGCGGCGGCCTTGGTCCCGGGGCGTGCAGCTGCCCGCGGACCTGGTCCGGCTGTGGCGGGAGCGCGGCGGCCTCACCGGGCCGGGAGCGGCCACCCTCGCGCTGGCGTCGGCGCAGCTCGGCGACCTGGCCGGCGGCGGGGAACGATTCCTGTCCGCGCTGACCGCGCCGGGGCTCGGCGCGCCGGGCGCCGAAGCGCCCGGCTGGACCCCGCCGGGCCTGGTCATCACCGGAGTGCTGACCGCGCGGGCCTGCGCCACGCTCGCGCCGGACGCCGCCGTGCACCCGCTGCTGCCGCACGACGCGGACGTGATGCTGGAAAGCGCGGGCGCCGACCTGGTGCTCATCGAAGCCGAAGCCATGCTGGCCGGCTCGGCCTGGGCCTACGCGGGCGATCCGGCCGCGACCGACCGCGGCCGGCGGCTCGGGCGGATGATCGCGGCGGCCCGCGCGCTGGGCAAGCCGGTGATCTTCATCAGGAACGTGCCCGCGCACCTGGCACCGGGACTGGACTGGGTCGCCGCCAGCTGCGACGCGGTGTCCGAGGAAGGGTTCGGCGTACAGCTGGCCCGGTTCAACCCGATCGGGCTGGACGGCTCCCGCCCGGGTCACCCGGTTTACGCCGGACCGCGGGATCCCCGCCAGGCGCCGGCCGTGCGGGCCCTGCTGGACGCGGTCGCCGCCGATAACGGGCCCGGATCGGTCCAGGTGACCGGGGCGGTGCCCTGGCGCCGCCTGCCGCCGCTGTACCGGAAGCACGCCGTGTTCGTCACGGCGTCCGGTGAGCAGGCGCGCGAGCAGCTCGCCTGCGGCGCCCGGGTCATCATGGTCGGCGGCGAGCCTGCCGCGGGTACCGTCGCGGCCGGCGACGACCTCCCGGCGCTGCGGGAGAAGCTCGCCGAGCTGGCGGCCTGTCCGCCGCTGTCCGCGGCCGAGACCTTGCCGGTGCTGCGGGAGATCTTCACCGCGCAGGCGACGCCGACCCGGCTCATGGCGCTGGCCCGGCTGGCCGGGATCGGCGGCGACGTGATCGCCGGGCGCCGGATCGCGGTGCTTTCCCGCGCCGCCGACGCCGCCGCGGCGGCGGCCTTGTCGGCCGGCCTGGCCGCCCAGCGATTCCTGCCGTCCGAACTGGTCGTGCTGGCCGAGGCGCCCGACGCAGCCTCGGCCGAGCTGTCGGCCCGGGCGGTCACCGGCACGCTGGCCGGCCTGGCCGACCGCGGCGTGAACGTCTGCGCCGTCCCGGTGGTGACCGGCGGCCCGGACACGTCCGGCCTGCCCGGAAGCGCCAGCCCTCCGGAACCGGCCGATCACAGGGAACCGGCGAGCTGGCTGCGGCGGGCCGCGGCCAGGGCCCGCTCCCCGTGGGTGGCGCCCTGGCAGGCCGGGCACGAATACCGCGACACCTACCTGCTCGACCTGGCCTGCGCGCGGGAGTGCGCGCAGGCCGACGCGGCCGGATACGGCGGGGCCGGCTACGCGTTCACCGCCGCACTCGATCCGGCGCTGGCCCGGCGGGAGTACTTCGCCGCCGGGAACCCCGGTCACGGGCTACGCCGCTTCTCCGTGAGCTAAGGAGTATCCACGTTGACCTCTCGGGCGCTCGTCTACGGCGACATCGACCTGAACCTCATCGACGGTTCCGCCATCTGGCTGCAGTCCGTGACGCAGGCGCTGGCCCGGGCGGGCTGTGCGGTGACGCTGGTGCTCAAGGCGCCGGTCCGCACCAGCCGGCTGATCGCGCCGCTGCTGGCCGAACCGGGCATCACCGTGCGCCGGCCGTTCGAGGAGCACCTCGTTGAAGGCCCAGGCCCCTTGCGGCCCGCGGCCGCGACCGACCTGCTGGCCAGGCTCGACGCGGAGCGGCGGCACGACCTGGTGGTACTGAGGGGCCGTGCGCTGACCGCGGCGGCGGCCAGGGGCGGGGCGTTCACCGGGCGGCTCTGGCCGTACCTGACCGACGTGCCGCAGTCCGTCCCCGGCCTGACGCCCGAGACGGCCGGAGAGCTCGAGACGATCGCCACCGCCGCGCGCTACCTGCTGTGCCAGACCGAGGAGCTGCGCTGCTTCCTGGAGGGGAGTATCCCCGCGGCCTGCGGCAAGTGCGTGCTACTGCCGCCGATGCTGGCCGACATACCCAGCGCCCGCGGCGCCGAGGCGGCGGGCACCCCGCTCCGGCTGGTGTACACGGGCAAGTTCGCGCCGCGCTGGAACACCCTGGAGATGACCGAGCTGCCCGCTCTGCTGGCGGCCCGCGGGGTCGCCTCCGAGCTGCACATGGCCGGCGACAAGATCCACGACGACGCGACCGGCTACCAGCAGCGGATGCGCGACGCGCTCGAGGGCGACGGCGTGACCTGGCACGGCGGGCACTCCCGGGAGGAGGCGATGCGGCTCAGCGCGTCCTGTGACATCGGGCTGAGCTGGCGCCATCCCGACCTGGACGCGAGCCTGGAGCTGTCGACGAAGGTCCTGGAGTTCGGCGCGCTGGGCCTGCCGGTCATCCTCAACCGGACCCCGATGCACGAGGCGCTGCTCGGCACGGACTATCCGCTGTTCGCGGTCAGCCTGGCCGACGTCGCGGCGGCCGCGGCCGCGGCGGCAGCCGACCCCGGCCTGTACCGGCTGGCGGCCGACAGGACCGGCCGGGCCGCCGGGCAGTTCACCCTGGACCGCGCCGCGGAGCGGCTGCGCGGGTACCTCGCAGCGGCGGTTCCGGCCCGCCGGGCCCGGCAGGCGAACCCGAGCGAGGCTGACCCCGGCGGGACTGGCCCCGGCGGGACTGGCCCCGGCGGGACTGACCCCGGCGGGACTGGCCCCGGCGGGCCTGGCCAGGGTGAGGATGGCCTCGCGCCCAGGCTACGCGTCGTGGTGGCCGGGCACGACCTGAAGTTCTTCGCGCCGCTGCTGAGCTACCTGCGGCGGCAGCGCGACCTTGAGGTCAGGCTGGATCAGTGGGCCACGCTCGGCCAGCACGACGTGGCGGCCAGCCGGGAGCTCGCGGCCTGGGCCGACGTGGTCATCTGCGAGTGGTGCGGGCCGAACGCGGTCTGGTACAGCAGGCACAAGCGGCGCGGCTCGCGGCTGCTGGTCCGGCTGCACCGCTTCGAGCTGCGCTCGCCCTACCCCGGTCAGCTCAAGATCGGCGCCGTGAACCAGGTGGTGTGCGTGAGCAGGCACTACGCCCGGCTGTGCCGCGAGTACACCGGCTGGCCGGAGACGAAGGTGGCGACGGTGCCGAACGCCCTCGACGTCGCCCAGCTGGACCGTCCCAAGCTGGACGGCGCCCGGTTCCATCTCGGCATGGTCGGCGTCGTGCCGTCCAGGAAGCGCCTTGACCTGGCCCTGGACGTGCTCGAGGAGCTGCGCCGCGAAGACGACAGGTACCTGCTGTTCGTCAAGTCGGGCATGCCCTGGGAGCACTGGTGGGTGTGGCAAAACCCGGCCGAGCGCGAGCACTACGCCAGCGCGCTGCGCCGGGTCCAGCGGTCCCCGCTGCTGCGCGGGGCGGTCGTCTTCGACGACGCGGGCCCGGACGTCGCGGCGTGGCTGCGCCGGGTCGGCTTCGTGCTGTCCACCAGCGACGACGAGAGCTTCCACGTCGCCCCGGCCGAGGGCATGGCGTCGCGCGCGGTACCAGTGCTCCGCCACTGGCCCGGCGCCGAGACGATCTACGACATGCGCTGGATTCACCGGGGCCCGGCCGAGATGGCCGCCGCGGTCATGGCGCTCGGGGACGAGCACGACTGGCGCGCGGCAGGCGACGACGCGCACGCCCAGGCGGCCGCCGCGTTCAACCTGGCCCGGGTCTGCCAGGCCTGGCACGGGCTGCTCACCGTGGACCTTGACCCCGCGGTGCCGGGGCCGATCCTCGAGCTGCTCGGCTCGCCCTGACCCGCATGTACTTCACGCTCGCCGTCAGCGCGGCCACTCGCCAGGGGTGCGCTGCGCTGGCCGAGGCGGCCGGGCGCGCCGACCCGCGGATCATGCCGATCCCAGGACCGGCGCGGGTGACCTGGCGTGCTCCCGGCGGACACGCCGCCGTGCTGCACTGGGGCGACGGCCACCCGCCCGACGCACACGGTCCCGGCACGTCGCACGCCGGCACCATCTGGGCCGAGGGGGCTACGGTGCACGCCCGCACCGGCCTTACCCGCGTCGACCCGGTCTACCTGGCCGAGGTAGCCGGGGCCGTGGTGGTCAGCGACCGGGCCTGCTGGGCGGCCGCGGTCGCCGGGCGGATGGGCGATCCCGACCCGGCCATGGCCGGCGCCTTCCTCAGCCTCGGCTACCCGCTCGGCGCCGCGACACCCTTTCGCGGCGTTCGCGCCCTCGGCGGCGACCGGGCGCTGCGCCTGACCGACGGACGGCTGGTTATGGCGCCGACCCGCACGGAGGAACAACGGCCCGCGGGAGCGGAGCGGGTCGCCGGGGCGCTGACCGAGGCCGTTCGGCCGCTGGGCGGAGCGGGCGCACCGGTCGAGCTCTCGCTGACCGGGGGTAAGGATTCCCGGCTCGTCGCCGCCGCCCTGGCGGCGGCGCGGGTGCCGTTCCGGGCCCGAACCCACGGGTTCGCCGGTCATCCCGACGTGGTCGTGGCGGGCCTGATCGCCGGCCGGCTCGGCGTGGAGCACACCGTCACCCAGCCGAGGCCGCCGGGCGCACCGGGCGAGGCCGACGTTCTCGGCCGGCTCCGCGCGGCCGTGCTGGTTTCCGACGGGATGCTGTCCGCGTTCGAGAACGTCGGCTGGCCGGACCCGCGGATGGCCGACGGGCCGGCCGAGGCGGGCGGCCACGGCGGCGAGCTATTGCGGGGCGGCTACGCGCAGGCCGCATGGCGCACCCCGGCCGGCGCGGGCGTCGCGGCCGCTCCCCTGAATGCCGCGGCCGCCGTCGAACTCTTCCGCCGGATGACCACGCGCCGCCTGAGCCTGCTCCGGCCGGGCCCGGCGCGGGCGTACCTGGCCAGCCTGGCACCGCCGGCCGCGGCGCTGGCCCGCGGGCCGCTGGCCGCGCTCGATGACTTCTACCTAGTGAACCGGGCCGGCCGGTGGTCGGCCGCGGCCCGCCAGGCGTACTTGCTGCGGTCGCGGCTGATCCAGCCCCTGTTCGCGGAGCGCGTGGTACGAGCCGCGCGGGCGGTCCCGCTCCGCGACCGGATGAGCGACCGGCTGCACCGCGACGTGCTCGGCGTGCTCTGCCCCGAGCTACTGAGCCTGCCGCTGGCGGGCACGCCCTGGCACGGCGAGCCGCGCACCGCGGCGACCGTGCTGACCGCCCCGCCGGGGGCTGCCGCCGCCGACTGGCGGCGGGACTACGGCGACGCCGTGGCCGGGTTCCTGCGCGGCTATGTCCTGGACCACGGCGAGGCGAGCCCGGTGTTCGGCATCGTCCGCCGCAGCGCCGCCGAGCGCCTGCTCAGCGCGCCCCAGGCCGACCGGCACGGGGCCTGGGCGCTGGCCACCCTGGCCGCGCTGCTGTCCGGTGACTGGCTCAACGCCCGCGAGCCGGCCAGCCGGGCCCTGCTCGGATAGGCCCGCTCAGATCGGTGCCGCTCAGCCGCGGCCGTATCTAGTCTCGGCCTGCCAGAAGTAGAGCACGCCCGCGACGAGGATGACGGCCGCCCAGCCGAACCCGGCCAGCCATAGCTCGCTGGTCGCGATGTCCGGGTGGCAGTAGGCCTGCAGCGACGGGGTCTTCTTGGCGTTGAAGATCGCGCATCGCGCCGCGTCGTAGGGCTTCGCGCCCGGGGCGTCGGCCCGGTACGTGGCCATGATGGCGTACCTGCTCAGCGAGATGTACACCGCCGCCGGGTTGAAGGACAGCACGTTCTTGGCCCACTCCGGCAGCGCGGCCGGCAGCGAGGCGATGCTGTACATGACCCCGCAGAAATACCGCCAGACCCGCAGCAGGAACGGGACCAGCTGGCTGATGTCCTGGGCGCCCGCGCCGAGCCTGGCCATGATCAGCGCGGCGCCCACGTTGAAAGTGGCCTGCATCAGCAGGGCCGGGAGCAGCAGCAGCCAGTACAAGGTCAGCGGCTCGCCGGTGCCCAGCACGATGGCGAACAGCACGAGCATGGACAGCAGCAACTGCTGGAACTCCACCAGCACGTAGGCGAGCGGCAGGCAGGCGCGCGGGAAATGCAGCGCGCGTATCAGCGTCATATTCGCCCGCATTACGGTGGAGCCAACCACGATCGACCGCTCGGTGAAGGCGAATATGAAAACCCCGGTGACCAGAAAAGCGGTGTAATTGCCTATGCCCCGGTTGGCCTTGAAAAGGACCCCGAAGATCAGGTAGTACACGGCCGAGTTGAGCAGCGGTGTCAGGACCTGCCAGAGCTGGCCGAGCCGGGCCTCGGTGTACATCGACACGTTGCGCGCCGTGGCGTAGGCGAAGATGAAATGCCGCCGCTGCCACACCCTGCCCAGGTAAGAGACGAGGCTAGGCCGGGCGGAACTCGGCCGCAGGCCGTACTGCGCGGCCAGGGCGGCCAGCGGCTCCCCGGCCGCCGGCTCGTCCTGGGACACGTCCGCCAGCTCGTCCCGCAAGCCGCCTGGAGCAATCAGCCGCCCGCGGTTTCCCATGGCTGTGGAGTTTATGAGAACACCTGCGGCCAGCGCGGATATCCGAGGTCCGCAGCAAATCATTCGCCCGGAATTCGATATCCATTAACCTGCTGTACCCATGACCCTTTCGGGCCGATGGTTTCAGTGGTTCAGGTGGGCGGTGTCGTTGAAGGAGCGGAGGACGGCGGGGCCGTCGGCGTACCAGTCGATCTCGCAGAGAGCCGCGATGTCCAGGTGCATCCGGTAGAGCGCGGCGGGCGGGGCGAGCAGGGCGGCGGCGACCAGCGTCTTGATCGGGGTCACATGGCTGACGATGAGGACGGTCTGGTGTTCCCGGCGGTCTAGCACGCGGTGCAGGGCGGCGGTGACCCGCTCGCTGACCTGGGCGAAGCTCTCGCCGCCCGGCGGCGCGACCGACGGATCGGCCAGCCACGCGGTCATCTCGGACGGCCAGCGCTCCCGCACCTCGGCGAAGGTCAGGCCTTCCCAGGCGCCGAAGTCGGTTTCCCTGAAGCCGTCGTCGGTCAGCACCGGGACGCCGGTGACCGCGGCGACCTCCTCGGCCGTGCGCACGGTACGCTGCAGCGGCGACGCCAGGATCGCGTCGATGCCGGCCGGCGCGAGCCGCTTGGCGGCCGCGGCGGCCTGCCGGATCCCGGTGTCGGTGAGCGGGGCGTCGGTCCAGCCGGCGTACCGCTTCTGCACCGACATCGGCGTCTGGCCGTGCCTGAGCAGCAGGGTGACCGTGGGCTCGCCCTGGGCGGAAACCCAGCTGGTCCTGGCGCCCACCTAGAGGCCAGACTCCGGGGTTCGGACCAGGATCCGCCTGCACTCCTCGCAGCGGACCACCTCTTCGGGCGCCGACGCCCGGATGACGTTGAGGTCGGCCGCGTTGAGGCTCAGGTGGCATCCCTCGCACCGTCCGGCCCGCAGCATGGCCGCGCCGACGCCCTTGGTCTTGCGGATCTGGTCGTACAGCGCGAGCAGGTCGGCGGGCACGTCGGCGGCGATGCTGGCCCGCTGGTCGGAGGCCTTGGCCGCCTGCTCGTCGATCTCCTTGAAGGCCGCGTCCCGCCGCGCCGCCACCTCGGCCAGCTCGCCGCCGAGGCTGTCCCGTCCGGTGGTCAGCTCATCCCGCTGGCTCTCGAGCGTCTCCCGGCGCTCCATCAGCTCGAGCACGACCTCCTCCAGGTCACCCTGCCTGCGGTACAGGTTCTCGATCTCCGACTGCAAACTGGCGAGCTCGCGCGCGGCGGAGACCTGCCCGGCGTCCAGCCGGGCCCGGTCCTTGTCGATCCTGGTCCGGACCTGCTCCACGTCGCGTTCCGCCCGGCTCTGCTCCCGGCTCAGGTCGCCGAGCTCGGTTTCGGTCGTCACCAGGGCGTCCTTGACCTCGCCGGCCCTGGTCTCCAGGCGGGCGAGCTCGGCGACTTCGGGTAGGCCCCGCCTGCGGCGGTCGAGGCGGGCGAGCTCGGCGTCCAGGTCGGCCAGTTCGAGCAGGCGGAGCTGGATCTGCGGTGATGCCTTCACGGGTCCCAACGTTAGTCGCCCTGGAGGACTGTGTCGCGTGGTAGACCTGGCGCCATGGAGATCCCGCACGTGAGCCGGCCCTACATGCCGGGGTACGGCATCGCCGGGCCGGCCGAAGGGAGCGGACTCCTGCACTGGTCGTGGGCTGCGGAGCGGCTGACCGCCGCGCGCAACTACTGGGTCGCGACGGTCTGGCCGGACGGGCGCCCGCACATCATGCCGGTCTGGGGCATGTGGGACGACAGCACGCTGTGGTTCACGAGCAGCGCCGGCTCCCGGAAGGTCCGTAACCTGACCGCCGACCCGCGGTGCTGCGTCACCACGGAGGACGCCTCGGATCCCGTGATCATCGAGGGCACCGCGCACATCTCCGCTGAGCTGCCGGTGCTGCGCCGGGTGGTCGACCTGATGAACGCCAAGTACCGGACCGACTACCGGGTCGACTTCCTCGATCCGGCCAAGAACGCGACCATCGGGGTCCGGCCGCGCCGGGTGTTCAGCATGCGGGCCGGGGACTTCGCCGGATCCCCCACACGCTGGACTTTCGAAGACTAGCGGTAATAAGAGCGCAACCTTCGCGGAGCTAACTAAGCGCTGCCGGGCAGGTAGCTTGGAAGGGCGCCTACCCGCGCCCTTCCGCCATGACATCAGCGTCCGCTCCCGCCACCGACCAGCCCCGGGCTCCGCATGCCCTTGCCGGGGCCGTGGCAGGCGTGCTCACGGCGGCGGTCGCGATCGGAGCGGCGCAGCTCGCCGCCGGGCTCACCGTCCCGCAGAGCTCGCCGGTGCTCGCGGTCGGCCAGGCCGCCATCGATCTCACGCCGCCGCCGGTCAAGAACTTCGCCATCTCCGCGTTCGGCACGTCGGACAAGACCGTGCTGCTCGGCGGCATCCTGGTGGTGCTCGCCCTGTACGCGGCGGTGGTGGGAATCCTGGCGGTTCGCCGGCTCGCGTTCGGCATGTGGGGGCTCGGGCTGTTCGCCTTCATCGGGCTGATAGCCGCCCTGACCAGGCCGGGCTCCACGGCGGAGTACATCGTGCCTACCTTGGCCGGCGCGGCGGCCGGGGCGTTCGCGCTGGCCAGGCTGGCTCGCGCGGCGGGACGGCTGAGCGCTCCCCGGCCCCGGACCCCGCCGCGTGGCGGCACCGCCGGGCGAGGTTCCGTGCCGCCGGGGCGGTCCGGGCCCGCCCCGGAGACCCTGACCCCGCCGGACCTGCCGGCTCCCCCGGGGGAGACCGCCCCGGCGCCCTCGGGGTACTCCTTTACCTACCTTCCCAACCCGGACGATCCCGGGCCGCCGCGCGGGCCCGCACGGCGGCAGTTCCTGGTCAGCAGCGGGATAGCCGCAGCCGCGGCGGCGGCCGGCACGCTGGCCGGACGCGAGCTGGCTACCCGGCGCAACGTCAGCCTGGCGCGGGCCGGGCTGCGCTTCCCCCGGCCGGCGGTCGCCGCGCCGCCGCTGCCGGCAGGCAGCGACCTGCACATTCCCGGCCTCAGTTCGTTCATCACGCCGAACGACAGCTTCTACCGGGTCGATACCGCCCTGCTGCTGCCCCAGGTCGACCCGTCGACCTGGCAGCTGCGGATCCACGGGATGGTGCAGCGGGAGGTCACCATTACCTTCGCCGAGCTGCTCAAGCGCCCGCTCATCGAGGACTACGTGACGCTGACCTGCGTGTCCGACCCGGTGGGCGGCCCGTACGTGGGCAACGCGAAGTGGCTCGGCGCCAGCCTGGCCGGCCTGATCAGGCAGGCCCGCCCGCGGGCGGGCGCCAGCCAGCTGCTGTGCACCTCGGTCGACGGGTTCACCTCGGGGACGCCGCTGCAGGTCGTGCTGGACGGGCGCGAAGCGCTGCTCGCCGTCGCGATGAACGGCAGGGCGCTGCCCGTCGAGCACGGGTTCCCGGCGCGGATGGTGGTCCCGGGCCTGTACGGCTACGTGTCGGCGACCAAGTGGGTCACTGACATCGAGGTCACTACGTTCGCGGCCGCCTCGGCCTACTGGGTGGGGCGCGGCTGGTCGCAGCAGGCGCCGATCAAGACGGAATCCAGGATCGACGTACCCGCGATCGGCTCGACGCTCCGCCCCGGGCCAGCCCAGGTGGCCGGGGTGGCGTGGGCGCAGCACAAGGGTGTCGCCGCCGTCGAGGTCCGGGTCGACCGCGGCCCGTGGCACGAGGCGCGGCTGGCCGCGGTCCCCGGCATCGATACCTGGCGGCAGTGGGTATGGGAGTGGCAGGCCACCCCGGGCAACCACCTGCTCGAGGCGCGCGCCACCGACATGACCGGTTACACCCAGACCTCGGTGCAGGCGCAGCCGGAGCCGAACGGCGCCTCCGGTTACCCGTCCGCCGCCGTCACCGTCCGCGGCTCCTGACCTCGGCGTGCCCCCGGCTGGCGGCGGGGCGGGAGGCCGCACCCGTTCGGGATAATCCTGGGCAGGACCTGAGCAGGTCGCAGAACGGAGGGCGCGATGACCGCGGATGCTGAGTTTGCCGGGCTGGCCCGGGAGTACCTGGACGACCGGGCCGAGCGGCACCCGGATACCGCCACCGGCCTGGGCGACCACCGGTTCGACGCGAGGCTCCCCGACCCGTCGGCACCGGCCCTGGCGGCCGAGCGCCGCGCGCTGGACGGCTGGGCCGCCCGGATCGCTGCGGTCGACCGTGGCGTCCTGTCGGCCGAGCATCAGGTGGACGCGACCATGCTGGCGGACAGCGTGGCCCGGCGGGTATTCGAGCTCGACGAGCTGCATGAGCACACCTGGAACCCGCTGCTCGCCAACCCGGGCAAGGCCATCTACCAGCTGCTGGCCAGGGACTTCGCCCCGCTGCCCGACCGGCTGGGTTCGGTCGCCGGGAGGCTGGCGGAGATTCCCGCGGTGCTGGCCGGGACCCGGCGGCAGCTCGGGCGGATGCCCCGGGTGCACCTGGAAACCGCGATCGGGCAGTTCGACGGCACGATCGCGATGGTCACCGACCAGATAGACGCCGCGCTCGAGGTTGAGGGGCCCACCCCGCAGTGCGCCGCCCAGCTCGCCCAGGTCCGCCCGGCCGCCCTGGAGGCGCTGACCGGGCACCGGGCCTGGCTGTCCGCGCAGCTCGCCGAGGCCGAAGGCAATGGCGGCTTCGCCGATCCGAGGATCGGGCCGGAACGGTTCGCCCGCAAGCTGTCGCTCACGCTGGGCGCGGCAGCGGACGCGGATGCCATCCTGGCCCGGGCCGAGGCCGACCTGGACCGGGTGAGCGAGCAGATCGCGGAGCTGGCCGCTCAGATGACCGGCGCCGCCGGGCCCGGCGCGGTCCGGCAGGTGCTCGACCGGCTGGCCGGGGACGTGCCCGACGACGCCACGATCCTGGAGTTCTGCCGTGACGCCCTGGCCGCGCAGACCGCGTTCGTCACCGACCGCCGCCTGATCACGGTGTACGACGACCCGATCGAGCTGATCCCGATGCCGGAGATCGACCGCGGGGTCGCGGTGGCCTACTGCGACTCCCCCGGCCCGCTCGAGCCGGTGCCGCAGCCCACGTTCATCGCCGTCTCGCCGACCCCGGCTGACTGGACGCCCGAACGGGTCGCCTCGTTCTACCGCGAGTACAACCGGCACATGGTGCACGACCTGATGGTGCACGAGGCGATGCCCGGCCACTACCTGCAGCTGCAGCACTCCCGCCGGTTCGCCGGCTCGGACACCGCGATCCGGGCGGCGCTGCGGTCGGGGGCGTTCACCGAGGGATGGGCCGTCTACGCAGAACAGGTCATGGCGGAGCAGGAGTACCCGGGTGAGGGCGATCCGCGCGCGGTGCGGATGCAGCAGCTCAAGATGCAGCTCCGGATGACCATCAACGCGATCCTGGACGCCAGGATCCACGCGCACGGCATGACCGAGGCCGAGGCCATGGCGCTGATGGCCGACCGCGGCTACCAGGAGGAGGGCGAGGCGGCGGGCAAGTGGCGGCGGGCCCAGCTCACTTCGGCTCAGCTGTCCACGTACTACGTTGGGTACCGCGAGATCTCCGACCTGGCGGCCGACCTCAGGGCGGCTGACCCCGGCCTGACCGACCAGCAGGTGCACGACCGGATGCTGGCGCACGGCTCGCCGCCGGTCCGGCTGCTGCGCACGCTGATCGCGCCGTGAGCGCGTACCTAGATCGGGTCCCGCCGTCGCGGGACCCGATCTAGGTAGGTAAATCGGTCATTCCACCGACGCGGTCCGGCGGCGCCAGGGGCGAGACTGAGTCAAGCTGGGCCGCTCCGGAGGGAACCTCTGGCTGCGCGAACCGCAGTCGGTGCTGAGAGCGGTCCAGCCCTTCGATTAGCCGATCGCGAGTAGAACATCCGCTCGGCCAGGGACCAGGCCAGCGTGGTGAGCAGGTAGATCCCGGCCGCGAGCAGCGCGAACGCGGCGATGACCACGGTCAGGTACGGCAGCGCCCTGACCAGCAGCCCGGGGCTGCCCGCTGCACCCGGAGCGGCCCCAGAGGCGGGCGTGGCCCCGGTGGCCCGGGCCGTCATCAGCCTGCCGAGCCGGGCGGACAGCCAGCACAGGCCCGCCAGCAGCGCGAACAGGCCGAGGAAGACCGCGCCCTGCGCGCTGGCCGGGCCCGCGCCGCTCAGCCAGTGCGCGCCGAGCGGCACGCCGAGCAGGTCGTGGGTGAGCAGCGTGTTCGCCATCCCGCCGACCACCGGCGAGCGGAACAGCAGATACATGACCGACAGGAACGGCCACTGCAGCAGGAGCGGGGCGAAGCCAGCAAACATGCTGGTGCCTTCCCGCTTGTACAGCGCGGCCATCTCGCGCTGCAGCCGCTCCGGCTGCTTGCCGTACCGCTGGCGCAGCGCCACCAGTTGCGGGGCCAGCCGGGCCTGGGCGGCCTGCCCGCGCAGGGCGCGCAGGCTGAGCGGCATGAGCAGGAGCCGGACCGCCATCGTGAAGGCGATGATCGCGGCGACGGCGGCCGGGCCGCCGAGAACGGGCGTGAGGATACCGGTCAGCCCGGAGACAAGGTGGTACGCGGCGTCCACCGGGACGCCGAGGAAACTCGACATGAGGAAACGGCCTTCCAGCTACGACGGGATGAGGGCTGGAGGCGGCCGCGGAATCCGCCGGTCAGCGAGGCTCGGCTGGTACCGAGGCTGCCAGCGCTGTCAGCGTTGTCGGGGCTGCTAGCGGACAAGGGCGGCCGCCGGGGCCGCCGATGGTGCTCTGGGCCTGGACCGGCCCGCCGCGTCGGGATCGCGCTGACGCAGGAACGCCGCGCTCCAGGACTTCTCGCGCAGCGCCGAGGCGCGGCGGATCATCGGGAGCGCGGCGGTCGTCCGGGACAGGCTGGCCACCGAGGTGAGCAGGGCCAGCACGGCCGCGAACATCGCCCCGGCCAGGACGGCCGCGGCCAGCGCGGTCAGGCCCGAGGGACTGACCGCGAGCTGGGTCAGGTCACGCAGCAGCCCGGCCAGCATGGCCAGCACGCCGCCGAGCACCGTCATCGCCTTTCCCGTCCTGGAGAGCGGAACCTGTTTTCAGAGTACGCCGTCAGGCAAGCTCCGCGACCGCGGCCAGCAGGCGGTCGACGTCGGCCTGGTCGTTGTAGTGCACCAGGCCGGCCCGGACGGCGCCGCCCGAGTCCCGCAGTCCGAGCGCGCCGGCCAGCTCCCAGGCGTAGTTGTCGCCGTTCCAGACGTTGACCTGGCGCGCGGCCAGGTGCTCGGCGACCTGCCGGGGCGTCCGGCCGGCCACGGTGAAGAACGCGGTCGGCGCCCGCCGGGCGGCCCGGCCGTACAGCGTCACGTGCTCCATCGCGTCCAGCTCGTCGAGCAGCCCGGCGAACAGCCGCGTCTCGTACTCCTCGACGGCGGCCATCGAGGCCAGCACCCGCTGCCGCCTGGTGGCGACGACGAGATCCGGGTCGTGGCCGAGCGAGGCGAGGTGCTCCACGGCGGCCACGACACCGGCCAGGTCGGCGAAGGCGGCGGTGCCGCGCTCGAACCGGCCGGGCACGCCCGCCGGTGCGGGCGCGAGCTTGTCCGGGTGCAGGCTGTCGAGCAGGGCCGGCTCGGCGACCACGGTGCCGATGTGCGGGCCTGACCACTTGTAGGCGCTGGTGGCGTAGAAGTCGGCGCCGAGGGCCGCTATATCCACCGGTACATGCGGGGTCGCGTGCACGCCGTCCACGTAGACGAGCGCGCCGACCGCGTGCGCGGCCGCGGCGATGGCCGCCAGGTCCGGCCGGGTGCCGACGACGTTGCTGGCCGCGGTGACCGCCACCAGCCGGGTGCGCTCGGAGAGCAGCTCGCCGTACTGGGCGGCGGGCAGTTCGGTGGTCGCGAGGTCGACCTCAGCCCACCGCACTGTAGCGCCGCGCCGCGCGGCGGCCTGCACCCAGGGCCTGATGTTCGCGTCGTGGTCGAGCCGGGATACCACGATCTCGTCTCCCCGCTCCCAGCGCCGGGACAGCGCCTCGGCCAGCCGGTAGGTGAGGGTGGTCATGTTCGGGCCAAGGATGACGCCGTCCGGGTGGCCGCCGGTCAGGTCGGCCAGGGCCTGGCGGCATTCGGCCACGATGGAGCCGGAGCGGCCGCTGGCCGGGAAGGTGCCCCCGACGTTGCCGAGCCCGGCACGGTAGGCATCCGCGATCGCCTCGATGACCGCGGCGGGAACCTGGGTGCCCGCGGCGCCGTCCAGGTAGGCGAATCCGTCGCTCAGTGCCGGGTAGGCCGCCCGGACGCGCTTCACATCAAACGTCACGAACAAAAGACTCTACTCCGGCGGGCCGCCGGGCTCCTGAGCCGTGCCGGCCTGCACGTACAGCTCCTGAGCAGTGCCTGCCTGCGCGTACAGCTCCCTGACCCGGCCGGCCAGCGCGGTGAAGAAGCCGCCGAACCCGGCCGCGGCCAGCGCCGCGCCGACGGTGACATCCAGCCGCGCCGCGCCCGTCCACCGGGCGCCGGCCGGCTGGTAGCGCAGCACGAACGGCGCCGCGATCAGCCACGCCCCGGCGGCGAAGATGGCCGCGAGCCCGGGTGGCGACGCACAACCCGGACAGGTAGCGCCTCATATGCCCGGGGAACCCGACGAACCCCATTAGTGACTCTCCGAAGTTGAATAATCACACCTAGTTTCAAGGCGCACCACTCTAACACCTGAGACCAGCCCGGATCCCGGCCTGACGCAATCAGCAGGAAGTGCCAGGGATCCTCGTCGTCCCACCCGGTGAGCTCGGGCCACAGCTGTGGCATGCCTCCGCGCCACGCCGTCAGCACGAGCTCCGGGTCGGCCGGCCGGTAATCCTTGCCTAGCGACCGGGCCAGGTCCCACGCGTGCAGGTGCCATTCGGCGCCGGCCGCGCCCGCCATCGCGCCCACGGTGATGTCCGTCCCCCGGTACCTGTGGTGGGCCAGGTCCCAGGACTGCGGCAGCCGCCGTCCGTAGGACCGCGCCGACTCGGCGAACGCCATGATGTGCTCGGGTCCTGGCGCGTCCGGCAGCGCGGCGAGCTCGGCGGCGTTCTGCCTGGCCAGCTTGCGGGCGAGTGAGTCGGCGGGCGCGTCGGCCGCCATCAGCCGCGCGAGCCTGCTGGCCGGAGCGTCGTCAAGGTACTCGTGATAGTCGTCGGCGACGCAACGCAGGTGCCCGGCGAGGTCCACGGCCCGCCATTCGGCGCACGGCGTCGCCGCGAGCCAGGTTGCGTCGCTGAACTGAGCGGCCAGCTCGCAGATCACGGTGACCCCGTCGCGGTAGCAGGCCAGGACCCCCGCGCGGGATACCCGGCTCATCTACGCCTGGGGCGACTGGTACTGCTGCTGCTGCGCTGCACGGTTCCCTCCCTGCCGGCCACCCGGCAACCGGTTCGCGAAGCCTCCGGGGCAGCCAGCGTGCCAGAGTTGCGCGCCGCAAACAAGCCGTACGCCTGAAGAAAATGAGGTGACAACCTTCCAGCCGCCCGGTTAACGTCGCAAGTAATGCCCTCTGTTACCCCTTCGCTGGTCACGCACGCCTTCGCCAGGGTACGGCCAGTCGGGGCGCTGTGGCGGCTACGCGGCTACCTGAAGCCCTACCGCACGCAGCTGATCGTGATGTTCGCCGCCGCGCTCGGCGCGGTCGCCGCCGAGATTGCCATCCCGCTCCTGACCAAGGTCGTAGTCGACGGCGCGATCGCGCACGGCGACAAGAGCCTGCTGATCCCGCTGTCCCTGGCGGCGATCGCCCTCGGCGCGTCGGTGGGAGCGCTGAACATGATCCGCCGCTGGATCCAGTCCGGCGCGGTCGCGAACATCGAGAAGTCGATCAGGGACGACCTGTACGCCCACCTGCAGCGGCTGCAGGCGTCCTTTCACGACGACTGGCAGTCGGGCCAGCTCCTGTCACGGGCGACGACCGACCTGTCGTCCATCCGCAGGTTCGCGGGCTTCGGCCTGATCTTCCTGGTCACCAACATCATGACGTTCGTCGCGGTGGTCGCGCTGCTGATCCACCTCAACTGGTGGCTTGGCCTGGTCACCGGCGTAGTGTTCGCGCCGGTGCTGCCGGTCTGCTTCCGGTTCGAGAAGCGCTACCGGGTGCTGTCCCGCCGGGTCCAGGACCAGCAGGGCGACCTGGCCACGCTGATCGAGGAGGCGGCCACCGGGGTCCGGGTGCTGAAGGCGCTCGGCCGGGGACGCCAGGCGGGGGCCAGGCACGACGCCCAGGCCGCCGAGGTCTGCCGGACCCAGGTCGAGAAGGCGGGCCTGCTCGGCTCGTTCTGGGCGCTGCTCGACCTGATCCCGAACGCCGTCATCGGCCTGGTCATCGTGCTCGGCGCGCTCGCGGTCAGCACCCACTCGCTGACCCTCGGCGGCTTGGTGGCCTTCATCACGCTCGCGCTGGAGCTCGTCTGGCCGGTCGAGGCGATGGGTTACATCATCGCGTCGGGCCAGGAGGCGGCGACCGCGGCGCAGCGCGTGCTGGAGATCTTCGACACCGATCCGGAGATCACCGACAAAGATTCCCCCGAACGGGCGGGCGTCCACGCCCTCACGCCGGGCCGGGGGCCGCGCCGGGCGGTACCCGGGCCCCGGGAGCCCGCGGCTGGCACCCGCGGCCACCTGGTGTTCGACCATGTCGCCTTTTGCTACCCCGGGGCGGCCGAGCCGGTGCTCCGCGACATCGTGCTCGACCTGACACCCGGCCAGACGCTTGTGCTCACCGGGGCGACCGGCTCGGGCAAGTCGACTCTGCTGCAGCTCGTGCCGCGGCTGGCCGACCCCACCTCGGGATCGGTCCGGCTGGACGGCGCGGACGTGCGGGACCTCCCGCTGGCGCGGCTGCGCAAGGCGGTCGGCTGCGCCTTCGAGGACGCGACGCTGTTCTCCGCCAGCGTCAGGGAGAACGTGACGTTCGGCGCGCCGGACGCGGACGACGAGGCGGTGGAAGCCGCGCTGACCGCGGCGCAGGCCAGGTTCGCCTACGACCTGCCGTGGGGCCTGGACACCAGGATCGGCGAACAGGGCATGGCCCTGTCCGGCGGCCAGCGGCAGCGGATCGCGCTGGCCCGGGCCATCCTGGCCCAGCCGGACGTGCTGATCCTCGACGACCCGCTGTCCGCGCTCGACGTGCACACCGAGGAGCGGGTGACCAGGGCGCTGCACGAAATCCTGGCCGGCTCGACGGCGCTGGTGGTGGCGCACCGGCCGTCCACCGTGGCGCTGGCCGACACGGTCGCGCTGCTGTCCGGCGGGGTGATCGCGGCCAGCGGCAGCCACCGGCAGCTGCTGGCGTCCAACCCCGAGTACGCCGCGCTGATGGACGTGGAAGACCTGGAGGCAAGCGCGTGAGCGCCCAGGGGGGCCAGGGGGGCCAGGGGGGTTCGGGGGTACGGGTAGTCCCCCCGTACGGGGGGTCCCCGGGGGGTCGCCCCCCGGGGGCAAATACTGCCTGGCGGGGAGTCGCCGCCGAGAAGGCCGAGGAGGTCAGCGCCGGGCTGGCCGCGCTGCTGCGCGAGCGGAGCAGGCGGCTGCTCGGCGACCTGCTGCGCCCGTACCGGCACGAGGTCATCACCACGATCTCGCTGATCGTGGTGGAGAGCCTGGCCGCCCTGGCCGGCCCGTGGCTGGTCGGCATCGCCATTGACAGCGGCCTGCCGCCGCTGCTGAACCACCAGGACGCGCTGCCGCTGCTCGGCATCGCGGCCGCGTTCGCCGTCGCGGTCGGGGTGCAGGCCGTCACCACCCGCATGTTCGTCACCATGACCGGGCAGGTCGGCCAGAAGGTGGTGCTCGAGCTGCGCCGCCGCCTATTCGCGCACTTCCTCCGCCTGGAGGTGGCGTTCCACGAGGACTACACCTCCGGGCGGGTGATCTCCCGGCAGACCTCCGACATGGAGGCGATCTCCGACCTGTTCGAGGAGGGGCTCGACTCGCTGATCGCGGCCGTGCTGACGCTGCTGCTCGTCGGCACCGGGATGCTCCTGCTCGACTGGCAGCTCGGCCTGGTGGTGCTGGCCGGCTTCATCCCGCTGACCTGGCTGACGGTCTGGTTCCGGCGCGAGTCCGCCCGCGCCTACCGGCGCACCAGGGAGACCATCGCGCTGGTCATCGTGCATTTCGTCGAGACGTTCGGCGGGATCAGGGCGGTGCAGGCATTCCGCCGGGAGAAGCGGAACTCGGAGATCTTCTCCGGCCTGGGCCGGGACTATGCCGACGCGAGCACGCGCGCGTCCCGGCTCATCGCCATCTACGGCCCGTCCATCTCGCTGGTCGGCAACATCATCACCGGCGTGGTGCTCGGCTACGGCGGGCTGCTCGCGATCGAGGGAAACCTCAAGGTGGGCGTGCTGGCGACCTTCCTGCTCTACCTGCAGCGCTTCTTCGACCCGCTGCAGGACGTGTCGCAGTTCTACAACATCTTCCAGTCGGCGGCCTCGGGCCTGGAGAAGATCTCCGGCGTGCTCGAGCAGGAGGCAGCGGTGCCCGAGCCGGCCGCGCCCGAGCCGCTGCCGCCCCGCGCGGCGCCGGCCCCGGCCCGGCTGTCCTTGTCTCCGGCCGTACCTCCGGCCCTGTCCCCGGCCCTGTCCCCGGCCCCGGCCCCGGCCCCGGCCGGACGGCAGGCACGGTTCGAGTCGGTGACCTTCGGCTACCGGGACAACCTCGTGCTGCCCGGGCTGGACCTGGACATACCGGCCGGGCAGACCGTCGCCCTGGTCGGTGAGACCGGTGCGGGCAAGACGACGATCGCGCGCCTGCTCGGCCGGTTCTACGATCCCCGCTCGGGCCGGGTCACTCTGGACGGGGTCGACCTGCGGCAGCTGCCCGACTCCGTGCTCCGCTCCGAGATCATCGTGATCACCCAGGAGAACTTCCTGTTCGACGGGTCGGTCGCGGACAACATCAGGCTCGGCCGCCCGGACGCGCCCGCCGCGGACGTGCAGAAGGCGGCCCGGATGATCGGCGCGCACGACTTCGTCGCCGCGCTGCCGGAGGGCTACGACACCTCGGTCGGCAAGCGCGGCGGCCGGCTGTCGGCCGGACAGCGCCAGCTGATCTCGTTCGCGCGGGCGTTCCTGGCCGCCCCGGCCGTGCTCGTCCTCGACGAGGCCACGTCGCTGCTCGACATCCCGAGCGAGCGGCAGGTGCAGGCCGCGCTGCGCACCGTGCTGGCCGGCCGGACCGCGGTCATCATCGCGCACCGGCTGTCCACGGTCGCGATCGCCGACCGGGTCCTGGTCCTGGACCACGGGCGGATCACCGAGGACGGGCCGCCAGGCGAGCTGATCTCCGGCGACGGCGAGTACGCCGCGCTGCACGCGAGCTGGGCCGCCAGCCTGGCCTAGGGTGGGTATGGGGGAGAAAAAGAGCCTGCGGTCAGGGCGCGGGATCCCCGGGGACGATGATGCCGGTCTCGTAGGCGAGGATCACGGCCTGCACCCGGTCCCGGAGGCCGAGCTTGGCCAGCAGGTTGCCCACGTGCGTCTTGACCGTGGCCTCGCTGACGAACAGGGTGGCTGCGATCTCGGTGTTGCTGCCCCCGCGGGCCAGCCGTACCAGCACCTCGCGCTCTCGCGCGGTCAGCGAGGCGAGCCGTGATGGTGCGGGCGAAGTCGCCGGCGGCCTGCGCGCGAACACCTCGATGAGGCGGCGCGTGACGGATGGGGCGAGCATGGCGTTGCCGCCGGCGGCGACGCGGACGGCGGCGATGAGGTCAGCGCGGGGCGAGTCCTTGAGCAGGAACCCGCTCGCGCCGGCCCGCAGCGCCTCGTACACGTACTCGTCAAGGTCGAATGTGGTGAGCATGACCACCTTAGGGGTCTTTCGGTCCGGCGAGCCGCGAGTGAGCAGCCGGGTCGCCTCCAGCCCGTCCATCCCTGGCATGCGGATGTCCATCAGCACCACGTCGGGCTGGTGGATACCCGCGGCCGCCAGCGCCGCCTCGCCGTCGGCGGCCTCACCCACCACCGTGATGCCCTCGGCGGTGTCCAGGATGATGCAGAACCCCGAGCGGACCAGTTCCTGGTCATCGACCACGAGCACCCGGATCGGGTCGGGAGCGGCCGGGATCGTCATCGCGACGGCAGCCGCGCGGTGACGGCGAAGCCACCCGTCTGGGTCGGGCCGACGGTCAGGTTGCCACCGCAGGAGGCGACCCGCTCGGCGATGCCGGCCAGGCCGAGACCCGAGGACCCGGCCCCCGTGAGCAGCGAGCCCGGCTGGCCGACCCCGGTGCCGTTGCCCGCGGCCGGGGTTCGCCCGTCCGTCCGGTGCCCGGAATCGGTGACGCTCACCGTGATGTACCCGGGCTCGTAGCGCAGGGTCACCGCGGCCTGAGCGGCGCGGGCATGCCGGATCGTGTTGGTCAGGGCCTCCTGGACGATGCGGTACGCGGTCAGGTCCACGCCGGGCGCCAGCGGGACCGGGGTGCCGACGACCTCGAAGTCGACGGGCAGCCCCGTCCCGCGGACCTGGTCGAGTACGTCGCCGAGCTCGCCGAGCGAGGCCGAGGGCGCCGTCTCCAGCCGTGCCGACGGCCTGCGCAGCACGCCGAGGAGCCTGCGCAGCTCGGTCAGGGCCTGCCGCGCCGTATCGCCGATGATCTCCACCGAGCGCCGGGCCTCCTCGGGCCGTCTCGGGAGCAGCGAGGTCGCCGCCTCCGCCTGAACCGCGATCAGGCTGACGTGGTGGGCCACGAGATCGTGCAGCTCCCGAGCGATCCGGGCCCGCTCGCGCTCCGCGGCCTGCGAGGACTGGCGGTCGACTTCCGCCTCGGCATGGTCGGCCCGGCTCTGCGCGGCCCGGATGCTGGCCCGCTTGGCCCGGCTGAGCAGGCCCGCCGCGGCGGCCGTCACGAAGATCGTCACCTGGAAGATCGTGTCGTACGGCTGCGGGTGGCCCGGCGAGGCCTCCGAGATCGTGATGCCCGCCGCCACCAGCAGGCAGGCGATCCAGCGCCAGGTTGTCCCGCGGCGGTCGATGATGGTGTAGAACGCGATGGCCGGCCCCAGCGGGAACGGCGCGAGCCCGAACCCGATCTTGTCGTAGGCGACTCGCGCGGCGCCGATGACCAGGCCGATCCCCACGGGCCGGGACCGGCGCCAGGTGAGCGGGAGTCCCTGGGCGGCGACGAGCAACAGAGCCAGCCATAGCGGGTGCAGCTGGGCCCAGTACGGCAGCAGCGAGACCATGTTGACCGCGGTCACCGCCACGCCGAGGCCCAGGTCCTGGATCCTCTCCTGGTGCCGCAGCGGAAGCGCGGCCAGCCGCGCCGCCAGCGGCTGCGGGAGCCTGCCCAGCCGCGCCGCCACCGTCTTCACGCCCTGATGGTACGGCCTGGCGAACGGCCCAGGGATCACCCGGAAGGCGGATCCGGCGACTGCGACCAAAGGCGGAGTCATGGCTGCTTGCCGACCGTGCTCTGCGCCATCGGACCGAGCCGGGAATTCGCCCGGGCGCCCGATGCGCCGGGCCCGCCTGCATGGCCACGATGACCCTATGGACATGACCACCGGAACTCGTCTGGGTCTTCCCGCTTCAGCAGCTCCCTCCCCCGTACCCGGCGCGCCCGCGGCCGCGTCTCGTCCGCCCTGGCCCGGGATCGCCTTGATTACCGCAGCCGCGGTGGCCGTCGAGATTGCGGTCAGCGCGCGTTACGGCTACGTCCGCGACGAGCTTTACTTCCTGTCGGCCGGGCACCACCTGGCGTTCGGCTACGTCGACCAGCCGCCGCTGACCCCGCTGCTGGCCCGGATCACCGCGGCCCTAACCGGCAATACGCTGGTGGGCTTGCGGATCCTGCCCGCACTGGCCCTAGGCGCGCTCGTGGTGATGACGGCCGCTATGAGCCGCCGCCTCGGCGCGGGCCGGACCGGCCAGTTGCTCGCCGCGCTCGCCGCCGCGACCTGCGCGGAGTATCTCGGCGCCATGCACGAGCTGACTACCACGACGCCCGACTTGGTCTTCTGGGCCGTCACGCTCCTCTTGGTCATGCGGCTCCTGGCCAGCCAGGACCGGCGCTGGTGGGTGGCTATCGGCGGCTGTGTCGGGGTGGCCAGCGAGGCCAAGTGGAACATCGGCTTCCTGGTGGCCGCGCTGGCGGCCGGCTTCCTGCTCACCGATGCGCGCCGTCTCCTGCGCAGCCGTTACCTGCTGATCGGCGGCCTGATCGCCGCGGCGCTGGCGGCACCCGATGTCATCTGGCAGGCCGCGCACGGCTGGCCCGCACTGGACGTATTTCGGACGCTGCAGACCGCGGCCGGACACAACCGGGCCGGCTACTGGCCCGGGCAGATCCTCTATACCGGCGTGGTGCTGACCCCGCTGTGGTTGGCCGGCGCCCTCTGGTCGCTGCGCAGCGCCGCGAGCCGGCCTTTCCGCCCGGTGGCGATCGCCTGCGTAACGGTGATCGCGCTGCAGTTCGTCCTCGGCGGCAAGGCGTACTACCCGGGCGCTGCGTTCACGTTCCTGCTCGCGGCCGGCTGCGTTCCGCTCGAGCGCCGCCTCGCGGCCCGCACACCGCCGGCCCGCCGGCCGTGGCCGGCCCGCGCCTGGCCGGGCCGGCTGGTCACCCCCGCGGTCTTGGTCGGGGCAGCCATGCTGGCCGGCGCGGTGCTGGCCGCGCCGGTGGCGCTCTCCGTTCTGCCGGCCCGCGCGCTGCACACCGTGCCGCTGCAGAAGATCAACTACGACCTCGCCGAGTCGATCGCCTGGCCGAAGCTGGTAGCGGTGGTCGCCCGGGAGTACGACACCTTGCCGACCGCGGTGCGGCAGCGGACCACGATCCTGGCCGGCAACTATGGCGAGGCCGGAGCGATCGACCGGTACGGGCCCGGCTACGGCCTGCCGCGGGTCTACAGCGGCGCCAACAACTTCTGGCTCTGGGGGCCGCCGCCCGCCGCCGACTCCGCGGTCATCGCGGTGAACGTCGACCCGGCCCTGCTCCGCCGCGAGTTCGCCCACGTCCGCCTGCTCGCCACGTTCTGGAACGGACTCGGCGTCGACGACGACGAGCAGGGCGCGCCGGTGTTCCTCGCCACCGGCCTGCGGTCCTCCTGGCGGCAGGCCTGGCCTGCGTTCCGGGACTACGCGTAGCGTGCCCCGGCCCGGTGTGCGGCCGGGGCGGGCGCCCGCGTACCCTATCTGGTCATGAGACCTGCGGTCAGGCGGCGGACCAAGCCGAGCAGCGAGGCGGAGCAGCAGTACCAGGCCGACGCGGCCCTGGCCGGACGCCGCGCGGAGCTTCTCGACGCCGCCCGCGAGGCGGAGAACCGCTTCCGGCAGGCGCAGGCACGGCGCGCCCCCGACGCGGAGGTACGCCGCCTGGCCGAGGACCTCGACGCCGCGCTCACCGAGGCCATGCGGGCCGCGTACGCTGCGCAGCGCGCGGAGATCGGCCCCCGCGGCTACGACGACCGCATCTACCGCCGCAAGGCGAAGGCCACGCCGACGGTGCACGCCCTTACGGCCGAAGCCGAGCACCTGCTCACGCTGCGGGAGACGCACCGTCTCAACGACATCCCGGCCGTCGCTTACGACCCGGCGCCCTAACCCGGCACCATCCGTTCTGACCCGGCCCTTCTGACCCGGCCCTTCTGACCCGGCCCTTCTG
>Ga0070699_100000674_pt1 | contig 31941 bp, 20 predicted proteins | sample KBSK1503metaG_FD_65473 | JGI IMG/M metagenome (GOLD analysis project Ga0070699, IMG submission 65473) | Corn, switchgrass and miscanthus rhizosphere microbial communities from Kellogg Biological Station, Michigan, USA - KBS K1-50-3 metaG | ecosystem: Host-associated > Plants > Roots >...
CTGGTTGAGTGGCTTGTCCAAATCGAACTTGCCGGCGTCAACGAGCTTCAACACGGCGTAAGCGAACACGGGCTTGCTGAGCGACGCGGCTTCAAAGACCGTGCTGTCGGTGACGGGTTCTTTGGTCTTCGCGTCCTTTACGCCGAATGCGTGCTGCCACGCGACCTCGCCGCCTTTTACCAAGGCGATCGACACGCCCGGCACGCTCGCTTCGTTCATCATCTGAGGAATGTCCCGTTCGAGTTGCGCGGTTATATCCGCAAGCTTCGCCTTGATTCGCACAGGCTGTGGTTGATTCGATTGGCCTTGCGCCCGCGGTGCTGCGCCGAACAAACCAATCGCAATCGCGATGACGATCGACACAAAAACACTAGCTGCTGATTTCAGTTTCATCTTTGACTCCGCAATCCCTGATCACTGACAACGAAGCGCGACCATCGGATCGATCTTCGTTGCGCGTCTGGCCGGCAAATAACAAGCGAGCAACGCCACGCCGGTCAGCAGCAGCGCGATCGCGGCAAAGGTAACCGGATCGGTGGCGCTCACGCCATACAGCAAGCTCGAAATCAAACGCGTTACCGCCAGCGCGCCGATCAACCCGGTAGCCACGCCGGCAATCGCGAGCTTCATTCCCTGTCTGACAACCATCGCAAGCACTTCGCCGCGGCGCGCGCCAAGCGCGACGCGAATTCCGATCTCGTGCGTGCGTTGATTCACCGAATAGGAAATCACGCCGTAGATTCCTATCGCCGCCAGCACCAGCGCGACCAAACCGAACAACCCCGACAGCACGGCTATGAAGTTCGCCGAAGCCAGGTCCTTGTCGACGTAATATTCCAACGGCCGCACTTTGCTGAGCGCCATATCCTTGCTCAACGCGCGCAGCTCTTGCCTTATCGATCCAGCGAGCGCAAGCGCGTCGCCCTTCGTTCGTATGGCGTAACTCAAATGCTCTCGAGTGCTTTGCGCATAGGGCAGATAAATCTGGCCGCGCAACTGCTGGCTAAGGCTGTGATGCCGCAAGTGTTCAACCACGCCCACGACTTCAACCGGCTTCATATTGAAACCGTTGTCTGAGTTTTCGGCCTGCATCTTTTTTCCGATCGCGCTCTCACCCGGCCACGTTTCGTGAGCGAGCTTGTCATCGACTATCACCACGCTTGCGCCGGTTGCGTTGTCGCGATTGTCAAACCACCGTCCGGCGACCAGGCGCGATCCCATCGCCTGAAAATATCCCGGAGTTGCACTGCGATAGTCAGCCAACACATTTTGTTGCTCGTCTTCGGTCATGCCTTCGGGGACGTATGGACTGTACCAGTTCGGATAATCATCCAGAGGCAAATGCGAAACGCCGCCGACGGATTCGACACCACCAAGCGCAAGAAGCTTGTCTTCAAACTGCTTTACGAAATTCGTGCGCGCCTGAGGATCGTTGTACTCCCTCCCGCTCAAACTGATTTCGAATGTGAGAACGCCGTCGGGCTTGAATCCGGGATCGACCTTGTGAAGGCGATCCATCGTGCGCATCATCAATCCGGCGCCGACCAATAACACAAAGCCAAGCGCAACCTCGGCGATGACCAGTAACGCGCCGGTGCTTGCGCGCGCGCGCCCTGCGCTTGAGCGCCCGGCCTCCTTCAGCGTTTCGATGAGGTTCACCTTTCGAGTTTCAAGCGCGGGCGCAAGCCCGAACAGCAAGCCGGAAAGCAGAGAGATTCCCGTTACAAAGCCGAGAACAGCCCAGTCGACCTGAACCGATCCGATGCGCGCCAACGTATCGGGTCGCAGCTTTAGCAGCAATCTGACTCCTTCCATTCCAACTATCAGACCCGCAAGCCCGCCGACAAAACACAACACCAGACTTTCCGACAACAACTGGCGAATCAATCGCGCCGACGATGCTCCAAGCGCCGACCGTATCGCGAATTCCTGATGCCGGACGTTCGCTTGCGACAAAAGGATATTCGCCACGTTGACGCAGGCGATCAGCAGCACCAGTCCCGCCCCGATCACCAACGCAATCAACGTCGGACGCAGCTTGCGGACGGCATCGCCTCGCATCGACGCGACATCGAGCGAAAGATTCTCGCTTGCGAATTCGGTGAAGTTGCCGCGAAGTTGTTCGGCTATCGAATTGGCTTCCTGTTGCGCCTGCGCGAGAGTGACTCCGGGTTTCATGCGTCCGACCACTCGCATGTAATACAGGTTCACCGGATCCTTGTAGATCACCGAAGAAAACGTCGTCCACGCCTGAGTATCGAGCGGCACATTGGCTTCGGGGGAAAACACGACCTGAAAATCCTGAGGCATCACTCCAACGACCGTTGTTCCGCCGGTGCCGACGCGAATCTGACGGCCGATGATTGACGGGTCGCTTCCGAAGCGGCGTTGCCACAAACCATAACTCAAGATGATCGCGTTGCCGATCTTGACGTCCTCGTCCTCCGGCAAAAAGGTGCGGCCCAGCATTGGCTTCGCGCCGAGGATGCTAAAGAAATTGTGAGTCACCGAAGCCAGCTTGATCTGCTCGGGCTCCTGCTCTCCGGTCAACGTGCCCGTGCCGACCCAGATGCCCCCGACGTCCTCGAGCAACTGACTGCGATCTTTGATCTCGCGCATCTCGATTGCAGAAGCGGGAGCGCGCGACGCGCCCATCTTGTGAAACGCGGACCAGATCAGAATCAGCTCATCGGGCCGCTCATAAGGCAACGGACCGAAGAGCACGGCATGAGCCACGCTGAAGATCGCGGTGTTTGCTCCGATGCCAAGAGCAAGGGTCGCAATAGCGATCAAAGCGAAGCCGCGCTTCTTTCTGAGCATTCGCGCGCCATAGCGAAGATCTTGAATTAAGGTTTGCATCATTGACTTCCTTTAGTTCAGGGTTCAGGGTTCAGGGTTCAGGGTTCACGGTTGGCAGTTTCTCGTGCAGTTTCGGCAACCAACCTGCTAACTAAACTTGAAAACAGAAACCTTGAACCCTGAACCCTGAACCCCGAACCCGAACCGGTTCTCAGAACCAATTCTTATTCGTATCGCAGTGCGACGATCGGATCGACTCGCGATGCCCGTCGCGCTGGAAGATAACCCGCCAGAGCGGCGACGGCGATCAAAACCAACGCTGCCGCGGAAAGCGTTAGCGGATCCGCCGCGGTCAGCCCATACAACTGAGTTGAAACGAGCCGTGCCGCGACAATCGCGGCGGGAATGCCAATCACGATTCCAATCAGAACAAGAACGAGTGTTTCTCGAAGCACCATCCACAGGATGCGCGGCCGCTCGGCTCCAAGCGCCATTCGAATTCCGATTTCATTCGTCCTGCGCATAACCGTGTTGGCCATCACCCCGTACAACCCGACGCACGCCAGCACAAGCGCAAGAATTCCAAAGAAACTGACGAGCTCGGCGATCAATCTTTCCTGTTGAAGCGAGTCAGCGAATTGTTTCTCGAGCGAATTCACTCCAACGATGGGCAACTTGTCATCCACTTGAGCGATCGCCGATCGTACCGATGACGCCATCGACAACGGATCACCCTGCGTTCGAATTTCAAGATTGGCCGAGTACTCCTTTTCCTGGAGTATTGGCCGGTACACGGTGCGAAGAGGCTTCTCCCTGGCGTCTTCATATTTTGCGTCGCCAATCACGCCGACTATTTCAATGCCTGCGCCGTCCTTTGGATCGTCGCCGAATTGGAACCGGCGGCCGATCGGGTTCTCTCCGTGGAAGAAGTATTCGGCGAAGGCCTGGTTCACGACGGCGACCTTCGGCGACGACTCGGTGTCCTCAAGACCGATCTCTCGGCCAAGCAACAACGGCAGACCCAGAGTTTCGCAATAGCTTGGGCCCACCATCATGTCGCTCACAACCAGGTCCTCTTGCTCAGAACGCCGCATGTATCCCTGAACCGTGACATCGCTGCTTCGTCTGGTGCCGCTAATTGGACTGTAGGTCGCAAGCGTGGCGGCCTCAACTCCCGGCAGTGAGCCCACCCGCTCCAGAAGCTGGCGATAACGCGGAATCAACTCTGCGCGTTTGTAGCCCGCCAGTCTGGGATCGAGATCGACTAGCAATACGTTGTCTCGATTGAAGCCGAGATTCTCGTGTGCGAGTTTCAATAAGCTTCGCGCGAACAACCCGGCGCCCACCAGCAACACAAGCGACAGCGCGACCTGCGATACAATCAGCGCCGGCGCGAGCCCCATTCGCAGTTTGCCTCCAGCGCCGCGCGCGGATTTTTCCTTTAGCGCGGTGGTCAGATCCGTGCGGCTCGCGCGCAATGCCGGAGTGAGCCCGAACAAGAGTCCGGCGAGAAGCGATACCCCCACGGTAAAGCCAAGAACCGCCGTGTCAGGCCGGACATCGATGGGCGAAGTCCTTGCCACAAGCGTCACCAACGCGCTGACGCCCCATTGAGCGAGCAGCACGCCCAATGCGCCTCCCAACACCGCAAGCAGCACGCTTTCAGTCAGAAGCTGCCGAACCAATCGCCCACGATTGGCTCCCAGAGCCAATCTCATCGAGATTTCCATCTGGCGGGCGGCGGATCGCGACAGCAGCAGATTGCCGACATTAGCGCACGCAATCAGAAGCACAAGCCCAACAATGGCCATCAACATTCGCAACGGCTCGGAATAGCGAAACCTGAGTCCGGATATTCCGCGCGCGCCGGAGCTCAGCGTTATGAAGCTGCTCTCGATTTCCTTCCTTCGCTCGTCGGTTATTGAAGAGCCCGCCTGCTCGTTGAGGAATTGGTGAAGCAAGACGTTCATACCGGTTTGCGCTTGTGCGATGGTAACGCCGGGTTTCAGCCGGCCAACCAGGCCGAGCCAGTAAGTTCTTTGATCCTCGAGCGAGGACTCGCGCATCTCAATCTGCGGTTGAAACGCGAGCGGCAGCCAGTAGTCGGGTGAGCGCCGCACTCTTATCCCGAAGAACTCAGGCGGCATCACTCCAACAATTGTAAAAGATGTCCCATTCAATAGAACATTGCGCCCGACAGCCGACGGGTCGCCGTTCAGGCGCTGCTTCCAGTATCCATAACTGACAACCGCCGCCGGTGACGCAGCCGGACGATCGTCGTCGGGCGTCAGCGTACGGCCCATAAGCGCGCTCGAGCCCAGAGCCGCGAAGTAATTGCCCGACACCAAGTGTCCCTGCGCTCTCTCCGCTGCCTCGCCGCCGCTTTGAACGCTCAGACGTGCTTCGCCGCTTCGAAACGCGCTGAGCGATTCGAATGCGTCATTTCGATCGCGCAGGTAGCGATAGGATGGGTATGAATAGCGCACCCATTGATCGCTTGCTGGACTTCCCACGGACATGCCTTCGCCCGGCGCATCCGAGAACAACACTAGTTGCTCCGGTTTTGTGACGGGCAACGACTTGAGAAGGACTGCATTCACCAGCGTGAAGATCGCGGTGTTCGCGCCGATTCCAAGCGCGAGGGAAACGAGAGCGACTGAAGTAAACCCGGGACTCTTTCGCAAAAGGCGCGCGCCGTATCGTAGGTCTTGCCAGAGTGTGAGCATCGGTTCTCCTCGAATCCAGTAGCGTCAATCAAACACAACGAGTCGACGCCGGTAAAGATAGTCCAAGGTCCAGTGCCAGCGGCGTGCCAGCAATTTGCGTTGTTTAACTTAGCATAAGATTGAGGTTCCCTCGGACGCCCGGGGCGCGCCTCGATCAGGTTGTCCGCTTCCGCCAACATCGCTTCCCACAACCGGACGCTGCCGACAGATTCCGACTCACATTGTTCCCATCTTAATCGTCCACAAATTTGAACTCTCCAAGTGACAGTGCGTTCAAGCCTGCTCAACGTGACGTCTATGCGGGAACAGGGTAAAGTACTGAAGAAGAATTCATCACTGATAGATCACGACTCGATAAATTCATTTCAGGGGGAAAGGTTAATCATGATACGAAGGTTTGTGATATTCGCGGCGATGTTCGCTCTCATTACTCAATCGGCTTTCGCGCAAACTCCAGTCAGGCAGGCCAGGGCAGGAGAAGTCGTGCGGCTCACCGAAGGATTGACGCTCCGCGTCACAAAAGCGGTGAAGTCTCCCTTCGCCAGCGTCAAGATTACGGGCGAGCCGTTTGTCGTGGTGCTCGAACTTGACGCCGGCCTGAAGGAAACGGCGCTTTCGTATCAGATTACGGCCGATGCGAAGACATCCGAGGTCGCGCTCACCAGCGGGACACAGAGGATCGCGCCGCGCGCGGTCGTCGAAGACTTTCCGAGCTGGGGTGAGGATAACGACAAAGAGGTCGAGCTAATCGCTCCGCAGGACAAGGGAGCCGCGTCGATCAGCTTCAGAAAAACCGGCTCGATTTCCATTCTGTTTGATCTGCCGGCCGGTCCACCGGCTGCCGCCAGAAAACTGTCGCTGGTGCTTCGAACGCTCAAACCGGCTGAAGAACAACATTCACTCGTCATAACGTTGTGAGCTGGCCGCGTCTGTCAGGGATTCTCACACAACACCGACAGAGATCATTTGTATCGTAAGGCAACCATCGGATCGACTCGGGTCGCTCGATGCGCGGGGATGAAACTGGCTGCCAGAGCCACTCCTGTCAATAGAGCCGAAGTGGCCACGAACGTCACAGGATCCGTGGCGCTTACTCCAAACAGCAGAGCCGATATCACTCGAGTCAAAGCAAAGGCGCCGACCAACCCGATCGCAACGCCCGCAAGGACCAGCTTCAGCCCTTGCCCGACCACGAGCGTCAACACATCGCGCCCCTGCGCGCCCAACGCAACACGAATCCCCATCTCGTGCGAACGCTGCGCAACCGAGTAACTCATCACACCGTAAATCCCAACCGCCGCCAAAATCATCGCCACGCAGGCGAAAGCCGCGAGCAGAATCATTGCGAATCGCCGCTCCGAGATCGTGCTTGCGATCAATTCGTCCATCCGCTTTACGTTGTAAATCGGTTGATCCCTGTCGATCGCCGAGACTTGCTCGCGCACCATCCTTATCAACTCGGCGGACTCTGATTTGCCGCGGACCACCAGGCTCATAGTGCCGGTCGCGTCCGCGAAGAATTGATCGGGAATCTGATTGTAGTCGGTATACATCTGGAACCTGATCTTCGATTGCTCGTCCGCATCCCAACTCAGGTGCTTGATGTGCTTGACCACGCCCACTACTTCAAGCTTGAGCGTTCCTTCATTGATCAATACAAGCTGGCCGATGGGACTCTTGTCGCGAAACAACTCCCTGGCCATGTTCTGGTCGATGATCGCGACGCCGGGAGTTTTCTCAGTGTCCCGGTCATTGAATGTCCGGCCTTCCAAAAGCGGGATTCCCATCGCGCGAAAATAATCGACGCCGACCGTGGACTGCACAGTCAGATTCTGGTCTCCATAGTTTGAAAACGCCTGGCCTTCCAACAGCACTGGTGTCACGGTGGCCCCGTTCAACGGAACAACGTGCGTCACCGAAGCGGCATCGACCCCCGGCATTGTGCTGATCCGCTCCTCGAGTTGTTTGTAGAACGCTCGAGCGCGCGAACTCTCGGAGTACTTCACCGGAGACAAACTAAAGGTCATTGTCAGCAGGTTCCTGCCATCGAATCCCGCGTCGATTTGGTGCAATCGCCCAAACGTTTTCAGCATCAATCCGGCTCCGATCAACAGCACCAGCGCGAGCGCGATTTCGGTCACCACAATCACCGAGCGCAAGCGATGCCGCGCTCCGGTCGTACCTCTTCCGCCCTCCTTGAGTGTTTCGTTCAGGTCGGGTTTCGAAATCTGCAGCGCGGGCGCGAGACCAAACACAATGCCAGTCAATATCGAAGCCGAGAGAGTAAACCCGAGGACCGTCTTGTCCAACGCGATCTCTTTCACCCATGGGATACTCACCGGCATAGCAGCGAGAAGCAGATCCGCCCCCCACATCGCCAACAACAGACCGAGCGCTCCTCCGGCGACAAACAGCGCGACGCTTTCCGTGAGCAGTTGCCTTACGATTCGCCAACGGGTGGCTCCGAGCGCTGAACGAATCGCGATTTCTCTTTCGCGCCCGGCCGCTCGCGCAAGCAGGAGATTCGCGACGTTCGCGCAAGCGATCAAAAGCACAAAGCTGACGGCCCCCAGCAGCACGAGCAACGACGAGCGAACGTCTCCGACCATATCCTTGTAGATAGATTTGATCTTCACTCGGACTGTGTTGTTCGTCTTCGGATACTGCTGCTCGAGGACTGCGGCGATGCCATCGAGATCTGCCTGGGCCTGCTCCAGCGTGATGCCCGGCTTCAAGCGGCCGACGGCTATCACTCCTCCGTGCTCTTCGCGGGCTTGTTTTAAGCGGTCCGGCATGAAGCTTATGGGAATGAAAACATCGGCCGGGGTGTAGAACTGAAAGTTCGCGGGCAGCACTCCGATGACCGTGAAGCTCGCGTCGTAAAGCCTGATCGGCTTGCCCACCAGCGTCGCATCCTGGCCAAACCTGCGCTTCCACAGCCCGTCGGTGATCACAACGACCGGCGCTTTTACTCGTTCTTCCTCGTCAGTAAAGGCTCGACCCACCTGCGGCTCGACCCCAAGCGTGGAGAAAAAGTTCGCGGTAATCATCCTCGCCAACAATCGCTCGGGTTCACCGGCGCCGGTGAGATTCGCGTTATCGCGCCGGGCCACCGCCATTTCCTCGAAGCTCTGATTCCGCTCGCGCCAATCCCGGAAATCCGGCAATGACGGCGACTCCTGATCCACGTTTTCCTGTTTCTCCCAAATCACCGCAAGCGTCTCGGGATTTCTGTATGGCAGCGGCCGCAGCAGGACCGTATTCACCACGCTGAAAATCGCCGTGTTCGCGCCGATGCCAAGCGTAATCGTAATCAATGCCACCAGCGTGAAGCCGGGGCTTCGCATCATCGTGCGAAGACCGAAGTTGAGATCTTTTGATAATGTTTCCATAAAAACCTCCGTGCAGGGTTCCGGGTGCAGGGTTCCGGGTGCAGGGTTCCGGGTGCAGGGTTCTCGGTTGGTTCTCGTTCGCGAAGATGAAACCCAAGCGCCAAAACTAGAGCACGGAAACCTGAACCCTGAACCCAAACCCGGAACCCGGAACTCTGAACCCTGAACCCTGAACCCTAAACCTACTCGCATCTCAGCGCTATCATCGGATCCACCTTCGTCGCGCGGCGCGCCGGCAAGTAACACGCGAGCAATGCTACGCCAGTGAGCAGCAGCGCAATCACGGCAAAGGTGATCGAGTCGGTAGCACTCACTCCATAAAGCAGACTCGACATCAACCTCGTTCCGGCAAACGCGGCAACAAGGCCGATCCCCAGACCGAACAGGATCAGCTTCAAGCCTTGTCCGATCACCAGGCTCAGGATCCGGCCGGCATCCGCGCCCAGCGCCATCCGAATGCCGATCTCGCGAGTGCGCTGGCTCACCGCGTAAGACATAACACCGAAGATTCCGATCGCCGCAAGAATCAAAGCCAAAACACCGAAACTTCCGAGGAGCGTCGCCGCTACCCGCGCCGGCAACAGCGGCAGGGCCATGTGCTCGGTCATTGTCCTGACGCTATAAACGGGCAGATTCGAGTCGAGCTGATGAAACTCGTTGCGAAGCGCGCCGATCACCGCTTGCGGTTCGCTGGAGGTGCGCACCATCAGTGTGAGATAGCTTCCGTCCGTGGGACGCAGATTCACGTAGATAAACGGAGAAGGGTCTTCACTAAGGCTGAAGTACTTGCCGTCTCTCATCACACCCACCACTTCGATCCAGGGGCCGGTGGCGCCCTGTAAGCTGAATCGTTTGCCGAGCGCTGACTGACCCGGCCAAAAGCGGCGAGCGAAAGTTTCATTGACTACAGCCGCGCGCGGTCTGGTGTCGCCATCCTCGTCGGTGAAATCGCGGCCTTCCAACAGGTCCGCTCCAAGGGCGGGCACGAACCCCGGCGACGCCGCCGAGGTCATCGTCGATGGGATGTTCGCCCCGCGTTCCTGGGGGGCCCCTTCGACGAATACGTTGTTGTTGTTGATGTTCAAGCTGAGCGGAACAAAGTTCGACAACCCGGCATATTGAACACCCGGTAAACCGCGCACCCGCTCAAGCAAATTACGCTTGAACTGTTTGCTCCGAGCGCCGTCGTAACCCTGGAGGTTTAGATCGAAGGACATCTCGATCGCGTGCTCGGCCACGAAGCCGGGGCTTAGGAATTGCGCGCGTTGTAAACCGCGCAAGACCAAACCCGCGCAGATCAACAACAGCAACGACAGCGATACTTGAAACACAACCAAACCGTTGCGCAGCCACGAACGGCGATAACCGCCGATCGACGTTTCGTCTTTCAAGGCGGGGACGAGATCCGGGTTAGTCGCCTGGAGCGCGGGCAGCAATCCGAACAACACGCCGGTCAATAGCGATACCGCGGCGGTGAACAACAACACGCGATAATCAATGTGCAACTCGGTCGATAGTGGAATGTCCATCGGGGGCTTGAATGCCATCATCGCATCTACCACCCAATAGGCGAGCCCCAATCCCAGCACGCCGCCGCAGCCCCCCAGTAGCACGCTTTCGGTGAGCAGTTGCCGAATGAGCCGGCCACGTCCCGCGCCAATAGCCAGCCGAATCGCAATCTCCCTTCGCCGCTCGGTCGCACGCGCCAGCAACAGGTTCGCAAGGTTTGTGCAGGCGAGCAGCAAAACCAGGCCGACCACCGCCATCAAGACTCCGGCAAATCCCACAATCGGCCCGCGCAAAAACGCGCCGAACAAGCCCGGCGGCGACAACATGATCGTTTTGTTTTCGTTCTCGTTGGGATACTCGCGAGCCAACTCCGCGGCGATCGTTTTGAGCTCGGTTTCCGCCTGCTGAGTCGTGACGCCCGGGTTCAACCGGCCCTGAACGAACAAGTTCGCGCTGTCGCGGTCTTCAAGATAGTCGCTGCCCGGTTCTATCTGACCAAGCATCATCATCGGAAACCACATCTCGGGCATGTAGCTTATCTCCGATCCATGAAAGCCCTCGCCGGCGACGCCGATGATCGAATAACTGCGCCCGTTGACTATCACGTTCCTGCCGATGACGTCGGTGTCGCCCGCAAAACGATTCTTCCAGCAGTTGTATGTAATCACTGCCACCGGATGAGCGCCGGGCGCCTTGTCGTCTTGCTGGGTAAAGAACCGGCCAAGCGCCGGCTTCACGCCGAGGACATCGAAGTAATTGCCCGAAACCAAATAAGCCCACATCCGCTCATTCACGCCGTTGTTGCTCAAGCTGATCGGCGAAAAGCGATAGCACAACAAGCCGGCAAGCACGTCGTTGCGGTCGCGAAAGTCGCGGTAATTTGGATACGACAGCGTCGGAACGCTGTTGCCGCTCGGTGAATCGCTGTTGAGCGAGACCAGTTGCTCGGGCCGATCGATAGGCAACGGCCGCAGCAATACGGTATTGACCAAACTGAAGATCGCCGTGTTGGCTCCAATGCCCAGCGCCAGGGTGATGATCGCGATAGAACTCAAACCCGGCCGCTTGAGCAGCATTCGCGATCCATAGCGAAGGTCCTGTAAGAATGTTCCCATTAGGAACTCCTTTGGTTTCTGGTTTCTGGTTTCTGGTTTCTGGTTTATGGTTGGGTCTGGTCTAGACCGGAGCATCATCACAGAGCCGGGAATCTAAACCGGAGACGAGAGACCAGAAACCAGAAACTTATTCATACCTCAACGCCACCATTGGATCGACCTTCATGGCGCGGCGCGCCGGAACATAACAAGCAAACAGCGCGACCGAGGTGAGCAGAAGAGGGATCAGCGAAAAAGTCAGCGTGTCGGTTGCGCTTACATCGTAAAGAAGGCTCGCCACTATTCGAGTCAGCGCAAATGACGCAGCCAGCCCGACGCCGACTCCAATCAATGCCAGCGTCATACCTTGTTTCACTACGAGGGCAAGCACGGTTGAAGTCGGGGCGCCCAACGCCATCCGAATACCGATTTCGTGTGTGCGCTGCGTGACCGCATACGACATCACTCCGTAAATCCCGACCGCGGCGAGAATCAAAGCGACCGCCGCAAAAACGGTCAACAGCAGTGTATTAAATCTTGCGCGCGCGACTGAATTCGCCAACAGGCTCTCCATCGTGCGAACGTCCGCCAGCGGCTGCTCGCCGTCCAGCGTCTGGATTATGTTTCGCACAGCCGGCGCGATGCTTGCCGGATCGCCCGCGGTCCGAATCACAAATGTCATGAACGGAAAGGCCTGTTCAGCGTGGGGCCAGTAAGACATCGGCTCTATTTCGCTGTCGAGTCCCATGTGCTTGTGGTCGCCAACGACGCCGATGATTTCAGACGGAACGTTGTCCTCTTTCATGTAGATGGTCACACGTTTTCCGAGCGGGTCTTCGCCCGGAAGATTCTTTCGCGCGAACGCTTCATTGATCACAACGACGTGCCTCATCTCAGTTGCTTCCTGTTCGGTAAACAACCGGCCACTCTTGAGTGGAATCTGCATCGCCCCAAAGTAACCGGCATCGGTCACGCAAGCGCCCGTAGTCAGTTCCTGGCCGGGGGGAAGCTTCGGGCGCCCCTCGATTTCAACAAGCGTCCCGGAGTGTGGCCCTGCGAATGGCAGGTAGTTAGTTGCTCCGGCGGACTCGACGCCCGGCAATGATTTGATTTGCTCGACTGCCTGACGAAAGAAATCAATCGTCTTGCGGTCGGTATCATATTTCCTGGGAGGCAGGCTGATCCGCATCGTAAGAACGTTGTGCGGATTGAAACCCGGATCAACCGATTGCAGCCGGTTGAAGCTTCTGACCAACAGCCCCGCGCCCACCAGCAGCACCAGCGCCAGCGCGATCTCGGTTACCACAAAGGCGCTCCGCAGGCGATGACTGCGTGTGCCTCCGCCGATGTTCTTACTCCCTTCCTTGAGTGATTCCTGAAGCCTCACGCGGGTCGCTTCAAACGCAGGCGCCATTCCGAATACGATCCCGGTGAGCAGTGAGAGTGCAAGCGTGAAGCCCAGTACCGGAACATTGATCTTCACTTGCTGCAAGTCTGCAAGCTCGCGTGGACTGAGCGACACAAGCAGATCAGTTCCCCACAGCGCCAGCAGCAGTCCTGCCGCTCCACCCATCGCCGCCAGCAGCACGCTTTCCGTCAACAACTGTCGCACGATGCGCGGACGGCTGGCTCCTATGGCCACTCGGATGGCTATCTCTTTCTGGCGTGCTGCGGCGCGCGACAACAGCAGGTTCGCGACATTCGCGCACGCGATCAAGAGCACAAACCCCACCGCCGCAAGCAGCACCAGCAACGCTACGCGAAACTCACCGGTGAACTGTGTTCGCAACGGAACCACGTTTACTCCCCAGTTCGCATTGAAGTCGTTATATTGTTGTTCGAGCCTCCCGGCGATGACGTCCATCTCCGCCTTTGCCTGCTCGAACGTAACATCAGGCTTGATCCGCGCAACCGCCGTCATAAACCGGCCGCGCCGCGTGCGTAATTCATCGGTAATGACAAGGGGCGACCAAAGCTCTGCCGTCTTCGTCGTCATCGACCCCTTATGGATGTGCCACTTGAATCCGACGGGCATCACACCGATGACGGTGGCTTCGGCGCGATTGACATTCAATTTGCGGCCGATGATGTTTGGATCACCACCGAAGCGTCGCTGCCATAAGCCGTAGCTGAGGACGACCACGCGCGGCTGGTCCGGTTTGCCGTCGTCCGCCGAAAAGGTGCGCCCCAGAATCGCATCGACCCCGAGCAACGAAAACAAGTTGGTAGTGGCAAGCTGCGCGGGAATCTCCTCAGGTTCACCATCGCCCACCAGCACCGCACTTCGATCGAAGGTCCCCGCCATTTCAGTGAAGACGTTGTTCTGCTCGCGCCAGTCCATGAAGTTCGCCGGGTTAACAACATTTTGATTGTTCCTGCGGCTCTTTTCCCACACTATCACCAGCTTGTCCGCATCTCTGTACGGCAGCGCCCGCAACAGCGCGGCATTCACGACGCTGAAAATCGCCGTGTTTGCGCCGATCCCTAAAGCCAGAGCGATGACGGCCACCGCTGTGAACCCAGGACTCTTTGCAAGCATGCGCGTTCCGTATCTCAAATCGTGCCATAGGGTTTCCATGATCTTCCTTTCAACGACGAGGATCGAGGATTGAGGATGGAGGATCGAGAATCGATAATCGATAATCGCGTCCGCTCTATCCTCTATCCTCTATCCTCTATCCTCTATCCTCCATCCTCGATCTTCATTCGTACCTGAGCGCTATCATCGGATCGACTCTCGTTGCGCGGCGAGCCGGCACGAAACTGGCTGCCAGAGCCACTCCTGTCAGAATCACCGACACTCCAGCGAAAGTCGCAAGATCCGTGGCGCTCACTCCGTACAGCAGGCTCGTCAGTACGCGCGTCAACGCAAACGCAACCGCCAGCCCGATCGCCACTCCCGCCGCCGCCAGCATCAAGCCTTGCCTGATCACCAGTCCGAGCACTTCGCGCGGCGCGGCTCCAAGCGCCATTCGAATGCCAATTTCGCGCGTTCGCTCGGTGACCGAATAGGACATCACGCCGTAGATCCCGACCGAAGCCAGAACCAGAGCAACCGCGGCGAATACTCCCAGCAGCAGCGTGTACAGGCGAGGCTCGGCGATCAGATCCGCCAAATGATGCCCTACCGTGTCAGCGCGAGTGACCGGCAGCTCGGGGTCGACCTCCCAGATCGCCTGCTGCAGTTCCTTTTGCAGACTCAGCGGATCGCGGATCGACGTGCGCACGATCAACGCCGCGCCGAGCCAGGGCACCTGCTGATATGGAACATACATCTCAGGTTTTGCCGGCGAACCGAGTTCTTCCTGCTTAATGTCGCTCGATATGCCGACAATCTCGCGAGGCAATCGGCGGCCCATGTAGCCAAGCACAATCTTTTTCCCGATCGGGTCAGAGTCGGGGAAATACCGGCGCGCGAGCGCTTCGTTCACGATCGCCACCCCTCGCGACTTGGCATCGTCGTGGTCATCAAAATCGCGGCCGCGGCGGATCTGCGCCTTCAGCACCTTGAAATAGTCCGGCGCAATCGAGCTGTAGCGAACAGTCGCGTCGCCATCGGGCAGCGGTTCGCCTTCAATGTTCAGTTGAAAATTAAGATTGCCGAACCATGTTTCCGAGCTCAGCGTTACGGCATCCGCGGCGCGCACTTGAGACACCTGATCGAGCAGTCGCGTGTAGAACCGGGATTTGCTCTCGTCGTTCGGATACCGCGAGAACGGCGCCGGCACCCAGATCGTAAGCAAGCCGTTTGGCTCGTAGCCGAGATCGGCGCGTCTCAACCGAACGAAGCTTTGCACCAGCAGCCCCGCGCCGATCAGCAGAACAAGCGCGACGGCGATCTCCGCTACAATCAACGCACTGCGTGTATGCTGATGACTCGATCCCGATCGCCCGCCTTCCTTCAGCCAATCAGTCACATCGGGTTTCGAGGATTGCCACGCCGGAACCAGGCCAAAAATAATCCCGGTCAACATCGACAGCCCAAGCGTGAAGAACATCACCGCTCGATCGATTCGAATCTCGACCGGAAGCTGGAACGCCTCGGTTGACGGCAGAATTCCAATGAGCAGTTCCAATCCCCACGCCGCGATCAACAGTCCCAGTGCGCCGCCGGCAAGACCGAGCACAACGCTCTCGGTCAACAACTGACGCATCAGGCGTCCACGTCCGGCGCCGAGCGCCAATCGAATCGCCATCTCCTTGCGGCGCGAGGCCGCACGAGCAAGCAGCAGGTTCGCGACGTTGGTGCACGCGATCAGCAGCAGGCATCCGACTGCTCCCAGCAAAACGAATAGCGACGTTCGCGTGCTTCCCATCAGCCTTTCCCTGAACGGAGTCAGTTGCGCTGTCCAGCCCTTGTTTGATTGAGGATTCTCGGATTCAAGGCGGCCGGCGATGGTCTTCAATTCCGCGAGCGCGCCGTCGATGGTCCGGCCGGATTTGATTCGTCCAACGACATTGAAGTAACGGCTCGCCCGGTTTCGCATCTCGCCGGAACTCCGGGAGAGCGGCGTCCACACTTCTGCGTAGCTTGGAAACTTGAAGTCCGGCGGCATCACTCCGATTACCGTCGTACCGCCTTCAAAGCTGTTGTAGGTCCGCCCAACCACGGATCGATCGCCACCGAAGCGGCGCATCCACAATCTGTAACTGAGAACAACGGTATTGGGCGCGCCGCTCTGCGCGTCTTCCTCGGTGAAGCCGCGGCCGATCAGCGGTTCGACTCCAAAGGTCTGAAAGAAATTGAATGATACTCGCGCTCCGTTGAAGACATCGGGTTGATCGACGTCCCTCAAGCTGAATCCCCCGCCGCCGGAGTGAGCGGCGAGTTGGTCGAACGCCTGGCTCTGTTCGCTCACATCCCAAAAGTCAGCGGGCGACACACCATTGAGCTCGCGCTCCGGCTTCGTCACGTTGACATATTCAACCGAGACGAGCCGTGACGGATCTGCATACGGCAGAGGCTTCAGCATCACCGCATTGACCACGCTGAAGATCGCACTGTTGGCGCCGATGCCGAGCGCAAGAGCAATCACGGCGACAGCGGTAAAGCCCGGCTTTCTGAGAAGCATTCGAATGCTGTATCGAATATCTTTGAGCAGGTTGTCCATCGCCGTCCTCCGTGGGTTCCGGGTTCAAGGTTCCGGGTTCAGAGTTTCGGGTTCAGGGTTTGGGTTTAGAGTTCAGGGTTCAGGGTTCAGGTCTCGGGTTCTAGTCTCTGGTTCCCAATCATTGGTCTAGGAACCCCTTGAACCCCAAACAGTGAACTCTGAACCCCAAACCCTGAACTCTGAACCTGAATTCCTATTCATACCGCAGCGCCTCCATTGGATCGACCTTCGTTGCGCGCCGCGCAGGCACAAAACTGGCTGCCAGAGCCACTCCTGTCAGCACCGCGGAAACCGCGACAAAGATCGAAGGATCAGTCGCGCTGACTCCAAACAACAACGACGACATCACTCGAGTGACTCCGAGCGCCCCGGCAACGCCCAGCGCTACTCCAATCAGTGCCAGCATCAATGCGTTTCCTACGACGTTCTTGAAGACATCGCCCGGCCTGGCGCCAAGCGCCATCCTGATGCCGATCTCGCGAGTGCGTTGGGTTACAAGATAAGAAGTCACCCCGTACAGGCCCACCGCGGCCAGCACGAGCGCGAGCGCCGCAAAGGTCGCAAGCAAGACCGTGTTGAATCGAGGAGTGGCCGCCGACTGCGAGACGAGCTGCCCCATCGTCTGAATGTTTACCGCGCTGATGTTCGAATCAACCGATGACACGGCGCCGCGAACGCCGGCGATCGAGGCAGACGGGTCACCGGAGGTTCGAACCATCACGTAAGACCAGAGAAACGGCGTCTGCGGAAACGGAGTGTAAATCGTCTGTTCCCCGGGATCGTCCAGTCCCTGGTACTTCACATCGCCGACTACTCCGACAATGGTTCGCCAGTCATCCGACTGATCGGGATTTAGCAACTTCAGATGTTTGCCGATCGCTTCCTGATCCTGAAACAGGTTTCGAGCGAGTGCTTGATTGATCACGACTACTTTCGGCGCGCGGTCGTTGTCACGCTCATTGAAGGCCCGGCCTTGAATCAATGGGGTTCCAAGTGCGCGAAAGTAGCCGGGCGTGATCGCAATGAAGTAAGCGCCGTTTGCGCCCGATTGCGAGAGATCCAATCCCTCCACTGCGAACCTGGTCCCGCGTTGTGCCGTCACCGGTGGCAACCCGGTGCTGCCCCCGGCTGCAATCACGCCGGGAAGCTGCTCGATTCGTGCCAACGCGTCCTGGAGGACCGGGGCGCGGCGCAACACATCTTTATAGCGAAACAACTCCAGGTTGAAAGTCAGCAGGTTGTCTGCAACGAATCCGGGACTGGCGCTCAGCAGGCGATTGAAGCTCTTGATCAGCAGTCCCGCGCCGATCAACACAATCAACGAGAGCGCAATCTCCGCCACCACCAGCGAGTTCCGCATTCGCGTTCCCCACGCGCTGCCGCCAAGGGCCCGGCCGCCTTCTTTCAACGCATCGCTCAAATTGAATCGCGTGGCCTGAAGCGCGGGCGCGACACCGAAAATCAGACCGGTCAGCAGGGCGATCCCCAACGTGAAGAGCAGGACCGGCAGATTGATACTCACGCTGTCGAGCCGCGGAACGTCGTCGGGATTCAGCGCGGTCAACGAATCGATGCCCCACACGGCGATCAGCACTCCGAGCGCTCCGCCCATCGTCGCGAGCAACGTGCTCTCCGTGAGAAGCTGTCGCGCGACGCGCCAGCGGCCGGCGCCCAGCGCTGAGCGAATTGCGATCTCGCGCTCTCTCGCGCTCATGCGGGCGAGCATCAGATTCGCCACGTTCGCGCAGGCGATCAACAAAACAAATCCGACCGTTCCCAGCAGCACCAGCAAAGCGGGCCGCACTTCGCCGACTATGCGCTCATACAATTCAGTAAACCTGATCGTGATGCCCGAGTTGGTGTCGGGATGATCCTGTTCGATTCGTTTGGCGATGGTGTCGACGGCGGCCTGGGCTTGCGATGCGGTTACACCCGGCTTGAGCCGGGCCAGCGCGTGAAAGATTCTAAGCTGCCGGTTCTCAGCTTGCTCTGGAGCCGTACTGCGCGCCGACCCGAAAGTGACCCAAAGCTTGCATTGAGAGTTGGGAAACTGAAACTCCGGCTGCATCACTCCGATAATCGTGTGGCTTCGTCCGCCGAGATCGATGCTCTGGCCAATCACGCTTGCGTCGCCGCCGAATCGGCTCTTCCACAAATCATGGCTTAGGACAGCGAGAGGTTCGCTATCCTGTTCGGGCGTGAATGTTCTCCCGAAGGCGGGTTGACCGAGCATCGAAAAGAACTCAGGCGAACAAACGACGCCGAGGGTCTGTTGAGACTCACCGCCGACAGTCAGGCTGTACTGATTGGTAGCCCAGATCGCGGTCTCGTCGAACACCTGATTGGCCTCCCTGATGTCGCGATAATCAGGCACGGACACGTGGGCGACCATTATCCGGCCAGCATCGTGATACGGAAGTGGTTTCAACAAGACGCCGTAGACCACACTGAAGATCGCGGTGTTTGCTCCGATACCCAGAGCGAGCGTTATCACTGCGACCAGGGTGAAGCCGGGATTTCTCAAGAGGATTCGAACAGCATATCGCAGGTCCTGTAGCAGTGTTTCCACGTTGAGTCCTTTCGTCGAAGAGCATCGCCCACGGAATCGATCAAGATGGGTTGGGCGTTTGTTTTGACAACCACTAGCCAATTCGCGTGCCAAGGAATTGATGGGATGTAAGTTGAGGAATAACCCGGCTTCGGGTTGAGATAGATGATCCGGCGGCGAACGGAACTGTTCGCTTGCAGGAAGAGGTTTTCCCAGAATCGAGAGCCGGAAACGGTCGTCACCTTCGCGATGAGAGCTGGGTTTGATCCAAGCAGGAAGCGAATCAGGCGGGTGCGTTGTGTTCTAATGCCGCGTTGCTGAATTGCGCACGCGGGACGTTCGTAGTCCGGTCTTCAGGCGGAAGTTTGTACTCGTGAATCCCACTAAACTACGAACTTCCGCCTGAAGGCCGAACTACGAACGCTTCTCTCCTGACGCAGAAGCAACACACGAATATTAGATTACCGACTGTTGATGAAGCTCTCGCGACCTACGGTTTCGGGCCAGCCTTCACATCGTAGCAAGTCAGCGTTCCTTGATTCCTGATATAGAACTTGCCCGCGCAGACAACCGGGTGGGCCCAGCTCGGCCATCCCTGATCGGCAATTTGAAACCTGCCCGTCTCTTTGTACCCCGCCGGCGACGCTTCGGCTAAGCCGGCCACATTGTTCTCGCTCAGCAGGTACAGATGCCCATCGGCAAACGTAAGTGTGCCTTTTCCTACACTGCGATCGCGCCAAACAGTCTTGCCGGTCGCAAACTCGACGCAGCTCAGAATCGCGTTGTTGAATCCGTACACATAACCGTCGATCAGCACCACGCCTCCATGGTGATTCATCATCTCGCGATTGAAATAAACCTCTTCCGCTTTGACCTCGCTGCCCTGGGCACTCACAGAGAGCAACGCGCAGCCGGTGTCATACGCCGATGTGTAGAAAACTTTGTTGTCATAGAAAACAGGCGTGGTGATGTTTGCGGTGCGATTTGAAACCTTTTCGTAGCGCCACATCAGTTTTCCATCGGAGGCTCGCACACCGACACCTGCGTTACCAGTGAAACCGACGATGGTGCGCACTCCCTGAATATCGACCGCCAGACACGATGAGTAACCCGCCTCGTCGCTGAGTTCATTTGTCTTCCACACAGTCTTGCCGGTCAGTTTGTCGAGCGCGACGATGCTGGCGCCTTCGCCGCCCGGCGTCACGATTACGTTGCTCCCCTCAACGAGAGGAGACTCGCTGATCAGCCATTTTGGATTCCTGCCCCCGAAATCCTTTAGGATGTTTCGCCGCCACAGTATCGATCCGTCGGCGGCTTTCAAGCACGCGAGTTCACCGTTCTCCGCGAGCGCGTACAACTGGTCGCCGTCGACTGTCGGCGTGCCTCTTGGTCCGGGTCCCCGATCCTGCCCCAGGCGAGCTCCAAGAGCGCCAACCCAAACAATCTTTCCGTCGGCTCGATTCAAGCAGAACACCGAGCTTTGCCCGGCCTTCACCCCTTGCACAAAGATGCGATCGCCTCTTATGGAGATCGAACCGTAGCCTTCGCCGATGTTGGATATGGACCAGACTACTGTTGGTCCCGCGGCGGGCCACGCTTTCAGAAGACCTGTTTCATTTGCGATGCCGTTGCGATTGGGACCTCGCCATTGCGGCCAGTCGGCGGACGCGGCGGAAGGACTGGTCGAGGCTGCGGACAAAGGCAGACAGAACAGGATTGCGAGTGCGCTTAGGTGTTTCACTTGAGTGAGTCTCCTTTTCGGTTTCGCCTCAGAGGAAGACTCAATTCTTATTCAGAGTAGCGTTGAGTTCAAGTGAGCAAAATGCTCTGGTGCGGGATCGGCACGATTGAGTTTAGCGGACACCCCGTAATTCAAGTCGTACCGCGGCCGATTTCCCGGCAAGGTAGTTGGCGGCCGAGGTCGCCAACTCCGCAGGAGTTACCTGTGCGTGAGTCTCGATGCAATTCTCCAGACTTCTACGAAAAGGTCACTCCTACGGAGGGAAGGTCCGTGCCGGTCTCGTTTCTATCGACAGGAAACTCCTACGGAGTAAATTTGATGCGCCTGCCGCTCCGGGTAAGGCTGAGGTTTCGGCGACACGCGAATAGAAATTACTTGATGACTCTCGCGGACAGCACGAGGATCAATCCTTTATTCCCGAGCGTCGCTGTGCCTACCACAATCTTCTCGCCGTTTCGAAGGTTCAGGTCCGTGTGAATGACTGCGCGGCCAACAGCGTTCGGGCCCTGAAACACAAACTCCTGATCGCCTAGCTGCACCGAATAGCCCCCGGACGATTCGCTCGCGAGCGCCACCGAATGCACACGGTACTCGTAACTCGCGGTGAGGGGCCGGTCGATTTCGAGGATCTTCGCCGCGATATCGGCGTTGCCGGTCAGGTTTATGTTTCGCGCTCCAGCTCGCACCCGCTGCACGACACTCGCGACGTTGGAGTAGCTCTTGTAGTTCAGAGTCGCCTGCATCTGCTTCAGCACATCGGCGAGGTCGGGGGGATACTGACTGGCGACGCCCTCCACGTTCGACGCGATCAGCACGTGCATTCGCAACTCGATGTCGGGCTGAGGCGGTTGAGGTGTGTCCAGACGCTTGATCGCTTCTTCGATTGCCGCGATGTTTTCAGGAAAGTCACGCACCGTAAGAGTCCTGAACTCGTCGCTCCAGGAAATGGTAGCTCCCTTGAAGCCGCTTCCCAGCGGCCGAAGCGCATTGCCGAGCACATTGGGTTCTCGATACTTCACATCGAATATCTTGCCCTTGAACCCGGTGAAGTCGACGTAGTCGGGCGTTCGCGGCGCGGTAGCGACCGGCGCCGGCGGCGTAGTCGGTTGTGCGGGTTGTTGGGCGAGTGTGGACTGTGCGACGAACACCACTAACAGAAGCGCGATTACTGAATTTACTTTGAAACGAGACATACTAACCTCCTAATCGGTTGCTGGTTTTGTTGGCGGAGAATCGCTCTCCCGGGGCGCAAACCAGATGATTCGAATGAGCGGATCGCTGGTTTGAATTTCGATTCGCAACATATCCTTTGAATCGCTCGCGAGGTTGGGACGCGCCGCGTTTGGCGGCTGGGGAGCTTCAGATCGAGCTACTTCAAGTTTCTCCTTCTCAGCCGACCTGACCGCGCGAGCGAAGCGTTTCAGTGAGTGACGAGACCTCTTCGGAACAGAACGCCGCAGCGGCAAACTGGCTTCCAGAGCCGTTTCCGGGCCACTGCTCACGTTCGGACTTTGATCGATTTGCGGCACTTGATCGGGTGCCTGCTTGACTGATTCGATGGCTCCGGCATCCTTCATCCTGCTTTGATAGGTATAAATGACGAACGTCGCAACAATGACCAACGCAGCAGCCGAAAGCGCAAATACCTGACGCCGGTTCAAATGTGGGGCCAGCGTTGCCCACCGCGACGGCCGTCGAGTGCGCGCGGCGATCTGAGCAAGCGCTCCGTTCTTCACGCTATCGAGCAACGCGCGGTCGAACTCCGGCGGCGCCCAAGCGCGCAGCCAGCCCTGGCTTTCTTTATATTCGTCAGCCAGCCAGTTGCACTTTCCACACCATTCAAGATGCGCGGCAACGCGATTGGCCAGCGCCGGCCGAAGATCGTCTTCAACGTACAGCGGCATGAGTTTGTGGACGCGCCTGCAGTTCATCACTTCATCCTCGTCGTTTGATTAAGAACGCGCTCGCGATACTTTTTTATTTTTGCGCGAGCCGAGCTTATCTGTGATCTCACGGTCGTCTGGCTCGACCCGAGCACCTCGGCCACTTTTTCCGTAGACAATCCCTCCAGATCCCGCAACACGATTGCCGCTCGCTCTTTCTTCGAAAGTGTCTTCAGGGCCTCGTCGATCATTGCCCGATGCTGGGCCTGAATCATCTCGGATTCGACGTTCCCGGTGCTCGCCAGTGAATCGAAGCTGCCAAGCTCCTGTTCAACTTCGAAAGAGGCGAGCCCGGCGTGGCGGCTGCGAGTCCTCGCGTGATCGCGGCAAACGTTGATCACGATTCGATACAGCCACGCCGCGAAGTCCTGATCCGAGCGAAACCCTCTCAGGTATTTGTAAACCCGCAGGAAAACTTCCTGCGCGGCATCGCGAGCGTCCTCCGAGTTCCGCAGCATTCGCCACGCGGCGGCGATGACTCGCCTCTGATGATGTTCAATGATCTGCTCGAACGCAGCCATGTCGCCGGCCTTCGCGCGCTCGATTACCGGCGCGAGAGATGACAACGCATTCGGTGACGAATCACCCAGGCCAAGGCTTTCGGTCATCAGGGCTATTTCAGCTACCTCACCCGGCATTAGTCGTCATCCTCGCTCCTATTAATATCTACTGGCATCTGGGGAAAAGCGTTGAGAAGTTTCCTCGGTCCTCAGGCTTAAACGTGCCCGGACCGGCTGAGTTCAAGATTGGCTGTCTGGCAGGCTGAGGAAAGACCCTATCGCCACCAAGGCACGAAGGCACAAAGGAGCACAAAGCCATACTTAGCAGACTTGGTGCGGCTTCGTGCCTTTGCATTAGTGGCGAACCACCTTTTTCACCAACCCGCGAGATGGCGCGATGAGTTATTTGGAGGTTGAGTTCAGATATTCGTGCTCGACTGCCGATATCTTATCGACACGGCGGCGGTGACGTTCCTCTGTTAATTCTGTCGCGAGCCACACTCGCACGATCTCGCGCATTCGATCGTTAGAGATGATCTTGCCGCCGAGCGTCAGGACATTGGCGCCGTTGTGCTCGCGGCTGTTGCGGGCCGACGCTTCGTCGTAACACATCGCGGCTCGCACGCCGGGAACTTTGTTCGCAACCATGCACGAGCCAATCCCGGCGCCGTCAATCACGATTCCGAGATCACAAGAGCCGCGTGCGACCGCGCGCGCCACGTGATGCGCGTAATCGGGATAGTCGACGGCCTCGGTTGAGTTGGTCCCGAAGTCCTGATGATCGTGTCCAAGATCGGCGAGGACTCGCTTGACCTCTTCTTTCATCTCGAAGCCGCCGTGATCGGCGCCGAGCGCGATCTTCTTTCGATTCGCGGACGTGCGTCGCCGCACTCGTTCGATTTGAATGCCGCGCTCGCGCGCCATATCCTGGGCAAGAGGAGTCAGCTTCGCGTCTTCATCTATTCGCAGAATATCCCCCTCGACTGCCGGGCGAATCTCAAGCTCGGTGATGACCTGCTTGCCTCGTTCATCGATTGTGCTCATCGCTCGTCGATTCTAGTTCGCTCGGTCAGTGACAATCAACATGACAAAAGAGCGAGCGGCCGGTTGAGACCGCTCGCTCGCTTGATTGATAAAAGCCCGGCCGCGATGCATCGTGATTGGCGCGCTCGCGGCTTCTCCTTATGTCTCGGCGACTCCGGTGATCTCCTCCACTTGTATGCGAAACAGAATTACCGATGATTGCCCATCGTGAACCGGAACCGATTCCACTGGCGTCAGCCGGGGAAAGCGCGCGAGCAACAAGCCTACCGCCCTGTCGCGTTCGGGACCCGCGTTTACTTCGCGATAGACTCCGTACGCGATTACACTGCGCCAATGGTATTCATCAACTACTTCATCGACCTGCAGACAGGCTCGGGCGTTGGTCCTGAGCGCGGACACCTTCCGCCCCGGAAGCGAGTGCACGTAGATGTTCTCGCCATCCAGCACGTAGTTCACGGGCACCACGTATGGGCCGCCGTCGTACACACAACCGAGCCGCCCAAGCCCGCCGTCGCTCAACAGGCTTCTCGCTTCATCCGTGCTCATTCGCCTAATCATCCGCCTACTCACAAATCCTACGCTGCAAGATCGCGGCTTCGAACGATCTCGACCGAACACTTTGCATGAGACGCGACTGCTTGCGAGACTGAACCGAGCCACAGCTTCGTCAGTCCGCGATAACCGTGCGAGCCGACTACGATCAGATCGGCGTCCCAGGCTTCCGCCGCGTCAATGATCGCGTATTTCGGATGGCCCCGGACGATCTCGGTGGAGACGCGAAGGCGGTCGCCTTGAGTTTTGTGTATCCGATCCACGGCGTTGTTGATCACTGAGTTGGCCTGATCCTCGCCTGCTCTTTCAAGCGACTCGATGTAATCATCAGGCGGCACCCAAGTCTCGACCGTCGGCAGAAGCGGCGGCTCGACTACGGAAATGATCCGCACTTCCGAACCCGCCGGCCAGGGCTTTACCGCAACGTCCCCAACCGCCGCGTCACTGAATAATGATCCGTCGATCGCTAATAGTATTTTCATGTTTGACCTCCCTGGTTTCCGATGCGCGCGATGAAACTTTCGCCGGGCGCGTGGGCCTCGACGCGAAGCGGTCCTGATGATGCAAGGCAGCAGGATCCACGCATGCCGGTTTCAACGGCCGAGTGATTAGAACGGGGCACGGCGCCTGACGGAGCACCCGATCGGCGTTTGAGCCGAACAGCGCGCGCATGCCGAATCCGGTGCCGCTCGCTCCCATGCATATCAGATCGATGCCGGCTTCGTCGGCATAAGCAAGAACCTCGCGGTACGGTTGCCCCTCGCGCACTGCTTGTTTGACCTCGCACGCCTCACGCGTTTCGGCGGGCAATGCTGCCTTCAGTTTCACGGCAGCCCCCTGGAATCCCATCTCGAAACCGCGCGGTAAGTTTGCGACCTCGGGCGATTCAGATCTGTACGCGCGCGATGGCAGAACATGAAGCATGTGCAGTTCGGCTTGATACTCCTGTGCAAGCGAAAGCCCGTACGAAAGCGCCAGTTCCGAATCACTCGAAAAATCGTAGGCGACGAGCACTCGGTGAAGTCCCACTTCGTTTGTTGTCTGTCCCGCCCAGTCAAGCTCTCCATTGTGAGTAACCATTACGGGACACGGCGCGGTTCGGCAAACTGATTCGGCCGTCGAACCAAGCAGCGCGGCGGCATACGGCCGTCTGCGCGAGAGCATGATTATCATGTCGACACCGCGCTCGGCCGCCGTCTCTACTATCGCGTTCTTGGGATCCCCTTGAACCAACAGCGCTTGCCAATTGAAAGCCGAGAGAGTAGGGCAACGCAGGTGTTTTAGAACCGAAGACTCGACGCGCTTGACAAGTTGAGCCCGCTGGTTCAATCCACCAACCGAATAACCATCCACGCAATGGACGACCAGGAGTTGAGCGTCATATGCCTTCGCGAGCGCGATGCCATATCGAAGCGCTTCGTCGGACTCGGGCGTCAGATCGATGGGGCACAGAATACGCTGGAGGATTATTCGCTCGTGGCTGATCATCGGCCAACCCTCGTACGGGCCTATGTGATTCTTGCAATCCTTCGTGAGCAACGTATGTGCCGCCCGAACTCGGGGCATTCACTCATCAACTCAGAATATGGTTGCGAAAAATGACCAGCAGAAGCGGAGATTTACCCAAACCACAGCAGAGCAAGCGATTGAGGTGAGAATGAATAGGAGCGCGATGGCGTGTTCAACCCGCGGATGTGTCGTCGAGCTTCTTGAGTCTGTAGCGCAACTGATCTCTCGAGATCCCGAGCAGTTCGGCGGCGCGCGTCTGATTGCCATTACTGCGCTCGAGTGCCTGTCGCACCAAAGACATTTCGACATCGTCAAGCACGACGCCTTCGGGCGGAAGTCGAAACATGCTCGCGATATCGACGTGATGGGAGACAACTTGCTTCGGGTCTTCGGTCCTTTCCGGAGTTGGTGCTTCAGCACGAGGCGCCGCCGCTGCTTCCGCTCCAAATCCACGCGGCAGGTAATCGGCAGTAATCAGGTCACCGTCTTCGAGAATCATCACGCGCTCGATAACATTCCGGAGTTCTCGCACGTTGCCTGGCCACGGGTACTTCCGAAACGTATCGATTACCTGGGGCGCGAGCCCGCGGACGTGCTTGCGAAGGCGTTCGTTAAACTGCGCGACGTAGTGCTCTGCTAGCAGGACCGCGTCGTCGCTGCGCTCGCGCAACGGGGGAATGTCGATTTGAATGACAGAAAGCCGGTAGTAAAGATCGAGTCGAAACCGGCCGGTTTCGCTCTCCGCTTTCAGATCGCGATTCGAAGAAGCAATAACGCGGACATCGAGCGGCAAATCACGGAGTCCGCCGACGCGGCGAAAAGAACCCTCTTCGAGCACGCGAAGGAGTTTCGCCTGGACGCTCAACTCGAGCTCACCTATTTCGTCCAAAAAAAGCGTGCCGCCTTCAGCCTGTTCGAACAATCCTTCCTTGCGCGCCTTGGCATCTGTGAACGCGCCTTTCTCATAACCGAATAATTCGCTCTCGATCAGATTCGCCGGGATGGCCGCGCAATTGATCGGGACGAATGGCGCCTCGCCGCGACGAGATCCGTAGTGAATCGCTTTGGCTACCAGGTCCTTGCCGGTCCCGGATTCACCCTGTAACAGGACCGATGAGACCTCGCTTTCGGCGACCTTGCGGGCGAGCGCGAATACCTCACGCAATCGAGTCGATTCGCCGACAATCTGATCAAAGCTGAACTGCCGGGCGCGTTCGCGCCGGATCAGACGCACTTCCTTTCGAAGGGACTGCGCTTCGATTCCGTTTCGAATCGTGATCTGAAGTTCTTCGAGGTTAATCGGCTTGCCGACAAAGTCATAAGCGCCGCCGCGCAACGCCGCAATCGTATCAGCGACCAGCACGTTGCCGGTTATCATTATGACCACCGCGTCCGGCTGCCGACGCTTTATCTCACGCAAGCCGTCCAGGCCCGAGCCATCCGGAAGATTCACGTCGAGAAGCACCGCGGACGGTAGATCGCCGTCGAAGGCTGCAAGCGCCGCCGCGACAGTTCCCGCCTCGACGCACGCGTATCCCCAGTTGCGCAGCGCCTCGGTCAAGGCCCAGCGAATCATCTGATCGTCGTCAACGATGAGAATCTTCTCTTTTGCCATTTTGTCTCGATGCGTTCCTGAGCCCAGCACGACGTGGGGTCGGTATCATAGCATCACCCAAAAACCGCCAACAAGTTAAGTACACCTCCACACAAAGTGACGACCATGACTGCCTTTACTTTTAACTCGCGCGTAAATATGCTTTCCGGGCCCAGCGTTCAACAGACTCAGCGCCGGACTCTTTTCAATGCAGTTGTCTCTCCGGGATCTGAGGCAGACTGAATGCGAAGCGTCCCGTGGGATTGAGCTTCGGCGATTCGAAAGCAGCAGAATGAATAAAACACTCTCGCTTTGCATAACATCGGGATTGGTCATTTTACTAGTCTCGGCGGCGTTAATTTCGAGTCGTTCGGCCTTCGCTGTGCGCTCGGTTGCTTTGTCACCAATGCCGCCAATGACTTTCACGGTAATTAATAACGCCGATAATGGTGCGGGCTCCCTCAGGGACGCCATCGATCAGGCGAATACGAATCCGGGATCTGACCTTATCAACTTCAATCCCGGAATCGTCACTATCAATCTTGTCAGCCCGCTGCCGGCAGTAACCGAGGCAGTTACGATTGACGGCGGCTCTCCCAAGACCGAACTCAACGGCGACGGGGCCGGTGGCGCCGCGGACGGGCTGTTGATCATGACGAACGGAGTAACCATCAAAAACATGGTGATCAACAGATTCTCCGGCGTCGGGATTAACATTCAGGGTGACGGCAACAACCTTCAGGGAAACTTTGTCGGAACCAACACCGCCGGCACCGCGGCGCTCGCTAATGCTAGTGGCGGAGTCCTGGTCGCCGGCGCTAACAATGTGATCGGGGGGACCACAGCGGGGGCGCGCAATGTCATTTCGGGGAACGGTTCCAGCGCCGTAACGCTCAACGGGAATATTTCTCACGATAACAGCGTTCTTGGAAACTTCATTGGCACTGACGCGACCGGCGCCGGCGCCCTTGCAAACAACGGCGCCGGAGTCGGTGTCTTTAGCGGCGCTTTCAATAACACCATCGGAGGATTGGCGGCGGGAGCGGGTAACACGATTGCCTTCAATGCGGGACGAGGCATCTCTATTCCTGGCGGCGCGGGGAATGGGATTCTCGGTAACTCAATCTTTAACAATGAGCAACTGGGGATCGACCTGAGCGACGACGCCGGCGTCACGCCAAATGATCCATGCGACCCCGACGGCGGCGCAAACGGGCTTCAAAATTTTCCTGTTCTAACCTCGGCCGCCTCCGGTGGCGGCACGACAACGATTCAGGGAACTTTGGACAGCACGGCAGTGTCAACTTTCCGGATCGAATTCTTCTCCAGCTCCATGTGTGATTCTTCGGGTAATGGAGAGGGAGCCGTTTTCCTGGGCGCGACGAATGTATCGACGAACGCCGCCTGCATTGCCAACATCAACGTTAACGTGGGTGTCGCCGTTCCGGTCGGACAAGTGGTCACCGCTACGGCTACGGATTCCGGCAACAACACGTCAGAGTTTTCGGCTTGCGTTACAGTTGTGGCAGGCCCGAGTTGCGCGATTACCTGCCCGGCCAACGTCTTCAATGTTACGGGCCCCAGCTCGACAATCTGCAAAGCGCCCGTGAGCTATTCTGCGCCTGCGACATCGGGGTCCTGCGGCACCGTGACCTGCACGCCACCCTCCGGATCCATCTTCGATGTGGGTACGACCACGATCAATTGCGCAGAGGGTGGCGGTGCGAAATGTTCCTTTACGGTTACACTCGCTGACAACACCCCGCCACAGCTTGCCTGCAGCAATGGAGTGACGGTTACGGCGCCGTCCGGTAAGACTTCGACGCTCGTCGATTATCCGGCGCCGTCCGGAACCGACAATTGCTCGCCGGTAGACATCAAGTGCTCGCCTCCCTCGGGAAGCAGTTTCAACATCGGCAACACGCTGGTTACCTGCACGGGCACGGATTCCGCGCTGAACACCGCGCAGTGTTTTTTCACTGTGACGGTACGCGATGCCGACGGACCGGTCATCGTGTGCCCCGCAAGCGTCAATGTTCCACCTGCGCCCGGACAATCATCTGCTGTGGTTAACTATCCGCCTCCGAGCGCCACCGACAACTTGCCCGGAGTTACGACGGTATGCTCGCCGCCGTCGGGATCGACCTTCCCGCTTGGCACGACTCCGGTAACGTGCACGGCGACCGATTCCAACGGCAATCAGGCGAGCTGCACCTTCTCGGTTAGCGTGGGCGGACCGGGGGTAAGGATCACTATTCCCTCGGGCGCGGCAGCAGTCGAGTTCGGTAATCCCACACCAGTCGCGAGCAGGCGGAAACCACAGAAGCCGCGCAACAATCCTTGTTCGTTGTTTATCATCGAGAACATCGGCATCGCTCCGCTGGTCCTGACTTTTGATTCGATTAGCCGCACCGGCGCGAACGTCGACAATGGAAAGATCGGCGCTCCGAGCGATTTGAAGTATTTCACGCTGAGTCTCGTTGTCGGCGGTCAAACCCAGCCTGAACTCAACGTCGGCGACACGGTGACGATTCAGCCGCGCGCTGCTCAGACGTTCTGCCTGAAATTCAGCCCGTTGGTGCCCGGGCTTGCCGGCAAGACTACCGGCATTGCCGCCGCCGACGATCTGCCCGATACAATGACTTCGAAAGTAACTTTCCGTCAGAACGCCGGCTCGCCGATTTCAGTGCCGGTCTTGTCGCACGTCGGAACCGCGTTGACGTTGATCAATCCAACAAATCCGCGCAAGGCTCCAGTCGTCCAGTTCTCGCGAAGCGGTAACAACTTCACGGTGTCATACGCAATCCACGATTCAAACCTCGATATCACAAAAGCGAAGTACGAGTTTCTGAACAGTGGCGGGCAGGTAGTGGGCGAGGCGTTCGAAGTAGATCTCGCCGAACCGATTCGCGGACTCAACCTGGTCCGCGGACAAAGCGTTGGCGTCGAACAAACTTTCAGTGGAGCCAACGACCATCCCGAAGTGACGGGAGTTCGCTTAACGGTTTTTGACGGCGAGACAAGTGTGAGCGAATCGGCTTCGGCGAACGCAACCCTGGCGATTAGCGCTCAATTGATCAATCGCAAGCAAGGCGTTACATTGTTTTTGCCCGAAGCGAAACTCAAGCCTCTCTTCCCATTTTGAAGACCGCGCAGACAGGCTGCGCTGACGTAGGAGGGCGAATGAAGCACCGATCTTCCTCTATTGGATTTTCTCTTGTCGTGGCTCTGCTCGCAGCACTCATACCCGCGCCCGCAAACGCCAACGACTCCGGCAAAGACGCCGAGAGTCGCAACTCGACGCCGGCGCGCTTTGGTCCGATTGGAAGCATCTGTACAAGATCGCTGGGGGATACTGCATCGATCGATGGACGAATCGCGCAGGGCGGTGATCCTATCTGGGGCGGCGAGCTGATAAGCACGGCCGGGGCGCGAAGCGTGCGGATCGATCTCGATTCGATAGGACAGGTAACGCTGGATCGCCGGTCATCTGTCAGACTTGCCAGCGCTTCGACCCGCAACTCAAGAGCCGATGTACTAATCGCCACACTGGTCGCGGGAACCATCAGCATCAGTCTGGATACCGGCGCCAGGGCATACGTCGAGGCGGGCTCGTCGGCATTCAGCGCATCCGCGGGTGCGAGTTTCAGCGTGCGGCTCGACTCAAACGGCGCGGCGCTGAACACGCTTGCGGGCGAGGTAGGGGCTCAGGACCCGACTCCGCCTCAGGATGTGAACATTCGAATCGTGGACGAATTGGGCAGGCCAGTTTCCGCGGGGGCGCAACTCAGCGTGCGTGCTCGGAGTACTCGCCAGGTCCAGGTGCAGGTCACCGACAAAAACGACAAGCCGCTTGCCGACCTTCCGGTTCTCTTCTCG